>JGI24025J20009_10001017_pt1 | contig 21546 bp, 19 predicted proteins | sample Cruoilmetagenom3_FD_20009 | JGI IMG/M metagenome (IMG submission 20009) | reverse complement strand
CGCTACACCGCTCTTGGCATACCCGTCACAGAGGCAATAGGATAAGTCCGTCCGGGGAAAGGGGAAGTGCGGTCACACAACGCTTTGTGCAACAAAGCCGCTTCATATCAAAACCCAAGCCCTGCCTCTCGAAATGAAAAGCAGAGATCAGCCCGAGTTGTTCAGAGTTTCCTTAAGTAAATTCCAATGCGCGGAGGAAACATCGCATGACGGGCAAAAAGACAGCCGAATACATGGTCGAGGCATTGATCGACCAAGGCGTGGACACCGTGTTCGGCATTCCCGGCGCACATACCTACGAGCTGACCGATGCCATGGCCAAGGCAAAGAACCATGTGCGAATGATCCATTCGCGGCACGAGCAGGGCGCGGGCTATATGGCCTATGGTTATGCCAAGTCCACAGGCAAGCCGGGTGTGTTTACCGTTGTGCCGGGGCCCGGCGTTCTGAACGCGGGCGCGGCGATCTGCACCGGGTACGGGGCGAACGCGCCGATGATGTGCCTGACAGGCAATATCATGTCGCATCTGATCGGGCAGGGGCGCGGCCAGCTGCACGAATTGCCCGACCAGCTGGACACCCTGCGCGGGCTGACCAAGTGGGCCGAACGGATCGAACATCCCGCCGATGCGCCCGCGGTGATGGCAACAGGATTCGCCCGCATGACAGAAGGCCGCCCGCGCCCCGTCGCCATCGAGGTGCCCTGGGATGTGTTCGGGCAATCGGCCCCCGCGGCGGCAGGCACGGCCAGCCCGCGCCCGGCACCCGTGGCGGATGAAGGCGCGGTGGCCAAGGCCGCCGAGATGGTCCGCGCCGCCAAGCGCCCGATGATCATGGTCGGCGGCGGTGCGGCCGATGCCGGGCCCGAGGTGCTGGAACTGGCCCGCAAGATCGGCGCACCCGTGGTGTCGCACCGTTCGGGCAAGGGGATCGTGGCCGATGACGACTCCCATGCGATGAACCTTGTGGCGGGCTATGATTGGTGGCGCGATACCGATCTGTTGATCGGGATCGGGTCGCGGCTGGAGTTGCAATTCATGCGCTGGCAATGGCAGCCCGAGGGGCTGAAGGTGCTGCGCATCGACATCGACCCCACCGAAATGGTGCGGTTGAAGCCAGACTTGGGTCTTGTGACCGACGCCGCGTTGGGGGCCGGTGCGCTGGTTGCGGCGCTGGGGGATTTCAGCGCCGACAGCAGCGCCGAAATGGCCCAAGCCAAGGCCGCGGCGGCGGAAAAGATCGCCACCGTCCAGCCGCAGATCGGATACATTGACGCGATCCGCCGCGCCCTGCCGTGCGACGGTTTCCTGGTCGAGGAGGTCAGCCAGATGGGATTCACCGGGCGGTTCGGTTTCCCGACCTATCACGCGCGCGGCTATATTTCCTGCGGGTATCAGGACAATCTTGGCTTTGGCTATAACACGGCCTTGGGCGTCAAGGTGGCGAACCCCGACAAGGCGGTCGTGTCGATATCCGGCGATGGCGGGTTCATGTTCGGGGTGCAGGAACTGGCTACGGCCATGCAGCATGGCATCAACGTGGTGGCGGTCGTGTTCAACAACAACGCCTATGGCAACGTGCGGCGCGACCAGACCAATGTGTTCGATGGCCGGTTGATCGGGTCGGAGTTGCGCAACCCCGATTTCGTGGCGCTTGGCGCCAGTTTCGGCATGGCCTCGGAACGGGCCGAAACGCCCGAGGCGCTGGAGGATGCGATCAGCCGCGCACTGGCCGCGAACCGCCCTGCGTTGATCGAGGTGCCCGTGGAGACCGGCTCTGAAACCTCGCCCTGGCCGTTCTTGCACCCCGCGCCCCACGCATAGGGGGCGGGGTCAGGGTTTTCCGTCGAACTCTGCTTGCAGCGCGTCGGCGTCATATGCGCTGTCCAGCCACTGTTCGAACGCGATGCCCTGCGCCTTATGCGTGGCCTGATACTTGTCCAGCATCAGGTCCAGCACGCCGGTTTCGGATTGCCGGATATGCAGGAACCGCAGCGACAGCATCTTGCGGGCCTGTTCAATCGGTTGCCCGTCGATCACATGCATATACAGCGCCGAGGCCAGTCCGGCCCGATCCGCCCCCGATTTGCAATGCATCAGGAAGGGGCGGGGCAGGGTGCGAAACTTTTGCAGCAGGCGCTGCACCTGATCCTTTTGCGGTGCGCGCCGCGCAGAGAGGGAGACCGAAGTGAGCGACAGGCCCTGCTCGGCACAGATTTCTTCTTCGAGCAGGTAATGGGCGTGTTTCGAGGCCCCGCGCAGGTTCAGGACATGGGCGATGCCGCGCGCCTTCAGCGCCGCGAAACGGGCGGGCGTGGGGTGGTTCGAGCGCCAGACGCCCGGCGCGATCTCGGCCTCGTTCGTCCAGATGCCGCGCAGGATTTCCTGGTCCAGCCAGCGCACGTAAACCGCCGCCCGCGCGCGGTTTTCCGGGCTGTCGGGCGCCACGTTATACTTGTTCAGAAGCGCCCGTTCACGGGCCTTGATCCATTTGGCGATGGCATTCATGGCGGCGTTGGCCCCGAGTTGCGGCCCGCATTCGGCCATTCGGTCTGGTATCTAAGGGGCGCGGCCCCATATCGCAATGGGCGTGGCCTGCGCAGTTGCGGCGGCGCGGGATTGACGACATAAGGCGGGCACGGCACAGATGCCGCAGGGGCAAGACAATGAGTGACACCGGAAAAAACGCCGGAAGCGCAGGTTTTTCGCCGCGCGAATGGCTGGGCAATGCCGCGATCAGCCTGGTGCTGGGCGGTTTGCGTTTGCTGCCTTACCGTCTGCGCGTGCCCTTTGGTGGCTGGGTCGTGGCGCATCTGGTCGCGCCCGTGGCCGGGTTTCGCGGGCGTATCCGCGACAACCTGCACCGCGTCTGCCCCGAATTGCTGCCATCCGAGGTCGAGGAGCTGGTGATCGAGGTGCCCGACAACCTGGGCCGCACCCTGACCGAGCTGTTTTCCCCCGAAGGTTTTCTGCCCGTGGCCCGCGCGACGGCGCTGGAAGGGCCGGGATTGCAGGCATTGGAGGAGGCCCGTGCGGCAGGCCGCCCCTCGATCCTGGTATCGGGGCATTTTGGCAATTACGACGTGATCCGCGCGGGTATGATCGCGCGGGGCTTTGACGTGGGCGGGCTGTATCGTCCCATGAACAACCGCTATTTCAACGCCCGCTACGTGGCCACGATCAGCCGCATCGGCCAGCCGTTGTTCGAACGCGGGCGGCGCGGCATGACCCAGATGATCCGCCACCTGAAGGGCGGCGGCACGCTTGCCATCCTGATCGACCAGCATATGGGCGCGGGCGAGGTGTTGAGCTTTTTCGGGGAAAAGGCGGCAACGGCCGTGTCCACCGCCGAACTGGCGCTGAAATACGACGCGGTGGTGGTGCCCTGCTATGCGATCCGCCAGAAGGGCGGGCTGTCCTTCAAGGCGGTGTTCGAGGCCCCCGTGCCGTATACCGACCCCGCCACCATGACCCAGGCGCTGAATGATTCGCTCGAGGCCCGGGTGCGGCAGAACATGGGCCAATGGTTGTGGTCGCACCGGCGCTGGAAGATCGCGGACCGCTAGGCTTGTTCGCGGCTGCCCCGCCGCGTAACGTCCCGCTGACAGGAGCGCAGATATGCCCGAAGCCATTGCCATCATCCCCGCCCGAGGCGGATCCAAACGTATCCCGCGCAAGAATGTGCTGCCCTTTGCCGGGCGGCCCGCGATCGGCTGGCCGATCCGCGCGGCGCTGGATTCGGGGCTGTTTGACCGGGTGATCGTCACCACCGACGACGCCGAGATTGCGGCGGCGGCACGGGCCGAGGGGGCCGAGGCGCCATTCCTGCGCGACGCGGGGCTGGCCGACGATCACACCGGCACGACAGAGGTGATCCGCGATGCGGTGAACCGGCTGGAATTGCCCGGTGACGCCCCGGTCTGCTGCATCTATGCCACCGCGTTTTTCGTCACGCCCGATGACTTGCGTGAAGGGTTCGCGCGGCTGGATGACGGGGCCGACTGGGCGCTGTCGCTGGGGGAATACCGAACGCCGATCCAGCGCGCATACCGGCAAACGGGTGCGGGGCGCGTGGCGGCGATGGACCCTGCGCAAATGCCGAAACGCTCTCAGGATCTGGAGCCGGCGTTCTTTGACGCGGGGCAGTTTTACTGGGCGCGGGCGGGGAAGTGGCGCGATGCGGATGCGCGGGTCTGGGACGGGGCCGCGGGCGTTGTCCTGCCGCCCGAACGCTGCATCGACATCGATACCCCCGCCGATTGGAATTTGGCCGAGCGCATGTTCGCGGCCCTTGGGCTGGGGGCGTAACCCATGCGGGTTCTGATCCGCGCCGATGGCGATGTCCGCATGGGCGGGGGGCATGTGATGCGCTGCCTGACCCTTGCGGGGGCGGCGGCGCGGCGCGGGTGGGACGCCTCTTTTGTCACGGTTCAGGGCGGCATGGGGGCGCGCATCCGCGATGCGGGGTTCGACGTGGTCGAGGTGCCCCCCTCGGATGTGCCAAATGATGCCAAGGCCCCACCTCATGCCCATTGGTTGCGCGCGGACCCGCGTGATGACGCGCGGGTGACGGGCGAGGCTGCGGCGCGGCTGGCGGCGGATTGGCTGATCTGGGATCACTACGGGCTGGACGCGCGCTGGGTCGATGCGGTGCGGGCGCATCGCCCCGACATCAAGGTGCTGGCGCTGGACGATCTGGATGATCGCGCGCTGGCGTCTGACCTGGTTTTGGACCAGACGCGGCTGGACCGCGCGCCGCGCCGCCACCCCGTGACATGCGCCCTGACCGGGCCTGATTACGCGCTGCTGCGGCCTGAATTCGCGGCGGCGCGGCCTGCGTCGCTGACGCGGCGCGGGTGCGGGGACGTGGCCCGCGTGATCGTCATGCCCGGCATGATGGATGCGGCGGGGCTGGCCCCCATGGCATTGAACGCACTGCGCGATTTCCCCGATTTGCAGGCCGAGGTGGTGATGGGCGCGGGCAATCAGTCGGCCGATGCGGTTGCTGCCCTGTGCGCCGAAAACCCGTGCTGGACCTTCACGCCGGAACCGCCCGACATGGCCGCCCATATGGCCGCCGCGGATCTGTGCATCGGCGCGGCCGGCATGACCGGCTGGGAAAGGTGCTGCCTTGGCCTGCCCACGGTCGCCGTAGCGGTTGCGGACAACCAGGTGCCCTCGCTGACCGGGCTGGCAGAGGCGGGCGCGGTGATCGCCCTGACGCTGGAGGATGCGCGTAAAGGGCTGGCCGATGCCATCCGCACCGCCATGGGCACCGCGCCGGACATGAGCGCCCGCGCCGCCGCCCTGTGCGACGGGCTGGGGGCCGAGCGGGTGATGGGTGCGATGGATGCCGCCCTGCGCCCCGTCACCGAAGCCGACGCGCGGCTGCTGTTCGACTGGCGCAACAGCCCGCATATCCGCGCGATGTCGCTGGATAGATCCGAACTGGTCTGGGATGACCATGTTGCCTATGTGCGCGGCCTGCAGAGGCGGGCGGACGGGCTGTGGATGGTCTATTCCGAAGGCGGGCGCGACCTGGGCCATGTGAACGCGCGCGACACCGGCGGCGGGGTCTGGAAATGGGGCTTTTACATCGGGGCGGATGACGCGCCCAAGGGGGCCGCAACGCGGATGCTGGCCGCCTTTCTGGGCCGTATGCGCGCTGCGGGGGCACGCACCGTCATCGCCGAGGTGCGGGCGGAAAACGCCGCCTCGGTCGCGCTGCACCGCAAGCTGGGCTTTGCCCCGGACGGGCCCGCGCGCAGCGGTGTCCTTGCCTTTGCCCTGTGCTTGGGCGAAACAGGCTGAAACCAGACAGGGGGACCGATCCCGTGACCAATGCCTTTCACATCGCCGGACGCCAGATCGGGCCGGACCAAAGCCCCTATATCATTGCCGAATTGTCGGGGAACCATAACGGCGATCTGAACCGTGCGCTGGCGCTGGTCGATGCGGCGGCGGCCACGGGGGCCGATGCGGTCAAGCTGCAAACCTATACCGCGGACACGATCACGCTGGACGTGGACCGCCCCGAATTTCGCATCCATGGCGGGCCATGGGACGGGCGTTCGCTCTATGAGCTGTACCAGGAGGCCAGCACCCCGTGGGGTTGGCATGCCGAACTGTTCGCGCGGGCGCGGGGGCATGGGCTGCATGTCTTTTCGTCGCCCTTCGATCACACGGCGGTGGATTTCCTTGAGGGGCTGGAGGCACCGGCCTACAAGATCGCCTCGTTCGAATTGGTCGATACGCCGCTGATCCGCAAGACGGCCAGCACCGGCAAGCCGTTGATCATGTCCACCGGCATCGCGGATTATGGCGAGATCGAAGAGGCGCTGCGCGCCGCGCGCGAGGGCGGGGCCGAATGTATCGCCTTGCTGCATTGCATTTCCGCCTATCCCGCCAAGCCCGCAGAGATGCGGTTGAACACGATCACCGCATTGGCCGAGGCGTTCGGCGTCACGGTGGGCCTGTCGGATCACTCGATGGGGTCGGCGGTGCCTGTGGCCTCTATCGCGCGGGGGGCGTGCATCATTGAAAAGCACCTGACACTGGCGCGGGCCGACGGTGGGCCGGATGCGGGGTTTTCCATGGAGCCGGACGAGTTCACGCAGATGGTGGCCGATTGCCGGATGGCTCATGCGGCGCTGGGACCGGCGCGGCATGATCGGGCGGGTATTGGCGGAGCGAATGCACAATTTCGCCGGTCTTTGTACGTGGTCGCCGATGTGGCCGAGGGGGAGCTGTTCACCGAGGCGAACCTTCGGTCGGTCCGCCCCGGCAACGGGCTGGCCCCGCGCCACCTGGATGCGGTTCTGGGGCGGCGGGCGACGCGGGCGCTGACATGCGGCGATGCGCTGACATGGGATATGATCGCGCCGGAGGCATAGGATGATCCGGTTGTTCGCGGTTTCCACGTCGAAAAACACCGACGCCATCCTGCACCGTATGGTTGCCCTGTCGGGCGGCGCAGTGGAACTGGCGCTGCACATGGGCGACGTGACGGCGGACCTGAAAGGATCATCGCTGGCGCGGATGGATATGCGTGCGGGCAAGGCGGGGCACCCGATGGGGACGGGGTTTACCGGCGCGGCGCGGGCCGTGGTGGATGCACCCGATTACGAGGAAAACCTGCAATCCTTCATCGACCATTTGCAGCGGCGCAGCCCGATGGGGGCCTACCGCGCCCACGCGCTGCGCAGCCTTCAGGATTACGCCGATTACTATCATATCCTGGCCGATATCCTGGCGCAGCGGATGATCGCGGCGAAGGTCACGCATTGCCTGTTCTTCAACGTGCCGCATCTGGCCTATGACACGGTCGCCCTGCATGTGGCGCAGGCACTGGGGCTGAAGGTCACGATCATCACCCAATCGCTGTTCCCGGCGCGGTTCTTTTCCATGGAACGGATCGAGGATCTTGGCGATTTTCCGATGGCCGATGCCGCGCCTTTGCCCATTGAAAAGGGTAAGGCCGAGGATCTGTTTTACATGAAGGGCATCAAGCAGGAGCGTGAAGAGGGCGGGTGTGCGGGGCTGGCGGCCTATGTGCAGTTGGCGGTGTTCTTGCTGGCACACGGGCGCTGGAGGGCGCTGAGCCCGTTTTACGTCGCACGGCTGGTGCGAGACATGCGCCGCGCCTATGGGAATATGCCGAAATGGCGTGACCCGTTTGCCAAGTTTTTCCACACCGATGCGCTGGCCTATTTCGATCATCTGGCGCGGTTCGAGGATGCGGATTTGGACCTGTCGGGGGAGTTCATCTATTTCCCGCTGCAGTTGCAGCCAGAGATGACGACCTCGGCGCTTGGCGGGATTTACCGCGATCAGGCTTTGGCGATCGAACACCTGTCGGCCATCCTGCCCGAAGGGGTGCGGATATTGGTCAAGGAAAACCCCAAGCAGGGGCATTACCAGCGCGGGCCGATGTTCTTTCACCGGCTGGCGCGGCTGGGCAATGTGGAATTCCTGCCCAGCTGGGCCAACACGCACGAGTTGACCGCGAAGGCGGTATTCGTTGCCGCGATCACCGGCACCGTGGGGTGGGAGGCGATCCGCATGGGCAAGCCCGCGCTGGTGTTCGGCAAGGCATGGTATCGCCGCTTTCCGGGTGTGGTGGAGTTTTCCGAAGGGCGTTCATACGAGTACATCCGCGAGCTGGCATGGGATCACGCGGCGCTGGAACGGGCGGCGGGCGCGATGCTGGCGCGCAGCCACGAGGGTGTGATCGAGCGCCATTACGTGCCGTTGGCCGAGACGCGACCGGGCGGCTATGACGCCGATGCCGTGGCCGAGGTGGCGGCGCGCGAGGTTCTGGCGCTGGTGACGGGCGCGGTCGAGGTGACGTTTCCGCCCGCTTGAGGCGTGGCGGATTTCCTTGAAATCCGGTTCGGAATGCGGGTCGCATTCCGGCGGGGGCGTTGCCCCCTGACCCCCAAGGGTATTTGCAGAACAATGAAAAGTTTGGGGTCAGCGGGGTAGGAGGGCGGCCTCCACCGCCTTGGCGGCGGTTTGCAGGTTGGTTTGCACCTCGCCATAGTGTGCACGGATTTCGGTGCAGGCGGGGCTGGCGATGTCTGGGTTTTGCGCGAATGCGGAGAGGGATTCGGCACCCGTTATGCGCGGCAGATCGGTGAAAAGCCGTGGGGCGCTGTCCGTCAACGCCACGGGTTTGCCAGCATAGATTGCATCCAGCACGGTCGTGGATTCGGGCGTCACCATCGCATCCACCAGCGCCAGCGTGTCCAGGATCGAGGCGCGTTTGAGCAGGCCGGATTTTTCGCGGCTGACGATCAGGTTGGAGTGTTTGCGTTCAAGGTCGGCGTCCATCTGCGCATGTTCGCGCCGGACCTTGCCGCGGTGCGGGCGCAGGATCACGCCGGTGTCGGGATGGTCGGTCAGGAACCCCGCCAGCATGTCATAGAAATTACGCATGTCATCGGCGCCGAAGCGGCCGCCGCTCCAGCGGAAGGATTGGCAGATCAGCAGACGGCGTTGGTGGCGCGCCATCCAGTCGCGCAGGGGGGCGGTGATGGGGCGCGGCGGCAAAATCGGTGATTTGGTGAAGCCGGTGGTGGTGGCGCGCGACAGAGTTTCGGGCGTGAGGGTTTCAGCCTCTCCCTTGGCGGGAGCCCAGAGCAGAAGGCGTTGCGCGGCGTAATCCATCGGGGGCGTATCGGGCCAAGGCACGTTCACCCCCATTTGCAGCGCGCCATGTTGCAGGAAGATCGCCGGCAGGTTCGCGGCCAGCACTCGGGTCGAGCGTTTGTGCTTGGCCGAACGGTCATGGGCCGGATCGGACAGGCCGATCACCGCATCTGCGCGGGTCATGTCGCGGGTGGTGAAGCGTTTCATCCGCCATGTGGTCGCCGGGATGGGCTTCAGCCCCGCGGTGAATGCCTCTCGCAGGCGCGGCTCGCGGCCCATGACGCGGCGGCTGATCAGGGCGTGGACGTGGATATTTCCACGCTTTTGAAGCAGGTTCAGCAGCGGGTAGAGGTTTTCGACCTCTGGCATGCCATCGAGCCATGTCAGAAGCGTGGGCCTAGAGAGCGGCGGCATCGGCCAGCACCTGCACCACCCGATCCTGATCGGCATCGGTCAGCCCCGCATACAGCGGGATCGAGATGGCGTGGTCGTAGTAATGTTCCGCATTCGGGAAATCGCCGCGCTTGAACCCGCGCGCCTGCCAGAAGGGCTGCGTATGGACGGGGATGTAATGCACGTTCACGCCGATGCCGTTATCGCACAGGTGGGCAAAAGCGGCGGCGCGATTTTCGACCTGCACGGGATAGAGGTGGAAGGCGGAATAGGCATCGGGGTTTTGCTGTGGGCGCGTGACCGGCATATCGGCCAACAGGCTGTCGTAGCGGGTGGCCAGTGCATTGCGGCGGGTGACGAATTCGGCCAGGCGGGTCATTTGCGATGCGCCCAATGCCGCCTGCATTTCGGTCATGCGGTAGTTATAGCCCAGTGCAACCTGTTCGTAATACCAGCCGCCCTCGCTTTCGTTTTGCATCAGATCGGGTTCTCGCGTTACGCCATGCGAGCGGGCGAGGTTCATTTTCGACGCCAGCTCCGCGTCTTGCGTGGAGGCAACGCCGCCTTCGGCCGTGGTGATGATTTTCACCGGATGGAAGGAGAACACGCAGATGTCGCTATAGGCGCAATTGCCTACGGGCGCGCCCTTGTAGGATGCGCCGATCGCGTGGGAGGCGTCCTCGATTATCTTGATGCCATGGGCGCGGGCGAGGGCGCTGATCGCTGCCATATCCGCAGATTGGCCCGCGAAATGCACCGGGATCAGCACCTTGGGCAATTTGTCCGTGGCTGCCGCCGCGTCCAGTTTCGCAGCCAAAGCCGTGGGGCACATGCAATAGGTGGCCGGATCAATATCGACAAAATCGACATCAGCACCGCAGTAAAGCCCGACATTGGCCGAGGCGACGAAGGTGTTGGGCACGGTCCAGAGGATGTCGCCAGGGCCAAGATCAAGCGCCATGCAGGCGATATGCAGGGCCGAGGTGGCGGAATTGACCGCCAGCGCGTGCGCCGCGCCCGTTGCGGCCATGATCGCGGTTTCAAACGCCGGAACCGCTGGCCCCTGCGTCAGGAAATCGGATTTCAGGACATCGACAACCGCGTCTATGTCAGCCTGTGAAATATCCTGACGGCCATAGGGGATCATCAGAACTTACCGATTTTTTCGCGGTTTGCGTCCACCCATGCGGCCAGTTCATCGGGGCTCATCCATTCGGCGTTGTTGTCCGAGGAGTAGTTGAACCCTTCGGGCACTTTCTTGCCGTCCTTGATGCGGATCGGATCCTTGGACCAGTTGTGGATCGCCGGAATGATCTTGAAGTGATCGGCATATTCATAGGTGTGGTCGGCGTCTTCCTCGCCGATCATCTGCTCGTGCAGCTTTTCGCCGGGGCGGATGCCGATGGTTGTCTGAGCGCGGTCCGGCAGCACGGCCTTTGCGATGTCTGTGATCACCATAGAGGGGATCTTGCGCACGTAAATCTCGCCGCCGACCATGTCTTCCATCGCGTGCCAGACCAGTTCGACCCCCTGTTCGAGGGTGATCATGAAGCGGGTCATGCGCGGATCGGTGATCGGCACCTCGGCACCGTCATCCAGCGACATGAAGAACGGAATGACCGACCCGCGAGAGCCCATGACATTGCCGTAACGCACCACCGAAAAGCGGCATTTATCCGCGCCGGAATAGGAATTGCCCGACACGAACAGCTTGTCCGAGGCGAGTTTCGTCGCGCCGTAAAGGTTGACCGGGCTGGAGGCCTTGTCGGTGGACAGGGCCACGCAGCGTTTCACGCCCTTGTCGATGCAGGCGTCGATCACGTTCATCGCGCCGTTGATGTTGGTCTTGACGCATTCGAACGGGTTATATTCGGCGGTGGGCACGATTTTCGTGGCCGCGGCGTGGACCACGTAATCGACGCCATCAAGGGCGCGATACAGCCGGTTACGGTCGCGCACGTCACCGATAAAGAAGCGCACGCGCGGGTCGTCGCCATAGGTCTTGGCCATTTCCCATTGCTTCATCTCGTCGCGCGAATAGATGATGATGCGGCGCGGGTTGTATTTCTCCAGCGTCATCGGCACGAACTTGCTGCCGAAAGAGCCGGTCCCGCCGGTAAGAAGAATGGTCGATCCGGTCAGCACGTTGCACCTCATCTTGGTCGCTATCTTGGTCTTTATAAGCCCGCGCAGCACTGTCCGCGCGAGGGGGTCCTGGCGTGTCTAGCCCGCGCGTTCGGGCTTGTCCACTGGCGCGGGGGCGGGGGTGGCGGCGGCTGGCCGATCGCATCTGGGGGCTTTCCAGCTTTGTCCGCGCCCGATAACAGGGGGGCGAAACGGCAATCCGAAAGGCCCCGATGCGAAACCCGACCCCGATCTTGCGCGCCTACCTAGGCTTTAGCCGCGTGGCGGACGGGCTGTATCGCCGCGTGCAGCGGCGGCGGCTGGTGCGCGGCAAGGAAGATGCCGCGCGGCTGGGCGAACGGTTCGGGCAATCGGCGCTGCCGCAGCCCGCTGGCCCGCTGATCTGGTTCCACGCCGCCAGCGTGGGGGAATCGCAATCGCTGCTGGGGTTGATCCGGCTGATCCGGGCAGAGCGGCCCGACCTGACAGTCCTGGTGACAACGACCACGGTCACATCCGCCACCTTGATGGCGCGCGATCTGCCCGATGGCGCGCTGCACCAGTATTCGCCCTATGACACGGCGGCGGCGGTGCGCGCGTTTCTGGCCCATTGGCATCCCGATCTGGCGGTGTTTACCGAATCCGAGCTGTGGCCCCGCCTGCTGACCGAGGTCGAGGCGCAGGCCATTCCCCTGATGCTTATCAATGCCCGGGTGTCGGAAAAATCCGCCCGTGGCTGGCGCAAATGGCCGCGCACGGTGCGGGCGCTGCTGTCGCCGTTTACGCGCATCCTTGTGCAGGAACAGGCCACCGCTGACCTGATGGGCGCGGTCGGCGTCGATATGCGTCGCGTTGCCGTGACCGGATCGCTGAAAGAGGACCTGCCCCCGCTGGAGGCGGACGCCGATGCGCTGGCGGCGATGCGCGCGGCGCTGAACGGGCGCGAATGCTGGCTGGCCGCCTCGACCCACGCGGGCGAGGAGGAGGCCGTGGCAAAGGCGCATGAACTGGCCTGTCCCGAGGGGGAAAAGCTGCTGATCCTGGCCCCGCGCCACCCAGAACGCGGCGCGGCGATTGCCGAAATGTTGCAGGGGCAGGGATGGCGCGTGGCGCTGCGATCGACCGGCACCTTGCCCGGTGCGGACACGCAGATATACATCGCTGACACGCTGGGCGAGATGGGCCTGTGGTATCGGCTGGCCCCCACCGCGTTCATCGGCGGATCGCTGGCGAATGTGGGCGGGCATAACCCCTACGAGCCTGCGTTGCTGGACTGTGCCGTGATCCACGGCCCCCATGTTTTCAACTTTGCCGAGGTGCACGACAGGCTGCAATCCGTGAATGGCGCGATGCAGGTTTCGGATGCAGAAGGGGTGGCGCGGGCATTGACCGCGCTGGACGATCCGTCACGGCATTCCGCGCAAACCCTTGCCGCCAGACAGGAGTTGGCACGCGGGCAGGGAACGCAGGCGCGCGTCTGGTCGGAAATCGCCGCGCTGTTGGGCTGAGATAGCGCCAAGGGGGCTGCGCCGCTGTTCAACGGCGCAGCAAGGCAGGTCTAATCCGCGAACAGCCCCGCGTATTCATCGCGCAGCAGGTTCTTTTGCACCTTGCCCATGGTGTTGCGCGGCAGGGCATCGACCACGCGGTAGGCGCGGGGTTGTTTGAACCTTGCAAGGGCCGCGCCCACGGCGGATTCGATCTGTTCCAGATCGGGGGATGCGCCCTTTTCCGCCACCAGAACCGCCACCACGCTTTCGCCGAAATCGGGATGCGGCACGCCGAACACCGCCGATTCCAGCACGCCGGGCTGATCGTCCAGCAGCAATTCGACCTCTTTGGGGTAGATGTTGAACCCGCCCGAGATGATCAGGTCCTTGCCGCGGCCCACAATGGTGACATAGCCGTCTGCGTCCATCATCCCCAGATCGCCGGTGATGAAGAACCCGTTGTCGCGCAGTTCTTCGCGCGTTTTTTCGGACATCTGCCAATAGCCCTGGAACACGTTGGGCCCGCGCACTTCGATCACGCCAATCTCGCCCCGGGGCAGGGTCGCGCCGGTTTCCGGGTCGCAGACCTTGAGTTCCACGCCGGGCAGGGGAAAGCCCACGGTGCCCGCGCGGCGCTCGCCCTCATAGGGATTCGAGGTGTTCATGTTGGTTTCGGTCATGCCATAGCGTTCAAGGATGCGGCGGCCAGATCGGCCATCGAGCCGCTGCCATCGCCGTTCAGCACCTCGATCGCTGCGCCGTGGCGGGCGGCGACGGGGGTAAGGCTTTCCTGCTTGGCCGCGTCGCACAGCAGCAGTTTCGCGCCGGCATTTTCCACGAAATATTCCACCTCGGGGGCGGTATAGGCGGTGTTCAGCGGCAAAAAGATCACCCCGGCCTGCGCGCAGGCGGCATAGACCATCAGCGCCTCGGGCGATTTGCCGATCTGCACCGCCAGCCGGTCGCCCGCCACCAACCCCATTTCGGTGATTGCATTGGCAAACTGCGCGGCGCGGCGCAGGAAGGCGTCATGGGTGATGACCGCGCCGTCGGGCAAGATCAGGAACGCCGTCTGCGCGCCCGTATGGGCACCGAACAGGCGGTCATAAAGAGGGTTGGCCATGGGATCCTCCGTCAGATGTTGCGCATCGCCTACCGCACAGAGCGGGGCGAGGCAATCGCGGGTCGGTTTCGGTCGATTTTCCGTCTGATTTGATCAAATCGCGTGAAAAGAAGGTGAAGGGGGGTTGAAAGGCGCGGCGGTATGCTCTTGGCTGCGGGCAAGACGGGGCCGCGCGCGGCGCCCGCGAACCCCGTAATACCCTTGCCGAAAGGAACCTCTGCGATGAACGAGCTGTCCAATTCCCTGTTCGCGTCCGACATGGCCACCACCCTGCACCCCTATACGAACGCGCGTGTGCATGAGCAGGTCGGCCCCATGATCATGACCAAGGGCGACGGCGTGCATGTCTATGACAGCACCGGCAAGGAATACATAGAGGCGCTGTCGGGCCTTTGGTCGGTCGCTGTCGGTTTTTCCGAACCGCGCCTGGCCGAGGCCGCGTATAAGCAGATGCAGGAACTGCCCTATTACCACACCTTCGCCCACAAGGCGACGGAACCGTCGATCCGTCTGGCCGACAAGCTGGTGGAAATGACGCCGGAAAACCTGACCCGCGTGTTCTTTACCAATTCGGGGTCCGAGGCGAACGATACCGTCGTCAAGATGCTGTGGTACATGAACAACGGCCTTGGCCGCCCCGAGAAGAAGAAATTCCTGGCGCGCAACAAGGGTTATCACGGGATCACCGTGGCGTCGGGGTCGCTGACCGGCCTGCCGGGCAACCACCGCGATTTCGACCTGCCGGCCATTCCGGTGCGCCACCTGACCTGCCCGCATTACTGGCGCTGGGCCGAGGAAGGCGAGACCGAGGCCGAATTCACCGCCCGCCTGTTGAAAGAGGCAGAGGACGTGATCCTGGAGGAAGGCCCCGAAACCATCGCCGGTTTCATTGGCGAGCCGGTGATGGGTGCGGGCGGCGTGATGCTGCCCCCCGAAGGTTACTGGCCGGGGATCGAGGCGCTGTGCCGCAAGTATGACATCGTGCTGATCGCGGACGAGGTGATCAACGGGTTCGGTCGCACCGGCCAGCCCTTTGGCTGCCAGACCATGGGATTCACCCCCGATATCATGGTGACCTCGAAACAGCTGACATCGTCCTACATGCCGTTGGCGGCGATCGTGTTCAGTGAAAAGATTTATGACGCGATTGCGGATAACACCAACAAGCTAGGGGGCTTCGGCCATGGCTTTACCGGCACCGGTCATCCGGTGGCCTGCGCCGTGGGTCTGGAAAACCTGAACATCATCGAAGAGCGTGACCTGATGGGCAATGCCGCCCGCATGGCGGTGCCCTTCCAGGAGGGGCTGCGCAAGTTCGCCGATCACCCGCTGGTGGGCGAGGTGCGCGGCATCGGCCTGATCGCGGGGCTGGAACTGGTCGCCGACAAGGCCACCAAGCGCAGCTTTGAACCCGCTGGCAAGGTCGCCGCGCAGGCGTTCAAGATCAGCCATGAGGAAGGCATGATTTGCCGCAACGTCTATGAAACGCTGGCCCTGTGCCCGCCGCTGATCATTAATGAAGAGCATGTTGAAAAGATCCTGAACCGCATGGGCCGTGTGCTTGATCGCACTTGGGATTGGGTGCAGGCCGAAGGGCTTTCTTGATCCCTGATCGGGTTTGAATATGCGGGAAACGGGGGCCATTTCGGCCCCCGTTTTGTTTTCAGGTATTTGAAGAACAATGAAGGCAGGGGCGCGCGCTGCATTTAATGGTTGCGCAAACAATGCTGCGGTAGCAGCATGGGGGCAAGACCGTGCGGCAATACAGGGACCGCAATGCCCGATACCACTGCCAGACCGACGCATATCGTTTTCACCGATCTTGATGGCACTTTGCTGGACCATGACAGCTATTCCCATGCCGCCGCCTTGCCCGCGATCGAGGGGCTGAAGGCGCGGGGAGTGCCGGTGGTCCTTGCCTCTTCCAAGACCGCGGCTGAAATCGCGCCTTTGCGGGCGGAGCTGGGGCTTGGGCATTGCCCTGCCATTGTCGAAAACGGGGCTGGGGTTTTGCCAGCGGGTGCGGCCCCGGATGGTGCGGCGGCAGATTATGCGCGGCTGCGTACAGTGCTGAACGAAGTGCCCGGTGATTTGCGCGCGCAGTTTCGCGGGTTTGGCGACTGGAGCGACGCGCAGGTGGCCGAAAAGACCGGTCTGCCGCTGGCGCAGGCGCGGCTGGCGCGGCAGCGGGCGTATTCGGAACCCGGCCTTTGGTTGGGCGATGCGGCGGGTAAGGCGGCGTTTCTGGCCGCATTGGCCGAGCGGGGCGTTCACGCCAAACAGGGCGGGCGTTACCTGACGCTGTCCTTTGGCGGCACCAAGGCCGACCGCATGGCCGAGATCACGGCGCTGTTTGGCGCGCCTGTTGTTATCGCATTGGGTGACGCGCCCAATGACATCGAAATGTTGCAAGTGGCGGATATCGGGGTGGTCATCGCCAACCCCCATGGCGCCCCTTTGCCAGAACTGCGGGGCGAGGCCGCGGGCCGCATCCTGCGCAGCACAAAATTCGGCCCCGAGGGTTGGAACGAAATGATCCGCCGGATAGTTTTGAACGTGGAAGAACAATAAAAGGAGTGCCCGGGTGGGAGATTTTCATCAGAACGGCAATATCGCGACCCTTCACAACCTGCGCACCAATACTGCTGACGATCTGTCGCGCGACCTTCTGAACTTTTCCGCCTCTCGCAAGATCAGCCTGATCCTGCCCTCGCTTTATTCCGAGCTAGAGGGCGATGCGCTGCCCAATATCCTGAAAGAGCTGTCGCAGGTGCCTTACCTGCACCGCATCGTCATCGGGCTGGACCGCGCCGACGAGGCGCAATACCGCCATGCGAAGAACTTTTTCGCCAGCCAGTTGCCAGCGGATCAGACCCACGTGGTGATCTGGAACGAAAGCCCGCGGATGCAGGCGATCGATGCGCGGCTGGAAAAGCTGGGCCTTGCGCCCAAGGAGCCGGGCAAGGGCAAGAACGTGTGGTCTTGCATCGGCTATCTGCTGGCCAAGGCGGACAGTTCCGTGGTGGCGATCCATGATTGCGATATTGTCACCTATGAAAAGGGCATGTTGGCGCGGATGCTTTACCCCGTGGCCAACCCGAATTTCCCCTATCAGGTGGCCAAAGGGTATTATCCGCGCATTGGCGAGGGCAAGATCAACGGGCGTGTGACGCGGCTGCTTGTCTCGCCCATCCTGATTGCCATGAAGCGGGTGCTGGGGGACCGCGATTATCTGGATTTCCTGCGCGCGTTCCGCTACCCGCTGTCGGGCGAATTTGCCATGCGGGCGGGCATTCTGCCCGATCTGCGCATCCCGTCCGACTGGGGGCTGGAGATTGGCGTGCTGTCCGAGGCATGGCGCAACCTTGCGCCCAAGGCGGTGTGTCAGGTCGAAATCTCGGACCGCTATGACCACAAGCACCAAAGCCTGTCGGTCGATGACGCCAGCACGGGCCTGTCGCGCATGTCGGTTGATATTTGCAAGGCGATGTATCGCAAGCTGGCCGCCGATGGCACGGTCTTCACCGAAGAGGTGTTCCGCACATTAAAGGCGACCTATTACCGGTCTGCGCTGGACCTGCTGGAATGCTATTACAACGACGCGGTGATGAACGGGCTGACCGTGGACCGCCACGCCGAGGAACGCGCGATCGAACTGTTCGCGGAAAACATCATCGAGGCGGGGCACACCTTTCTGGAATTCCCCTCCGACACACCCTTCATCCCGACATGGAACCGTGTCCATTCCGCCGACCCCGACCTGATGCGCGACCGCGTGAAGGCGGCGGAACTGGATGCGGCGGAGTTTGGGTGAGGGGGCAAGATTGTGCCATTGGGCAAAAATAAAGGCCCGCATTTGAGCGGGCCTTTTGCATTCTTCTTAGAGGCAGGCTCTAAGATCGTGGCGCTGTTCTACGGGAAGTAGGTCGGCAACCGCGATCATAAGGTCCAGCAACCTTCGGTCTGATTGCGGTGCTGTCTGATCTTCGGCTGGGTTCAGCAACATCAAACGGACAGGATTGCGAGGCGATTTTCCAAACTCTGACAGCCAATCAGAAAGCTTGGCGTGGTAATCCTTGTAGGAAGGAGAGCCGATGGCCAGTTCTTCGCTGAAGCCCTTCAATGCCCATTCAGTGCTGCGGCCATTCAGATTTTTGTAGTCCTTTAAGTATGTCGCGGCATCCAGATTTCGATAGCCGATAAATTTGGAAAATCCAAAGGCGGGATTTTCCGGGTCGGCGGCATCAATATACCAAGCATGAACCATGCCCAAGCGATCTACTAGTTCTGGCGAGTTTGTGAGTTCTCCAGCGAAAGTGTGGATGTTGTTACGGACGTGGTTGAGTTTTGTTATCAGTTTCATTTGAGTCATCCCTTAATGCAGTTACCGGCTAGATTTCGATGATCTATGGGTAGCGCATGATTTTATCTCATGTCAAGCAGGCCGTAACTGGATTTTTGGATTTTTGAGCCCCAAGCTAATGCCCGATCAGCCGCCTTCCTTTGCCGATGCGGTTGGAGATCCAGCGGCATTGGTAGGGGGCGAAGGTTATGGTGTCGCCTGTCGGGTCGATCTCTTCGCCTGACAGGAGGTCTGTCCAGGTGTCGCCGTCGATCAGGTTGATGGACATTGGGGAGATGGTGACCTCTTGGTCGCTGACATTATGCAGGGCAAAGATTGACTGGTCGCGTTCGATGCTTTGCCGCCAGACGCCGAACAGGCGGTGATCCAGTTGCAGGGTGAACTGCGTGGCGTTGGGGTGGAACCCCGTCTGCTTGCGGCGGAGCGCGATGCGGCGCGACAGTTCGGCCAGAACGCGGGCTTGGATGGTTTCGGGATCGTCCAGCAGCGATTGCAGCCGCGCATATTCCCAGCGGTGGCGGTTGATGGCGCGGTTGTGACCGGATTTTTCCACCCCTTCGTGGTCGTTCGGCGTGGCCAGCAGGGCGTGGATATAGAAGGCGGGAATGCCTTCCAGCGCCATGACGATGGTTTGCGACGCGATGAAACGGTCGAATTGCAGGTTATCCTCGCCTGTGAACGTGCCTTTCATCGCCTCGAACCATGTGATGTTCAGCTCGTATGGGGATTGGGTGCCGTCGGGCAGGGCGCGCATCGACACGCGCCCGCCGAAATCGCGCACCTTGCCGATCACCTGATCGACCTGATCGGTTGTCAGGATGCCCTCGGCCGGGCGCATCCCGATGCCGTCATGCGACGCGGTGAAGTTCAGGTAGGCGCAGCCCATCTGCGCGGGGGGCATTGCGCCCTGACATTGGTTCAGGTGCTTCGCCGTGCCGGACAGCATCGCGTGCAGGATCAGCGGGGGCAGGGGGAAGTTATAGACCGCGTGCGCCTCGTTCCTATTGCCGAAATAAGACAGGTTTTCCGCCTTGGGCACATTGGTTTCGGTCAGAAGGATCAAGGGTTCGGTGGCGAAGTCGGCAAACAGGCGCATCAGGCGGACAATCGCATGGGTGCGCGGCAGGTGGATGCAGTTTGTCCCGATCTCTTTCCAGACAAAGGCCACGGCATCCAGACGCAGAATTCGCACGCCGTTTTCGATATGCAGGCGGATGATCGACAGGAATTCGGCCAGCACCGCCGGGTTGGTGAAATCCAGGTCGACCTGATCGTGGGAAAAGGTGCACCAGACATGGCGCGGCCCGTTCGCGGTTTCCACGGCGCGCAGCAAAGGCTGGGTGCGCGGGCGCACCACCATCGACAGGTCGTCGCCGGGCGATGCCTCGAAAAAGAAGCGGTCATAGGGGGCGTGGCCCTGCCGGTAGGCATTGAACCATTTCGACTGGCTTGAGACATGATTCAGCACCAGATCGGACATTAGCAGGAATTCATTGCCGATGCGGGTGATGTCCTCCCAGTCGCCAAGCTGCGGATTGACGGCGCGATAGTCGGTCACGGCGAACCCGTCATCCGAGGTATAGGGAAAGAAGGGCAGGATATGCACCCCGTTTACGACGCCCTTCAGATAGCGGTGCAGAAAGTCGCGCAGCAGGTCCAGCGGTTTGTGGGCGCCATCGACGATGGAATTGCCATAGGTGATGACAAGGGTGTCGACCTCGGACCATTGCCGGTTGCCGGGCATGCGCCCGCGTTTGCGGCGGGTCGATCCGTCGGGCCAGAACGCCATGGCCAGCGTATCGGCGAGGGATTCGGCATCATGGTCGGGATAGATAAACCGGATCAGGCTGATCAGGCGGGGCCGGAATGTAGAGGCTGGGTCTTTCATACGGGCTTTCAATGGTGTTTTCGGTCGTCACCCAGAACGGTTCCAGAAGGCCGCGCGACATGCAAGGGCGCAGGCCTGCGGATGCGCGCGCGGTGCGGGGCAGGGGGCGGGTTCGCCCGACTATCGGGCAAAGCCCTGCCCCGACCCCCGTCATTGGCCATGTATCAAGAAGGGTAGATTTGCTGCGTCGTCCGGTTCAGCAAGCTTTCCAGCACCCTCAGCAGTTCGCGGATGCGCTGTTCTTGTTCGGGGGGCAGGGTATCTGCGTTGGACATTTCTGTGATGTCGGTCAGCAACGTGCGCAACCATTGATGCGCGCCGGGATCGGTCGGGCTGCGCTCTCCGTCGGTGCGGCGCAGGAAGGGGGCGGTCTGTATGATGCGCGCCGCTTCGCTCAGTCCATCCTCCAGCGCGGCCAGCCGGGCCAGTCGCGTGATGTCGGATGATGGCATGCCCGTATCGGACGACAGTGCCGATCCTGCCACGAATACATAAACCTCGGCATACTCGTAAAACACATCAACGACCGCTTCGCGCGCTTTTCGGGTCAGTTCCTTAGTGTTCATATGTCCTACAATTGGCCGATGCGCCGTGGCTGGCCCCATCCGCACATCTTGCGGGGAGGCAATGCGGGCGCATCCGGCCTGTCTTGTCCCAGTTCGTTTCGTGATTGACCCGAGTGGGGGCCAACCTTCCCCATAAGGATAAGAAGCGGAGCGACACATGCTTGCCAAGGGAAACCGCAACCGAAAGTCGCATCTGACACAAATGCGAACAGCCTATCGGGGATTTTTCGGGAAAAACCCTTGTTTGTCAGTGCGTAAGAGGAGCCGACGCGCACGGTTTTCAGGCGTCCTGGACGTTTTTTGAACTTTTTTGCGGTTTTTTGAAAAAAGCACTTGCGAGTCACCGGTACTAACCGTAGAACCCCCCTCACCGGCGGCGCTGAGGCGCACAACGGGACGCCAGACGGAGCGGCGGGGCGGTTCTGAGGAGCCAAACTGGAGCGAAGATTG
>JGI24025J20009_10001013_pt1 | contig 21586 bp, 20 predicted proteins | sample Cruoilmetagenom3_FD_20009 | JGI IMG/M metagenome (IMG submission 20009) | reverse complement strand
ATTGAGGCAAGCTGGGGAGCGGAAGGCTATCTGCGCGGCGAGATCGGCGAAGTGAAGATCAACGCCAGCATCTATCGCAACTGGTTCAGCGACTTCATCTTCCTTGCCGCTACAGGCGTGGAGGAGGATGACTTGCCAGTCTTCACATTCCGCCAGCAGGACGCCGATCAATGGGGCGCGGAAGCGCAGGTGACCTTCCCGCTGGTCGAGGCGCGCGATTTCTCGCTGCTGGGCGATCTGCGCGGTGCTTATACCAATGCTGAGCTGGACAATGGCGATGCCGTCCCGCGTATCCCGCCGCTCAGCCTGTACGGCGCATTGGAAGCGCGGTGGGAGCATTTTGACCTGCGCGGCGAGGTGGAATGGTTTGATGACCAGTCAAATCTCGCACCGCTTGAAACGCCGACCGACAGCTTCACTCACGTGAACTTGTCGCTCGCATGGCATCCGTTCGAGGGCGAGGAGAACTTCACCCTGCTGGCGCAGGTCGACAATGTGTTCGATGCAGAAGGCCGCCGCGCGACCAGCTTCACCAAGGATTTTGTGCCGCTGTCGGGCCGCAATTTCAAACTGACTGCGAGGGCTTCGTTTTAGCCGCGAAGCGGCATCCGCCGCTTCGTCCTCGGTGCAATTCGCTCCGGCTTCGCCTGCGCGGCACCTGCGGTCGGCCGGTCGGCCTCTGTCGAGCGCTGGTCGCGCCCGATATCAGCTCGGATTAGCTACCGTGTCGCGGAGCACGGCCCGAAGGGCCGCAAGGGCGACTGCCCGCCCGCAGCCGCCCCGAAGCGTAGCGGAGGGTTTCAGGCGAGGATAGCCAAGTGAGCGGATGCGAACGCCGGCGCTTGAGGCCGAACAATACACCGAGGACGATCCGACGGATGTCGGATCAAAAAACCAACTCACAACTTAGGCAAGGTGACCCCGCGCTGGCCCATATATTTGCCTGCCCGGTCAGCATAGGTGACCTCGGGCCGCTCGTTCCCTTGCAGGAACAGGAACTGGCACGCGCCTTCATTGGCGTAGATTTTTGCGGGGAGCGGCGTGGTGTTGGAAAATTCCAGCGTCACATGGCCTTCCCAGCCCGGCTCCAGCGGTGTGACATTCACGATGATGCCGCAGCGCGCATAGGTGCTTTTGCCAAGGCAGATCACCAGCACATCATCGGGGATGCGGAAATATTCCACCGTGCGAGCGAGCGCAAAGCTGTTGGGCGGGATGATGCAGACATCGGTCTTGCGGTCGACCAGACTGTCACCATCGAAGTTCTTGGGATCGACAACCGCAGAATTCACATTGGTGAAAATCTTGAATTCATCCGCCACGCGCGCGTCATAACCGAATGAACTGACGCCATAGGAGATACACCCATCACGCCGCTGCGCCTCCACAAACGGCTCGATCATGCCGTTGTTCTGGGCTGCCGCGCGAATCCATTTGTCGGAAAGAATGGTCATGGGTCAGGGATTCCCGATGTGCGCGGTGGGGGCAAGCTTTGGGTGAGAAATATCCCCTTTTGTGGCGCTGCACTTGCCTATGGCTGGAGGGTTGCTGATCTGGCGAGGCGAGGTCACAATCCGGCCCCCGGCATGGCGCACCGCCAATTCTTCCCAAGCTCGGACAAGAGCTTCCATGTTGCTCAGTTGCCTTGCAGCGCGTTTACGTGACATAAGCGCCTTATTATCGCGAAGGGGGCGCTCAAATGCAGATTTCCGTGACCAAGCTCGGCTGGCTTGTCCTGCTGTGCGTTGCTGGCTTGGCGCTTGCCAATCCGGTGCAGGCGCAATCACTGGAACAGTTGGACCAATTGTCCGATCTTTCAGTCAATGAAGAAAGCGGGATCGCCGCCGCGCAAGATCAGGCCGGAAACGGCTCTTTGCTCGAAGCGCTGGCAACGCTGGAGCGGGTCATGGCGGTGCATCCAAATTCGCTGAATGCACGCATGTTGCATGCCTATTATCTGTGCGCGATTGACGATCAGCAGGGCGCCCGCGTTGAAATCGACAATATGGATGAGGATGATTTTGGACGACAAAATCTGACTGAATTGCGTGCTCGATGCGCGACTGCGAGCAGTGAATTCCAAGCCTTGCCAGCGCAGGACGGCAATCGCGAGCCAGCGAATACAGGCAAGAAGGACTAGGCCATGCGCAACACCAAACGCCAGTTTGTCGCGCTTGCTTGCGGCACCATGCTTGCAACAGGCCTGCTGGCTGCCCCGGCCCATGCCCAGCGAACCGAAGTTGGGAATGCATCTGCTGTCGTGGGCGAAGTCACGCTGGATAACGATACTTTGCGTCGCCCGCGCGAAATACGCCGCCGGGACAGGATTGCGTGGGGCGATCTGATCGAAACCGAGCGCCGTTCACAATTGCAGATCTTGCTGCTGGACCGCTCATCATACGGTATCGGCGCACGCTCGAGCGTGCGGATCGACCGGCATGTCTATGATCCCGATGCGGACAGCTCCACAGTGGTAACATTCCTCAGGGGCGCTTTGCGCTACCTGTCCGGCAGACAAAGTGACGGAAACGACACCAATATCCGCACACCTGCGGGCCGGATTGGTATCCGCGGAACTGCGCTCGACGTGCTGGTCGGCGAGGATGCCGAGGATATCGCCGAGGATGAAGATGCCGTTGGCGGCATGCGCAGTGACGATGACGAGGCGACGCTGGTCATTCTGCGCGGCCCGGGTGCGAACACCGGCGGGGGGCTGACACTTGGACTGGTCGAGGTCGAGGCTGCGGGTGTCACAGTAGTTCTCAGCGAACCGGGCCAGGCGTCTTACATCCCCTTCAATGGTTCGCCGCCGATCGGCCCCTTCCGCATGTCGGATGCTGGCCTGGCCGATGTGCAGGAGGAGCTCGCGCCCGAAGTCGCCCGCGCGAACAGCGGTGGCGGATTGCTCGAAGCGCTGATCCCGATCGCAGTTGGAGCAGTGGCTGTCGGCCTTCTGCTGGCTGATGGGGGCGATGAGGGTCCCGGTCAGGTCACCGTCGACAATCCGGATCAGCCCAATGGTCCGCCGACTGCAGACGTTCCGCCACGCCAACCGCAGTATCCGCAAGACAATGTGCCAGGAACGGCCGAACAACCGCCACAACAATCGACCGATGACACAGCGGAAACGCCGCCAGCAACGAGGCCAAGAATCGACTGACCAAGCGGGCTTGGGACTATTTCCGGCTCGCCTGGAAAACGCCGTCCCAACTTTCAGCCAAGGGGCTTTCCTGCAATTGTGCAATCCGTTCGACGTAAAGAGCGTGCAAACTTGCAATGCCTAGCAATTCATATTGCGCGCGGCCCTGCTGCAGCTGGTCTTCCGCTTCAGCCCAGTCCTGTTTTCGGTAGGCGTCGACCATGGCTGCGTGGCTTGCCGACAGCTGTGCAAACTCGGCTCGAGCGCAAAAGTCCTCGTCGCCGAGCAGGGCAAAGATTGTTTCTGGAGCATCGCGCCCGACCACGCGAACGCGGTCAATTTCAAGCAGCGCGAACCCTGTCAGCTGATCGGCCAGTGCGCTGCCCGCTATGATCGGCACGCCGTATTGCTTGGTCAGCCCTTCCAGCCGCGCGGCGACATTCACCGTATCGCCGATGAGTGTGTAGGACAGGCGCTGGCGCGAACCCATGTTGCCGACACAGCACAGGCCCGAATTGAGGCCGATACCGATCTTGACCTCGTCCGGCCAAACCACGCCGGGGCGATCGGCCATGGCGGCGTTGAGTTCGTCTGTTGTCTTGATCATTTGCAACGCCGCACGCGCCGCGTTGCGGTGATGATCCGGGTCATCGATCGGGGCGTTCCAGAAAGCCAGGATGGCATCGCCGATATATTTGTCGAGCGTTGCCTTGTGATCGAGCAGGATCTCGCTCATCGGCGAGAGAAAATCGATCAGGAAATCGATCACCTGACTTGGTGTGTAGCGTTCCGCAATGCGCGAGAAACCGCGAATGTCGCACATCAGCACGCTCATGTCGCGCTCTTCACCACCCAGCTCTAGCGTTTCGGGACTGGCGGCAATCTGACGCACCATTTCGGGCGATAGATAGCGGTCGAAGGCCGAGTGAATATAGCGCCGCTGCTGTTCTTCGCGAAAGAATACTGCGGCTGTCTGGACCACATAGATCGTGGCAATCGCGACGATTGGATAGGTTGGATCGAGGAGATAGCGAAGCTGCGTGAAGGCCAGCCAACTGCCCGCTATCACCGCCGCAATCACCACCGCCGCAACCAGCGCGCCGGGCAAGGCACCGATCCGCGGAAGAACCAGCACCAGCCCGCCGCCAAGCACCAGCACCAGCACCAGTTCGAGCCCGAGTGCCCAATCGGGCCGGTCGAGGAATTCACCCGAAAGGATTTGTTCGGCCGCGGCTGCATGGACGGTTACTCCGGCCACTTGAGCCTCGCTAACCGGCGTAGCGACAAGATCCTGCAACCCTTGCGCGCTGCCGCCGACGAACACGATCTTGCCGGCGATTTGATCGGCAAGTTCGGCATCGCTCATGGCATCGGTGATGATCGGTGCGGCGGGAATGAGTTCAAGCGAATTGGGCGGCTGGAAATGAACCCACATTTCTCCGGCATCGTTGACCGGTATCTCACTATCACCAAGACGCACCGATACGGCGGCGCCCGGAGACGAGAGCGTTTGACCTGTGCCATCGCTTGCCAGCAGGTTGGGTGAGCCGAGATCCTGTGCGACTCTCACAGCTTCCAGAGACAGCGTCGGCACCAGAATGCCGCGATGGATCGCTACCATGCTGGCACGCCGGACAATACCATCCGCGTCAGGATCGATGGTGACCGATCCGATCCCGGCCGATGCCTCCTCCAGTTCGGGAAGCGGCAGGAGCGCACCGGAATATTCGCGCACATTTGCGCTTGGCAAAGTGCCGTTGATGGTAAAGCTTGCAGCAGGCTCGACATCGCGTCCGATTTGAGCGGTGTCGAGAAAAAAGCCTGTCACAACCGGGACATTGCCAATCGCCTCCGCAAACAGCGCTTCGTGGCTGGGCAGGTTGGAAAAATCTCCTCCCAGCGCGCCATCCTCACCCATCTGGGCATATCTTTCAGCGATCACCGCAGGCGAAGTCCGGTCGGGTTCGGAAAAGACAATATCGTAGGCAATCACGACCGCGCCCGCTTCGCCAAGCCGGCGGGTCAGTTTGGCAAGATCCGTGCGCGGCCAGGGCCATTGCCCAAGCTGCGCTATGGATGCTTCATCAATATCGACGACAACGACCTGTCCATCGCGCTCTTGGCTGCGCGGAGAAGCCATCTGATATGAATCGAAGACTTGCCAGCGAACGCGTTCAAGCGGCGCGAAATCTGCAAATTGCAGCAGCGCCACGAACAGCAGGATGATGACGCCCGCCATCTCCGGACCAAGCCGCCGCAATCGTCGCAATTTTTCAAACACTATCGCAATCCCCCCAGCCCATCACGCCGCTGCGCCTCGGCATGTGACTCAATCATGCCATGGTCCTGGGCAGCCGCGCAATTCCAATTGTCGGAGAGAACGCCCTTGGGGAAGGAATTCTCCGTTGCGCGGGCGAGGGCAAGAGAAGCGCGATTTTAACTCCCAGCCAACAAGCTCGCATTGCCGCCTGCCGCCGTGGTGTCGATTGTCGTTACGCGTTCGGTGGCAAACCGCGTCACATAGTGCGGGCCGCCCGCTTTGGGGCCGGTGCCTGACAGCCCTTCGCCGCCGAAGGGCTGGCTGCCGACTACTGCGCCGATCTGGTTGCGGTTGACGTAGAAATTGCCGACGCGGGCGTGGGCTTCGACAAACTCGCGGGTCTCGGCGATGCGGCTGTGCAGGCCCAGCGTCAGCCCGTATCCGGTCGCGTTGATATCGTCGATCACCTGCCGCATCGTGCCAACCGGATAGCGGACCACGTGCAGGACAGGGCCGAATTGCTCCTCATCGATATCGAGGATCGAGCCGACTTCGATGATGGTCGGTGCGACAAAATGGCCATCCGCACACTGTTCTGGCAACGGCAAGCGCGTGACCGGGAAGCCAGCGCTGAGCATTTCGGCGACATGCGCCTCCAGCTTGGTCTTGGCCTCTTCATCGATCACCGGGCCGACATCGGTCGCCAGATCCATCGGATCGCCCACCACCAGCGCCTGAAACGCGCCCTTGATCATGGTAAGCATGGAATCGGCGACATCGTCTTGCAGATAGAGCACGCGCAGCGCCGAGCAGCGCTGCCCCGCGCTCTGGAATGCGCCTGCGATCACGTCGCGCGTAACCTGTTCGGGCAGAGCGCTGGAATCGACGATCATCGCATTCTGCCCGCCGGTTTCGGCGATCAGAATGCCAATCAGCCCGTCGCGCTCTGCCAGCGTGCGGTTGATCTTCTGCGCAGTGCCGGTCGATCCGGTGAAGGCCACGCCTGCAATACGCGGGTCAGAGGTGATGGCCGCACCCACGCTGCCGTCTCCGGGCACTAATTGCAGCACGTCCTTGGGGATGCCCGCCTGATGGCACAGATCAATGGCGAGCGCAGCGATCAGCGGGGTTTGCTCGGCAGGTTTGGCGAGCACGCTATTGCCAGCGGCCAGCGCAGCAGCGGTCGGCCCCATGAAAATCGCCAGTGGGAAATTCCACGGGCTGATGGTGGCGATGACGCCGCGCCCGTGCAGGCGCAGCAAATTCGTCTCACCCGTAGGGCCAGGAAGCGGCTGCGGCGCGCCGAACAGCATTCGCGCTTCGCAAGCATAATAGCGCAGGAAATCGACCGCCTCGCGCACTTCAAGCACGGCATCGGGCAGCGACTTGCCCGCTTCACGCTCACACAGATCGAGCAGGCGCGGAGTGTTTTCTTCGAGCAGGTCCGACGCGGCGATTAGCAGATCCGCGCGGGCTTCCCCGCCCATCGCATCCCATGTCGGCTGTGCTGCAACTGCGCGGGCGATGGCGAGATCGATGTCCTTTGGAGTGGCCGGAACGACTTGCCCGACAACGCGGCCTGAGAATGGCGAATGCACCGGGTGGCGCGCGCGGTCACGTTCAGCGCGCAGCGTGGATTTGGCGACCGGATCGTCCTTCCGCCAATGCTCCAGCTCTTTCTCCAGCGGTGCCAGCATCAGCGGATCGGCCAGATCGACGCCAGCCGAATTGCGGCGATTGGGGTAGATATGCGCAGGCAGCGGAATAGTCGGATTACGGCGCGGAGCCATGTCCGCCAGTTCTGCGACCGGATCGGTCACCATGTCTGCCACCGGCACATCGGCATCAGCCATGCGGTTGACGAAGCTGGAATTCGCGCCGTTTTCCAGCAGGCGGCGCACGAGATAGGCGAGAAGTTCCTTGTGTCCGCCAACCGGCGCGTAAATGCGCACNNTGGTGCGGCCCTCGCCTTCCAACTCGGCGAGCGTGTCATACACCTCCTCACCCATGCCGTGGAGGCGTTGAAACTCGTATCCTGCAACGCCATTTTTCTGGCCTACCACTCCGCTACTTGAGGCCATGTTACCCGCCAGCGCCTTGATCGCGCCGATAGTGTAGGCATTGTGGGTGGCGAAGGCGGGATAGATGCAATCGTCCGCTTTCAGCAATTCACGTGCGCAGGCGAGGTAGGACACGTCGGTGGCGATCTTGCGGGTGAAGACCGGATAATCATCATGCCCGCCCACCTGGCTTAGCTTGATTTCGGCATCCCAATAGGCGCCTTTGACCAGCCGCACGAACAGCTTGCGATCATGTTTGCGGGCGGCGCGCGCGGTCCAGCGGCACAGTTCCACGGCGCGTTTTTGATAGCCCTGAATGGCAAGGCCGAAACCGTCCCACTGGCTGCCATCAGCCTTGGTGAACAGCGTATCGTCGGCCAGCAGCGCCTCGATGATGTCCATGCTCAGTTCAAGCCGCTCGGCCTCTTCGGCATCGACGGTGAAGTGGATATCAGCCTCGCGTGCCTGCTCGGCCAATTCGCGCAGCACCGGCACAATCGCGCGGCGCGCGGCAGCGGCGTGGAGGAAATCATATTTGGGGTAAAGCGCGGACAGCTTGACCGAAATGCCCGGGCCGCCATGCACGCCGCCGGGTTCCTTCGCCAACCGTTCGATCGCATTCCAATAGGCGCGGGCATATCCCTCGGCATCGTCAAAGGTCATCGCCGCTTCGCCGAGCATGTCGAAACTGTGCGTGAGGCGCTTCTTGCGCTCCGGCTCGGCGCGCTTCATCGCTTCATCAATGGTGCGGGCGTAGACGAATTGTCCGCCGAGGATCTTCATCGCCTGCTGCACCGCCTGCCGGATCACCGGCTCGCCCAACCGCCCGGTCGTGCGGCGCACGGTATTGGCAAGGCCCGCTTCGCTGCGGACACCGCCGCGCAGGACTTCACCTGTCAGCATTAGCGAGAAAGTGGCGGCGTTGACGAACACCGATTTGCTTGTGCCCAGATGGTCCGCCCAATCGACATTGGCGAGCTTGTCCCGGATCAGCGCATCGGCGGTCTGCTGGTCGGGAATGCGCAGCAATGCCTCGGCCAGACACATCAGCGCGATGCCTTCCTCCGTGTTGAGGCCATAGGTGGCGAGGAACGCGTCGAGCCCCTTGCTGGTGCGTTTGCGCGCGCCTTCGATCAGCTGCGTGGCGTAGGCGGCGGCATCGGCGTGCAGCGCGGAAACGGGCGCGGCCTGCTCCAGCCGTTCAGCGATGCAGGTCTCTTCTTCCACGCGATAGGCGTGGCGGAGTGCGAGTCGATCAATAGTCATCTGAGCGCCCCTTTCGCATATGGTTTCAACTGCAATCAAGCGAAGTCGATGCATTGCCGTGCGGACGGGGTTGGGGCAGAGCGCATGGAATGAAAATCATCCTGAGCCGAAAGGGTTTCGACAGCAGCGCTGGCGGCGGTCCCTCGCCGATTGTTGATGGCCGCGCGGTGAGCCTGCCGATCCCCGACACCCAGGGGATTTCGCGCACGACCTATGGCAATCTGGCGCTGGGCGGCCATGCCGGACGCGCCAGTCGCGGGAAGCTCGCTGGACGACATCTCTGTCACAATGATCCGATGTTTCCCGGCGATGGCCGCGCGCTGCTGGGGCAAGTCGGCGCGGCGCAGACCCACCTTGCAAATCATGGCGTCGGGGTAGGGGACCTGTTCATCTTCTTCGGTCTGTTTCGTGATCGAGAGGAGCTGCCACACCACCGCATTTTCGGTTTTCTTGAGGTGGAGCAGGTGGTCGATCTGGCAAGCTGCGCTGCTGCCGAGCGAGAGGCGCTGGCCGCGCTCAATCATCCGCACGCGTTGGGGATGCATGGCCGCAATGACGCGGTCTATTGCGGGCGTGGGGCGACTCGTGCTCCGGCCCACGAGGAATTGCGCCTGACCGTCCCTGAAGGCCCGCCCAGCCTGTGGCAAGTGCCTTCATGGCTCGCCGAAACCGGTTTGAGCTATCACGGCAAAGCGGATCGCTGGCTGCCGGAAAATCGCCTGCAAAGCGTGGCGCGCGGGCAGGAATTTGTCGCTGATGTGGGCGAGCGTGCCGATGCGCGTGACTGGGCTGCAAGCGTGGTGCAGCTAATCGAGAGCTAACAAGACTACCGTTCGCCCTGAGCTTGTCGAAGGGCGTTTACGCAGGTGTGCTTCGACAGGCTCAGCACGAACGGATCAAGCTACGACTGCTCTTCCGCTGCCTGTTCCACCTGGCGCACATCATTCAGCGCATTGATCCCGGCATGGACGCGCGCGGCAACCTCGTCACGTGGCAGGCCCGGCTCGATCATCTCGCCAAAGTGCCATGTGATTGTGCCTGGACGCTTTAGGAAGGGGCCGTAAATCGGCCCGCTATCGACCGCGACCGGCACCACCGGCAGGCCGAACAATTTGTACAGCGCGGCGAAGCCTGATTGCAGCGGGGGGTGTTCGCCATGCGGAATGCGCGTACCTTCAGGGAAGATCACGATGGGTCGACCTTGCTCAAGCGCGGGTTTGGCGGCCTTGAGCATGGCACGCAGCGCCTTTGCGCCCTGCTCGCGCGCCACCGGGATCAGCCCATAGGCGAGAGCCGCACGGCCCCAGCCGGGAATGTCGAAAAGTTCGCGTTTTGCCACGCCTGCCGGATGGTCAAAGGTGTGGGCCATTGCGATAGCTTCAAAATAGCTCTCATGCTTGATCGCGTAGAGGGCAGGAACGTCTGGCCGCGTGCCGGTAAACCGGATCGTCAGGCCGAGCAGGCGAGTGCAGCACCAATTGTGCCAATGCGACCAATTGTCGCAAATGGGGCGTACCCATTGTGGCCGCAAATAGGACGCCAGTGCAGCGCCGAAGGAAATCAGCGCTGATCCACTGTAAAAGGCGATATAGAATGTAATATTGCGCAGCAGCAGCATTTACCTATCCCAGAACCTGCAATGTCCAGACGGCGATAAGCTTATGATATTCGGAAAATAATGTCGACAGGCTGACTTCAGATCGTACGGCATCGCGCTGGATGGAAATGCCATCGGGCAATTGGTCGGCCAGCTCTGCTGCGGCGCGGCGCATGTGCCAGTCCGCCGTCACGAGGCGCAACGAAGTGTATTCGCGTTCCTCGATCCATTCGGCGGTTTCGCGCGCATTGCCGCGCGTATCGAGCGCGGAAAAGCCCAGCGTGATGCAGCAGCCCATCAGCCGATCGGGGACTTCGAACTCCGCCTGAAATTCACCCGGCAATACCGCCGGGTCCACGCCGGTCACCAGCATCTGTTCCGCCGCGCCCAGCTGAAGCATCTCCAGCCCGCGCTCAATCCGCCCGCCGCTGCCCGTGGGAACAACGATGGCATCGCTCTGCGAAGGCGCGGCTGGCTGGGGCATGGTTGCGGCGAAGATCACAAAGCCCAGCGCCCAGGCAATCAGCGGAATGGCGATCAGTTTGCGAATCAAGGAAGCGGCCTCATAACATCCGCCGCAGCGCGGCGATCACGGTCAGGCGCGCGGTGACCACGGCCAGAATGATGCCGATAACAGGAATTGCGCCAATCGCCAGCCAATCGAGCACGCCCAGCCCGCCGCCTGCGACCAGGCCTGATCCCAGTCCGGCAAATTGTTGTCCAAGCACGAATATCGCGGCCAGGCCCAGCAGCAGGCCGGCAGCACCGCCAAGCGTCGCGTCCCAGCCGATTGAGCGGGAGAATATGGCCGCGATCTGGCCGTCCGTGCCGCCAAGGTGATGGATCACTTCGATAGTATCGCGGTTGGAGCCGAGCGCACTGCGCGCCGCCAGCCACACCGCTGCGGCGCTGGTCAATCCGAGCAAGGCAATCAGACCAAGAGCAAGCAATTGCAGCGATCGCACCGCATCGAACACCGGCCCGAGCCAGCTGGCCTGCGCATCAAGCTGCGCGGAAGGTGCCTCGGCCAGCAATTGCTCGCGCATCTGGGCGAGGCGTTGCTCGGTCACCGGGCCGGATAATTGCACATCGACCAATGCGGGGATTGGCACGCCGTCATCCTCTGCCGCACCGACATCGCCCAACCATGGTGCCAGCAGCTCGGCCAGTTCTTCATCCGGCACGCGGCGAACCGATGCGATATCTTCGCGGTTGGAGAAGTAAGATACGGCCCGTTCTGCCTGCCGGTCGCGTTCCACCGGCGCGCCTTCCACGATCTGCACAGTGATCCCGCCAGCAATCTCATCCCGCGCATTGTCGGCGATATTGCTCAATGCCAGTCCTGCGGCGGCAGCCATCACGGTAAGCGCGATCATGATGGCGATCACCCACGGCATCGGTCCGGCAATGCGCGCCTGTTGCAGCAGCCGCGCACTATCGCCGAAACGCGGGGCGCCGCGGCGGATGGGGGATGGCCCGCTCATGTGACGACAGGCTCGCGCCGTGGCGGATAGCGCAGCGCACCTGTCGGGTCGGACAGTGTGCCCTTGTTGAGCCGCATGATCAGCGAATCCGGCACTTTGCGCAGCAGGTGAACATCATGGGTGGCCACCACCACAGTTGTGCCCAAACGATTGAGCGCTTCGAACAGGCGCAGCAGCCGTACGGCCATTTCGGGATCGACATTACCGGTTGGCTCATCCGCCACCAGCATGGCGGGGCGCGCGATCACGGCGCGGGCGATGGCGGCGCGTTGCTGTTCGCCGCCGGAAAGCGTTTCAGGCCGCGCATNGCTGCGATGATCCAACCCGACCCATTCGAGCATATCGGCCACCGGCTTCTTCAGCTTCTCCTCAGACATGCCCGAAATGCGCAGCGGCAGAGCAACATTGTCAAAGGTCGTCAGGTGCGGGACAAGCCGGAAGTCCTGAAACACCACGCCGATCCTCCGCCGCACATTGGGCAGGGCCTTGCGCGGCAGGGTAATCACATCCTCGCCAAACATCGAAATCATGCCCCGGCTGGGCCGCTGGGCGAGATAGAGCAGTTTCAGCATGGACGTTTTGCCCGCGCCGCTGGCTCCGGTGAGGAAGTAGAAGCTGCCGGGATAAAGCGTGAAAGAGATATCGCTCAACACTTCGCGGTCAGTGCCATAGCGTAGCCCGACGTTGGAAAACTGGACGATCGAACTCTCGGGGGAACTTTCAGTCTCGCTCATGGCGCTTGGGTAAAGCCTGCTGCGGGTGACGGGAAGTGCGGGAAAGCCATCTATTAGCAGTATATACGTTGGCGCTTGTGGAAAAAAGCCGCAACTTGATGCTTATGATGGCGCAGCAATCTTGTTGCGCGCGATTGCCACGCGTAGGCATCAAAGCTGCCCCATGATTATTCAGTGCCCTGCCTGCACGACACGCTATGTTGTCCCCGATGCCGCAATTGGTGTGGAGGGCCGAACTGTGCGCTGCGCAAAGTGCCGCCACAGCTGGTTTCAGGATGGGCCGGAAATTGATGTGCCTGCCGGAGCTTCGGGCGAGGATGCTGGTAATGCTCAGGCGACGCCAACTCGGCCCGCGCCATCAAGCACAGAGCCGGTTGCCGATGGTTCAGGCGATGCTCAACCACAGCCAACCTCTCCGGTGGCTGATGAAGACAGTGTCGCCGATATTCCGCCAATCCCCGATGTTGCCGACACGCCTGCAGCGACGCCGCATCGTGACGAGGTGCGCGCGCCAGCAGCTGCCCCAGCGGACTTCGGCGATCCGCCCGCATCTGCCTTCGATCACGAGCCGCCGTTTCGCCCGCGCCGCAACTGGCTGAAAATCTGGACATGGGCGGCAGGTATCTTCGCCATTGTCGCAGCGGGGCTGATCTTCGCCGTGTCCTATTGGGGGCTGCCTGATTGGGTGCCGGTCGAACGACCGACCTTTGCGGCTGGCCAGCCCGGCCTCCAGCTCGATTTTCCGCCTGACCAGCAGGAACGGCGGACATTGCCCAATGGCACGGAGTTTTTCGGTGCCAGCGGAACGATTACCAATATCGGCACGACCACGCGCGATATTCCCACAATCCTGATTGTCCTGCGCGATTCGCGTGATCGCATTGTCCATAGCTGGGAAGTTCCCCCGCCGCAGCGCACGCTCGCACCGGGAGCGAGCGTGTCGGTGAGCGAAGCAGTGACAGATATTCCGCGCTCTGCCCGCGAAGTTCAGATCGGCTGGAAGCCCGAGTAAGTGCGCCTGCGCGTTTTGACATGCATAGACCGCTTGCAGCGATGAAACCCTTTTGCTAGTGGCGCGCTCCTACCGGGGCGGGCCGTTGGCCTTGCACTCCTACCGATGTGCGGTCGTGGCGGAATTGGTAGACGCGCAACGTTGAGGTCGTTGTGGGATAATATCCCGTGGAAGTTCGAGTCTTCTCGACCGCACCAAACAGTCCATATCATTTATCAAATGCCCCGACGGGATAGGGCCTGCCGCTAGGAATGGCGCAGCCCCGCCTCGCCGCGAAAGCTCAAGGGGCGACTTCATCGCGAACGACCGTCACCCGGGCAATATGGTTTGTGCCGCTCTGATGGATCAGCAAGGCGCGTCCATCCAAAGTGGTTCGCATATGCCGCAGAATACCGGCATGGACTGGCCCCGAAGGGATGGGCCAGCTTTGGAAGGTCTCTGTTTCCGGCTCGAAACGTACGAGCATGTCAGGCCGCACACCGCTCTCATTGTACCAGACTGCGCCATCAAAAACGGCAATCGCATAAGGGTGCGAGCCGGGACCGCTTGGAGAAGGCCATTCGGTGATTTCGCCATTCGCCGGATCATAACGCCCCAATCGCCCCAGACGTGAATTGACCCACCAGATTGTTCCGTCCTGATCGATATCGAGCCGACGAACCGTTGTGCCTTCCTCCGGCAAAGTGATTTCTGCGACGTCCATCGTATCGGGATCGACGCGCAACAGGCAATTTGCCCCGTTGCAGGCCACCCAGATCGTGCCGTCTTCGGCGATTTTCACTCCGTATGGACGCGAGTTTTGGCGGGGGGCGCGGACAAGTCGAACTTCTCCTGAATCCGGGTCAAGTCGGCCAATCATGTTGCTGCCCTGAAGGCTGAACCAGAGAATCCCGTTAGCGTCGAACTCTGCCGTATGCGGGTCGCGCGCGGCACTGTCAGGCATCGGAAATTCTGTGATAATTCTCGGCATCGGCATCAATCTGGCGCGCTAGGCTTGCCGCAAAACATGGTTGAGAAGCGCAGCGCCTCGCTTGAACCGAATCGATGCGCTTCCTAGGTCGAGCCCTTCACGCGAAGGATTTTGACCGACCATGGCTACCCACACCACCCGTATGCTCATCATTGGCTCCGGCCCCGCTGGCTATTCCGCCGCTATCTACGGCGCGCGCGCGGGGATGGAGCCGATTGTCGTGCAGGGGTTGCAACCCGGCGGTCAGCTGACAATTACGACCGATGTCGAGAATTATCCCGGCTTTGCCGATGTGATTCAGGGCCCGTGGCTGATGGAACAGATGCAAAAGCAAGCCGAACATGTCGGCACGAAGATGATGTGGGACACGATTGTCGAGGTCGATCTGGAGAACGGCTCACCTTTCCGGGCGGTTGGCGATAGCGGCGATGAATATATCGGCGATGTGCTTGTGATCGCGACCGGAGCGCAAGCCAAATGGCTCGGCGTTCCGGGCGAAGCTGAACTGGGCGGCAAGGGCGTGTCCGCCTGCGCGACCTGCGACGGGTTTTTCTATCGCGGCAAGAAGGTTGCGGTAATCGGCGGCGGCAACACTGCCGTTGAAGAGGCGCTCTACCTGACCAACCATTCGGACGATGTGACGCTGATCCACCGACGTGACGAACTCCGCAGCGAGAAGATCCTGCAGGATCGCCTGTTCGCCAGCGATAAGGTCACGCCGATGTGGAACAAGACTGTCGAGAGCTTTGGCGCCGGTGAGAATGGCGCGCTTGGTCACCTCAACCTCGTCGACACACAGACTGGTGAGAAATCAACGCTGGAGGTCGACGGAGCCTTCGTCGCCATCGGCCATGCGCCCGCGACCGAACTGTTCAATGGCAAGCTGCCGATGGATGATGGCGGCTATCTGCTGGTCGAAGCAGGCACGCCCAAAACCAGCATTCCCGGCGTATTCGCCTGCGGCGATGTGATGGACCACACTTATCGCCAGGCTGTGACCGCGGCGGGCACGGGCTGCATGGCCGCGCTCGATGCAGAGCGCTTTCTCGCGACGCGGGAGCACGCCGCGAAAGAGGCGGTGCCGGCGGAATAGCCTCGCCCGGTTGCTACAGACTTAGAACTGCGAGAAATCCGGTGCGCGCTTCTGGGCGAAAGCCATAAAGGCTTCGCGTGCTTCGGGGCTTTGCAGACGCTCGGCAAACAATTTGATTTCCGTTTCCATCGTCGCGCCAATGGTTTCGCGGTCGCGCATGAGTGTCTTGGTTGCCTGCACGGCACCGGGGGGCAGGGCGGCGATGCGTTTCGCAGCAGCGTCAACCGCTGCATCGAGCCCATCTGCCGGGACGATTTGATTAGCAAGACCGCTGGCGAGGGCGCCGGCCGCGTCCATCGCTTCACCCATCGCCATCATGGCAAAGGCGCGCTGGTGACCGATTGCCGCAGGAAGCAATTTGCTCGAAGCCGCTTCAGGCACAAGTCCAAGCGTTGCGAAGGGGGCGGTAAGCTTTGCATCCTGCGCCAGCACGACATGATCGCAATGCAGCAGCATGGTGGTGCCGATGCCAACGGCGCGCCCTTGCACTCCGGCAACCAGCGGCTTTGTCGCCGTTCCCAGCAGGCGGATAAAGCGGAACACATCCGCATTGCCGATATCGCCGCCGCTGGCTGCGGTCATGAAATCGCCAATGTCGTTCCCAGCACAGAACAGATCGCCTGCACCGCGCATGACGATGACGCGTATCGCCGCGTCATCATGCGCAGTTTCGAGCGCGTCGGCCATCGCTTCATACATGGCACTGGTGAGCGCATTTTTCTTGTCCGGGCGGTTCATCACGATGGTCAAAATTCCGCCATCCTGCGTGATTGTCACATGCTCGCTCATTGCGCTCTCCTTATTGGTCATTTGTATGGTCTTGGCGGCCGAAATCGGGCCGCGCGTCGTCCTGGCCTTGCTCCAGAATGCCGCGGCGGATGGCGCGGGTGCGGCTGAATAGCTCGAACATCGCCTCACCATCGCCTGTCTTGATGGCTTCGCGCATGGCTTCGAGATCACCGAGGAAGCGGTCCATCATCTCCAGCACGGCATCCTGATTGTGCAGGAAGACATCGCGCCACATGGTCGGATCGCTCGCGGCGATGCGGGTGAAATCGCGAAAGCCACCGGCGGAATATTTGATGACTTCGCTGCGGCGCACTTCTTCCAGATCGCTCGCGGTGCCGACGATGGTGTAGGCGATCAAATGCGGGATATGGCTGGTGACCGCGAGCACCATGTCGTGATGTTCGGCATCCATCACCTCGACTGTCGAGCCGAGCGCTTTCCAAAAGTGGACCAATGCGGCGAGTTTACCTTCGTCCGCGCCATCGGGCGGGGTGAGAATACACCAGCGCCCGTCGAACAGGCTCGCAAAGCCCGCTTCGGGACCCGATTGCTCTGTGCCTGCGACGGGGTGCGCAGGGATGACGTGGTGGCCGGGCAATTCCTCTGCCAACGCCTTGCCGACGCGCTGTTTGGAGGAGCCGACATCGCTGACCACGGCATCGGGCGAGAGGCCCGGCGCGATGGCCTTGGCAGCATCGCGCATCGCGCCCACCGGCACGCACAGCACGATCAGATCGGCACCGCGCACAGCCTCTGCCGGGTCATCGGCAATAGTTTGCACAAGGCCAAGCTCGCGGGCCTTGGCGCGCACATCGGGATCGGCATCGTAGCCCACAGTCTTCACGCCAGGCAGATGCTCGCGCACCGCCAGCCCGATCGAGCCGCCGAGCAGGCCCAGCCCGATAATCGCGACCCGTTCAAAGGGCATTGGTGCCACCTGTCAGATCGGCGAGCAGGTCTGCAATCACGTCCATATCCTCACGCTTGCCAATGGTAATGCGTAGAGCATGGCCAAGCCCCTGCCCGGGCAGATGGCGCACGGCATAGCCTGCCTCACCAATCGCACCCAAAGCGGATTTGGCGCTTAACTCGCCTTTGAATTCGACCAGCACGAAATTGGCCATGCTCGGCACGGCGCGCAGGCCGTGATTGCCGAGCATGGCAATGCGCTGCGCAAATCTCTCGCGTTCGGCATTGTTGCGGTCGCGGCTGCGCTTCACAAAGTCCTGATCGCCCGTCGCCGCCAAAGCTGCCCGCTGCCCGCTTGAGGTGACGTTGAACGGACCTCTGATCCGGTTGAGCGCATCGACAATATGCGGCGCGCCGGTCGCCCAGCCTATCCGTTCGGCAGCAAGCCCATAGATCTTTGAGAAGGTCCGCGTGATCAGCACATTCTCATGGCTCGCCGCGAGGGCGAGGCCGTGGTCGTCGTCCGCCGACTCCAGATATTCGGCATAGGCCTGATCGAGCACCAGCAGCACATCGGCAGGCAGGCCGGCATGGAGCCGTTCAATCTCGCCGCGCGGCAGGAAGGTGCCGGTTGGATTGTTGGGATTGGCGATGAACATCACCCGCGTGCTCTCGGTCACCGCGCCCAGCAGCGCATCGACATCGGCGGTGTAGTCGCTGTCAGCCACTTCCACCGGCGTCGCTCCGCAGCGTTTGGCGGCGATGTCATAGACGGCAAAACTGTGGCGGCTGAACACGACCTCATCAGCCGCCCCGGCAAAGGCCTGCGCCGCCAGATTGAGCAATTCATCCGACCCGGTGCCGCATACGATGCGCGCCGGGTCGATACCATGCAGCGCGCCAATCGCCTGGCGCAGCGCAGTCGCTCCGGGGTCGGGATAATCGTTGGGTGATCCGGCGATTCCCAGCGCGTCCAGAGCCTTTGACGAACAGCCGAGCGGGTTCTCATTGGCGGACAGCTTCACCAGCGGCTTGCCGTCATCCGCCTTGGCCTTGCCCGGCACATAGGCATGGATCTGCGCCACATAGGGCTTCATCTGTGGTCGTGTTGCGCTCATGCCCGGGCGCATACCGTCACTTGCGCGCGAATGACAGCCTGCGATTGACACCGCATTGCCGCTCGCCCAAGTCGCAATTTGATCGATTATGGCCAGCACAAGCACAATCTCCGTCCGTAAAGAGGCACTGCCGGGTCCGCTTCCCCTCGATAGCGGGCGCGAGCTGGCGGGCGTGGAAATCGCGTTCGAGACCTATGGCGAGCTGAACGAGGCGCGTGAAAATGCGATCCTTGTCTTTCACGCGCTGACCGGTGACCAATTCGTGGCGAGCGAACATCCGATCACGGGCAAGCCCGGCTGGTGGGAACGTATGGTTGGCCCCGGCAAGCCTCTCGATACGGATCGCTTTCAAATCATCTGCGCTAATGTGCTGGGCAGCTGCATGGGCTCGACCGGACCGGCCAGCGCGGGCGAGGGCGGCACACCCTATGCCATGCAATTTCCCGTCATCACCATCCGCGACATGGTGCGCGCGCAGATGCGCCTGCTTGACGTGCTGGGGATCGAGACGCTGCATGCAGTTGTCGGCGGATCAATGGGCGGGATGCAGGCGCTAAGCTGCGCGGCGAACTTCCCCGAGCGAACTGGCCGCGTACTCGCCATCGCCACAACCGCTCGGCACAGCGCGCAGAACATCGCCTTTCACGAGGTCGGGCGGCAGGCAATTATGGCTGATCCTGCTTGGCAGGGCGGGGCCTATTACGATGGTGCATCGCCCGACAAGGGCCTGTCGGTGGCGCGCATGGCGGCGCATATTACCTATCTTTCCGAGGCTGGGCTGACCGAGAAATTCGGACGCCGTTTGCAGGACCGCGACGCGAAGAGCTTTGGTTTTGATGCGGATTTTCAGGTGGAAAGCTATCTGCGCCATCAGGGCATCAGCTTCACCGACCGCTTCGATGCGAACTCCTATCTCTACATCACCCGCGCGATGGACTATTTCGACCTCGCCGAAGAACATGGCGGGCTCCTTGCCAATGCCTTCAGCGATGCCAGCGACACGCGCTTTTGCCTCGTCAGCTTCGACACGGACTGGCTCTACACCACGGCNGACATGCGCGAGGTGGTCCACGCGCTCAATGCCGTGGCGGCGCCGGTCAGCTTTGTGGAACTCAGCGCGCCCTATGGTCACGACAGCTTCCTGCTCGATGTGCCCGCGCTCGACCGGGTGGTGAAAGGCTTTATCGGATGAGCAATCTGCGCTCGGACCTCGCCAAGATTGCGCAGAATGTGCCGCAGGGCGCCCGCGTGCTCGATGTGGGCTGCGGCGATGGCGCGTTGATGGCCGAGTTGCAAAGCGGCAAGGGCGTCGATGCGCGCGGGATCGAGATCGACCCGGAAGAAGTGGAAAAGGCCGTCGCACGCGGATTGTCCGTGGTGCAGGGCGATGCCAATCGCGATCTGGCTGATTATCCCGATGGCGCGTTTGACGTGGCGATCCTTAGCCAGACACTCCAGACCGCGCAGCGGCCGGACTGGCTGCTCGACCAATTGCTACGCGTCGGCCAGACCGCCTTCGTCAGCTTCCCCAACTTCGCCTATTGGCGGATGCGCCTGGCGTTGTTGTTCGGCGGCAAGATGCCGGTGGTACGCCATCTGCCGGTAAGCTGGTATGCGACCAGGAATATCCACCATCTGACGGTGGAGGACTTCCGCCATTTGCTCGCTGAGAAGGGTGTAACGGTGGAGGATAGCTGGTATTTTGCCGGAGGAACCGAGATCGGCGGTGCGAATGCCAATTGGCGCGCCGAACACGCGGTGTTTCGACTTGCGCGGTAAGGCTCAGCCCTTCAATCGCTCGGCATGCCAGGCGATGTGATCGTCCATAAAGGTTGAGACGAAGAAATAGCCATGGTCATAGCCGGGTTGCATCCGGATTGTGGCCGCTATGCCCGCATCGCGGCAGGCATTTTCGAACAGATGTGTCTTGAGTTCCTGTTCAAGCCATTCGTCGCCCGTTCCCTGATCGATCAGCACTTCGTCCAGCCGCGCGCCATCTTCCACAAGCGCGACGGAATCATACTCACGCCACACGCTGCGATCATCGCCGAGATAGCCAGTCAGCGCCTTGTCGCCCCATGGGCAGTTCAAGGGCGAGACAATCGGTGCAAAGGCACTGGTTGAGCGGAAGCGGCCCGGATTGCGCAAGCTGACTGTGAGCGCGCCGTGGCCGCCCATCGAATGGCCCGAAATGCCCTGCCGCTCCATATCAACCGGGAAGTTTGCCGCGACCAGCGCGGGCAGTTCATCCTCCACATAGGCGCGCATCTGGAAGTGCTTGGCCCACGGCTCCTGCGTGGCGTTGACGTAGAAGCCTGCGCCTTGTCCGAAATCATAATCCTCATGATCGGGCACGCCTTCACCGCGCGGGCTCGTGTCCGGGCATACGAAGATTATCCCGTGCTCTGCACAAGCGCGCTTGTATTCGCATTTGATCATCGCGTTTTCATGCGTGCAAGTCAGGCCCGAAAGCCACCAGATCACCGGCAGTTTTGCGCCCTCTTCGTGATCGGGCACGTAGATCGCGAAGGTCATCGGGGTGCCGGTGCTGGTGCTTTCGTGCTGCCAGACCTGCTGCTCGCCAGCGTAGCAGCGCGCGGTGGAGATGTGAGTAAGGCTCATGGCTGAGTTCGATCCTACGAAGGGCGGTGGATGCCGCAGATCTTGTGGCCGTCCAGATCGCGGAAATAGCTCAAATGCATAGCCCCCATCGCGCCGCCTTCGCGCAAGCCGGGCGCGTCCTCGATGCTGGTCGCACCGGCGGCAATGGCGACATCGTGCAGTTCCTTCACCTGTTCGGGCGAATTGCAGCGCAGGCCGATGGTCATGCCGTTGGCGCAAGTTGCGGGCTGATCGTCGATAGGGTCTGACAGGGCAAGAATGCTGCCATCATGGATGAAAAACGCACGCATGTGGCCGCTCTTCGATGCATTCATCATAGGCTCACCCGCGCCAAGCACGCCGAGCACCTTCTCGTAGAACGCCTTTGATTTATCCATGTCGTTGGTACCGATCATGATGTGACTGAACATGGGAATTCTCCTAGGCTTCAACAGCAACTGTTGCGGTGGCGGGATCGCCTGTATTGGGTGCTTCGGCAGGATCGAGCAAGAGCAGTTTTGCTTCTCCATGATTGGCCAGCGGGCGATGTTCTT
>JGI24025J20009_10001012_pt1 | contig 21592 bp, 22 predicted proteins | sample Cruoilmetagenom3_FD_20009 | JGI IMG/M metagenome (IMG submission 20009) | reverse complement strand
CTTTTTTTACCTCGGGTATTTCTCTATTTTTACCGGTAAATGTGGGTTCGAATCCATCCCTCAGCGATTTTTTAACCAGAAATTTTTATTGTCCTTGCTTCTTGTTACCAGTCGATGGCACAGGATAAGACAACAACATAGTGCAACGGAGTGTCAGAATGTATACTCCCACCATGGAGCTTGTTAAGCGATGAAAAAAGGCAGCCGAAGAGGAGAGTAAACGGAGAGAAGAATTGGACATCAGATAGCCAGCCTGGCACACATAAGGTTTAAATAATCACGCCTAATAAATTGACGAGGCATTGATTATGAAAGAGATAATATCCCTAGCAATTATTGGCATGTTCCTCATTGGTGGTTTTAATACCATAGGAACACAAGAGATGACATCGGGTCCCGAGTCCGTGATACGCCAGCTGACCGTGCCATCATTACAGATGGAGAGCTCCAACGAGGCAGCATTGATCCTCACGCTGGAGGGTAACAATGACTACCTTATGGAAACGGGCAAACCGGTGCTTCCCAAGCTGATTGAAACAATCGAACTGCCCTTCGGTGTTCAAAACATCGAGGTGCAGGTCACGGTTCAGGGCGTTGACCACCAGAATTTGACGGGTTCGGTTCGCCCGGCGGCGGCTCTGCAGCCACTGCCCTTGCTTACATCCATGGTTACATGGGTCGGGGCTGAGCCAAAAAAAGATACCGCAGTATACCAACAAAAGGATTATTACCCGGGCGAATGGTATAGTTACAAGGTGGGCTGCGGCCTCAACGAGGAGAGACAACATATAACCTACTTAACTGTTAATGTATACCCCGTGCAGTATGCTCCGGCAGAGGACAGGCTGGTAGTAGCGGACAGTGTAACCATCCGCGTCACCTACGACCAGCCAGAAGGCACACCGTTTAGCGCTACCGATCGATATGATATGGTCATCATCGCTCCCGATAGGTTTTCCAGCCAGCTGGATCTCTTGATACAGCACAAAAACGATCATGGGATGGAAACGTTCCTGAAAACCACCGAGGATATTTATAGCGAATACAATGGTGTTGACGAGGCGGAGCAAATCAAGTACTTTATCAAGGATGCCATCGAGAGCTACGACATCAAGTACGTGCTGCTGGTCGGCGGCCTGAAAAACCAGTTTTGGGCGAAACCCCGGGACAATGCAAACATTGGTGCCAGCGGGTGGTATCTTCCAGCGCGATATACGAATCTATATGACAACCCGGCGTTCCCGCTAGATGAGGACACCATTCATGACCCGGGCATCATCAGTGATCTGTACTACGCGGATATATATCGAGAGGGAGGTGAGTTTGCTGACTGGGATCCCAACGGCGATGGTATCATGGCGGCCTGGAATAAACCCGGCGTGGAAAACGACACCGGGCTCGACCTGTATCCCGACGTGGCGGTGGGTCGACTTGCCTGCCGCAACACCCATGAGGTGGAGACCGTGGTCGATAAAATCATCTCCTACGAGCAGGATGGCACCGACGATTGGTTCAACCGCATGACCGTCATCTCCGGCGATGGATTCCTTGACCAAGTAGACCTCAATATCAAATGGGATACCTCCGATCTGCCCGACGGAGGATATACCATTTATGCCCAGAGCAATAACCCCCAGGGAGAGTATGGCCCCATTGATGTCATCAACGTCACGGTGGACAAGTCAGCTACCGCCCACATCACTTTTAACCATGACGACAATCTCAAGGCGGCACTACAGCAGGGTTATCCTGGACCGCCCATCGCGGAGATATGTACGGTGTCGGAGGATGATGTTTTGGGCAACACCGATTATTCCTATGAGCCTACTGAAAACGAGGCATATCTTAACTGGTTTAACGGATGGGCAAACGTAGACTACACCGACGAGGTATTGACAATCCGCGGCAAGAGCTACGACCCCCAGCCCTATGGCAACATCACTGACATCCACGTGTGGATAAAGAACAGCGAGGGCGACATCGTTTTCGAGGCATGGCGTAATGATACCGAGATGTATTACGAGGGTGAATATGCGGTTGGCAATCAGACCGTCAACGGAAGAGGTGGTGCCCTTTATTACATGCCAGAAAGCATTGAGGCCAACGTGGTATTCGCATCCAATGGCCGATTCACCGGCATGGACTCTGTTATCACTGAAATCAATAAGGGGAGTGGCTTCCTGTTCATGTCTGGCCATGGCAGCCCCAACTCATGGGGTGATCATTATCCGGGGGTGCCCGGCAACCGTGACGATGCTAGTCTGACCGGGCTGGTGGTTACCCAGCTGCAGCCGTGGTTCCCCTGGCTACGTTTACCGATCTATCCTATTGACAGTCTAAAAAACGGCGATAAGCTACCCATCGCAGTCATCGGGGGCTGCCACAACAGCCAGTTTAATGTCTCGATGGTGCCCTGTGTGTACCACGCGCTAACCTACTTCATCCCATTCCTGAAAGATAATTATATGTGGAGTTATGGCGTGCCGGTCCCCGAATGTTTCAGCTGGCGGCTGGTCCGGGCGGAGGGTGGCGGTGCCATCGCGAGCTTCGGGAACACCGGGCTTGGCTATGGTGTCCCCGGCAAGGACTGCACCACGGGTGGTGGCGATGCCTGGATAACAATTGAGATATTCCGGCAGTATGGAGAAGAAGGCAAGGACATCCTGGGTGATGCGGTCTACCAGACGCAGACCTGCTATATTAACAGCTTCGACATGACAGATCTGGGTGCAGGTCACACCAAGACGGTGCAGCAGTGGCAATTTATGGGTGATCCCTCGCTCAAAATTGGCGGCTACGACTAATCCATCTCTTTTTATCCTCTTTCTTTTTTTATTTCTTATCTTTTAAATCTTATTTTTTATCAGTAAGCATGAGTACAAATCCCTCCTCAGCGATTTCTTCTTCTTATAATGTTTACTGGTAAATTTATTTTTAGAATTTCTCCCCAGTCTTTGTATAATGAGAGGTCGTATCTGACTTCCCCTAATAATATTTCATTGCGAGCCATTTACAGTACGGTGAAATATTTATAAGCGAGACAGAATTTAATAATTGAGGTGAAAAATGAAACAAAGAACGGCCATGGGCATAGTGTTATTACTGGTGGTAACAACCTTAATGCCCCCTTTGGTAATTAACGGGGAGAGCATCTCCCTAGATGGCGTGAACATCAACTGGCAGGGACGGCAGCTGATAGTCACTAACAACAATAACTATCCCATATACAATGTGTCGCTTGATGATTGTACGCTCACCGGATTCATGTTATTCGGATGGGTAGTAGCCTACGACCACATGGTTTCGGAACTCCTTGCCGATGCCAGTTGTTCCTTTTCCATTGGAACGGACATGCTTTTCGGTATTGGGTTCGCCACGCTGACCGCCACTGTTTCCTATATAGACCAAGGGGAGCAGGTTACCCAAGATTCCACCATAAACCTTTTCCTGTTGGGATCCATAACATTTTTTATCGGGTAAAGAAAGGGAGGGATTTTTTAGGTTATTATACCTGCAGGAATCGTTGTAGTAATGGGAATAAGTTTGGGTAATTATTCAGTAAATGTTCAATAAATTCAAAGAATGGTATCCAAATTAATTTAGTTTTAGGCATTGTTATTTCCAAGGATGTCCAATCAGATTCTATATTGTCTGTGTTTTTTGATTAGAATACATTCTTTCACAAGAGATATATTAGTAGATATAGCGAATTAAAACCTGAGAATATTTAAATAATCAACGCATTCCAAGCCGAAGGTTAAAACCATGAATCACAAAAGAACCCAGAAATTCTATATAATAGCTTCAGTGCTAATTTTATTATGTTCCGTGGCATTGGGACAGGGGGCATATCCAAATAATATTTCACCCAGCGATGCCTATAATGACTTGCTACCAAATAATCCAGACACAATTATATTGGATGTTCGAACCACCTCAGAATTTATTACAGGATATATTAATGGAGCTATATCAATCCCCGTCTCCCAATTAGGCCAAAGATTCGGAGAACTTGATAGCAGCAGTACAATCCTTGTTTATTGTCTAAGTGGTGGGAGAAGTGCCACAGCTGCAAATATCCTTATCAACAATGGTTTTGAGATTGAGAAGGTGTATAATCTCCTGGGAGGGATTACAGCATGGAAAAATGCAGATCTTCCAATTGTTATGCCCAATCAGGTTCCAAATGTCATAATAACTTCTCCTCTGGAGAGTATGCCTGTAACAGGATCTGTCTTGATTACAGGGACTGCTCAGGATCTTGATGGTGTTGTTCAAGAAGTAAGCATACGAATTGATGACGGAGTTTGGACAAATGTCAATGGGACGTCCACATGGTCCTATAGGTGGGATACTCCCTTGGTGAAAAATGGAAGCCATATGATATCAGCACGTAGTTTTGATGGATGGGATTATTCAGAAATTGATATGGTTATTGTGACCGTGCTAAATCAAAAGAATCAAGATTCAAGCATTGAAATAGACCCTAGCTCTTTTATTGTATCCCCCGGTCAAACATTTATCATTGATATTATGATTAATCCATTAGAGGAAATTGCTGGTGTGCAATTTGATCTCTCTTATAATAAATCTTATCTCATGGTAGATAGTGTCACAGAGGGCACCTTGTTTAAGGGGTACAGTACTTATTTTAATCCAGGAACAATAAACAATACCCTTGGAAAAGTTATAGGTGTATTTGATGTAATTATAACCCAGGATGCTAGTGTATCTAATCCTGGAAGCTTAGCCCACATCCATTTTACCACAAAAATAAATCACGGAATTTCAAGCCTCAATCTTTCAAGCGTGGTGGCAGGTGATCGTGATGGCTTTCCAATCCCTCTTTCTGTAATCAATGGAAGCGTAACCATCAAATCAAATGATACAGAACCCCCATTGTCACATGTGAATACAATTATCCCTTATGGATATTATAAAAAAAATCTCCCCCTGGCAATTACCGCTACCGCAACCGATGATATCTCAGGCATTAAAGAAATCCACCTTTACTACCGATATAGCCATGATAACGCCACTTGGACAAATTGGGTGATGTATGGAGAAAGTAAAACACTAGCACCTTATACCTGGTTTTTTTCTGCCCCCAATGGAACGGGTTATTATGAATTTTACTCTCAAGCTATAGATAATGCAGATAATACCGAGACAGATCCAATAATGGCAGATGCCATGTGCCAAATCCATATAGATTGGGATGTAAACAAAGATCACAAAATAAACATCTTGGATATTATCATAATTGGCCAACACTGGGAAACAACAGGTGAACAGGGTTGGATATCTGCCGATGTTAACAATGACGGCCATATAAATATATTAGACATAATAATGATAGGTCAACACTGGACAGGATAAAAAAAAATACAATAACAATTATCCTTGAATACGGAATCAGGATCTTGAAGGGAAAATAACAAATAATCATGAATATACCTTTTTTCCATCATTTTTTATTTTATCCTCTTGTTACAAGTAACAGGGCATTCGTATAGAAAACATAGTATAAGGGATTTATACCTGGTCTAATATGTCTCGGGGTGCATCAGCTAGCTTGACTAATGCTGCAGCTTCTTGAGGATGAAGTTTTCCAGGGACAATAAGGGTATGGAGCGGTGGCCCAAAATCTTTTTTTAAGAGGTGATGAGGATAGTTTGCCTTTATCACCATTGTAGGCGATGATGCCCGGGCGACACCAACCATAAGAGTATTTTTTTGTATGACCCCCAATTTATTTTTCTCTTCCATCTTTAAAAGAAGACGAATACCTGTTTGAACATCCATATATCTCTCTTCTTCACCTACAATATCTAAAAGGACTAGGGAGTGAAGACCTTGTTTGATATTATGACCTATCACGTGATAGGGAGATTCAGGAAAAAAATTTTTTTGAGGAAACGCTAAGGTAGTTATTCGCCCAAATTTATAGATTTGAAGACCTGTTTCACTAGCTGACGCAGTCACTATACTGATACCATGTAGGATTTTTGTGGGGATACCTTCATTTATTGCCCTTAACCGCAGGGATAAATGGGTTGTGGCAGTCATGGGATCACCCGCGGTAAGAAATGCAACCGAGGCTTTCTTGGCGACATTAATTATATCATCCTCGTTTTCCACAGACTCTCGGGAGAGAAAAGTAATGGGTTTCCCAATTAAATGTTGAATCTTATCTTTTGTGGTTCCAAAAAGACAACTTGTATACATTTCAGCAAAAATGTGTTTGCATGACCGAGCGTCAGTAAGCCCCTTTAGGGTTATATCATTTTCATCCCAGAGGCCAAGACCAATAAATATTAGTTTGCCTGTCATCTCACCACTAGTTCTTTATACAGTATAAGTTATCTGTCATTTATGCAATCCCCCTGTATAAGGGTTCCCCGGGAGCAGGGTGAAAACATTAGACAGGAATTACTCAAAGAAGGGATATTGCGAATGGATTTAAAGATTAAGCAAAATAAGGATTTTATTTATTTACCCATTAAAAAAAATATTAAATGGCGAGACTATCCCATAAAAAAATTAGAGTTTAAAGAATACGTAAAAAAATCATTTCGGGATATCGCCCAGGAATCGATACCTCCTGATCAAATCCCTACATCCTTTGATATCATAGGAGATATTGGAATCATTAAAGTATCTGATGAACAAAGGGAGTATATTGAGGAAATAGGAAAAGCTCTCTTAAAAGCCCATAATAATCTCAGCATTATATTGATGGATGAAGGAGTGCAGAATGATTATCGATTAAGACAGGTAACATGGGTGGCAGGGGAAAAAAGAACAGAGACAGTTCTGAAAGAATATGGAATGAAATTATGGGTGGACATCGCCCAGGTATATTACTCCCCCCGGCTGTCTTCCGAAAGATATCGGATTGCATGCCAAATAGAGGCAGGTAGCATAATTATCGATATGTTTGCAGGAGTTGCCCCATTTTCTATACTTATCGCCAAAATAGCGAATCCAAAAAAAATCTATGCTTTTGATATCAATCCTCGTGCAGTTCACTATGCACAAAAAAATATTATTGAAAATAAGGTTCAAGATAAGATTGCGATATTCACCGGAGATGCAAAAGATATACTCCCTAAATTGAACATTCAAGCTGACCATATTATTATGAATCTTCCCCATCAAGCACATACATTTTTTGCAGATGCTTTACCATTTGCAAAAATGATTCATTATTACACCATTCTTAAAAAAGAGGAAATTGGTGCCCATCTAAAAAAGTTACAAAATGATGCCAAAAAGCAAGGATACCGCATCAGAACTTGTGACATACGAATTGTGGGATCATATTCCCCAACTAAGAATAGGGTAGGTATTGATCTAGAAGTAAAAAAAGATATATCTTAATGTATACCCAATATCTTTAAGAGAGATAACCGAATATCCTAGGTGATGATTTGCCTGGGCATAGAGGGGACAGCCCACACTGTAGGAGTGGGAATAGTCGATGAACAGGGTAAAATCCTGTCAAATATCATAAAAATGTATCGACCCGCCACGGGGGGGATACATCCCCGTGAGGCTGCAAATCATCATGCAGCCAATATTGCACCGGTAATAAAGAAAGCATTAATACAAAGCGGAAAAAAAATTAAAGACATCGATCTAGTAGGTTTTTCTATTGGACCCGGTCTAGGACCGTGTTTAAGAACCGTTGCCACTGCTGCACGGGCCCTAGCATTGTCATTAAATGTTCCTTTACTCGGGGTAAATCATTGTATCGCCCACCTCGAAATTGGAAAAGTGATAACCAAAGCTTCTGATGTGGTACTAGTATATGTTTCGGGTGGAAACACCCAAATTATTGCATTTAGTAATGGCAAATACCGGGTCTTTGGAGAAACCCTGGACATTGGGATAGGTAATTGCCTTGACAAATTTGGACGGATACTTGGCTTGTCTTTTCCCTCAGGTCCTTTGATTGAAAAAATGGCTCAAAAAGGAGAAGAATATATCCATTTGCCCTATTCTGTAAAAGGGATGGATGTAGCATTTTCAGGAATTTTAACGGCAACAAAAAATTTAATAGGGAAACAAAAACCAGAAGATTTGTGTTATTCTCTACAGGAAACATGTTTTGCCATGCTCACTGAGGTAACCGAAAGAGCAATGGCCCACACTGAAAAAAAGGAAGTGCTTCTAGGAGGAGGAGTTGCCTGCAATAAACGTTTACAAGAGATGATTACTTTAATGGCACGGGCACGTGGCGCACATTTTTTTTGTCCTCCTCCAAGTCTTTTGGTGGATAATGGTGCCATGATTGCCTGGACAGCAGTATTAATGCAAAGGGGCGGTTGCCATATGGATATTCAAGATACAGGGGTACGGCAAAATTTTCGTGTTGATGATGTGGAGGTGATCTGGAAGGATGTTATTACGACAAGGAGCTGAGGCTGAAATTCATCTTACGTCATGGATGGGTAAACAGGTTATTCAAAAAAGGAGACTGGTTAAAACCTATCGGTTAAAGGAGATTGACGAGAAACTTAGAAAGACCCGGACAAAAAAAGAAGCGCAGTTAATGACGGATGCTCGACGATCTGGGATTTCTGTTCCTATCATCTATGATGTTGATATAAATCATTGTCAGATTATCATGGAATACTTAGATGCTCCAAGAGTCAAGGATGTATTGGATGACCTGACTGGGGAGGAACAAAAAAGTCTTTGTGTTACAATTGGGAAAGAAATTGCAAAACTTCATCGGTATGGCCTTATTCATGGTGATATTACTACTTCTAATCTTGTGCTGTTAAAGGGACGGGTGTATTTCATTGATTTTGGGTTGGGGGAGAAATGTTGTGAGGATGAGGTACGGGGGGTTGATTTGCATCTTCTTATGGAAGCTTTTAGTGCAACCCACCGTAATCCTCGGTGTTTTGGGTGGGTTATACAGGGATATAGAGATATATTTGGTGATGCTTCTATGATAGAAAAAAAGATAGCGGATATAAGTAAGAGAGGACGGTACATGCGAAGTGGTACTATAACATGAAGATCTATTTTATTACTTCAAATAAAGGAAAATTTGAGGAAGTGAAGGATATCTTAGATTCTTGTGATGTGGTTCAAAAAAAGATAGGTTATCCGGAGATACAGACCAGTTCTCTTGAGGAGGTTATTCTATTTGGCTTGGATTCGCTTACAGATACGAGTATGGGGCATATCATCATTGAGGATTCAGGATTGTTTATTGATGCATTTCAGGGTTTTCCCGGTGTGTATTCTGCATATGTCTTCCAGAGTATTGGCTCATGTGGGATATTAAAGTTGATGGAGGGTATAATAGATCGTCAGGCTGTTTTTAGGTCGATGATTGGTTATCGAGATAATGGTTGCGGTGATGTGGCTCTTTTTGAGGGTGTTTGTAAAGGATTTATTTCTGAAATTCCGAAAGGAAATACGGGTTTTGGTTTTGATCCTATTTTTATTCCCCAGGGTTCAAATCTTACATTTGCCCAGATGACTAAAAGAAAAAAGAATAGTTATTCGCATCGGGGTAAATCTGTACGAAAACTTAAAAAATTTTTAGAGAGAAGATAAAGCATTTAAAACTGTTACCGGATATGAATGGGAGGTGCTTCACCATATAATACTATGACACCAAGGGAAACGTTAAAAAGACTGGATGATGAGATAGCCCAGGTAATTGATGAAGTCGAAGAGTTACAAAACCGGTTACAAAAAGAATGGAAGAAAAAAAATAAACGAGATAAAATAAAAGAAGAAATAAATGAGATAAATATTAAAATTCAAAAAATTTTTGATAANATCATTGATCTCACCGATGAATAACCCCCGGACAATCAAGACACAAGGAGTGTATTATTATACAATAAAAAAGTTGTTGTGAAAAAGAGGAAGAGAAGAAAACTGGTTACACCTGTGCATTAATCACTTCAACAGGTAAAATGTAGAAAACACTAGATTAATGTGTAAAGTAGTGCTTTACAAATATAAAAGGATATTTCTTCCATTGAGATAATTTATTTTTCCTTTCATAGTTATTTTTCTTGAGGTGATCTTTTGCTAGCTAAATATCTCTTCTCCAGGAAGACGATTCAGTAATGCCTTTTCTTCTATGGATAGGAGGGTTTTATTTTTTTTTGAGGGGAATTCCTTTATTTTATTGGTTTAAATCTATTTCCTAGTGACTTCATAATAGCGGGAAGAGTCGTATATTCCATCTCTTCCATGGGGAGACGATGAGGTTCAAATGGTCCATGTCGACGCATATAATCAGTAATCAATTGTGCCTGGTGTCTTACTTCGTCAAAAGCAGGGTCATCAAACAAATCACTGGGCTCTGTTAATCGGGCATTATGAAGTTGGAATCCTAGGGCCAGAACACGTGGAGGACCATCAAAGCGTGTGCATCGAGCATTCTTCTGGCTTACGGGCATAAGTGGCCCGTTGTGGGAGCCACGCATCCATCCCGATACAAGGTAGGGGAATGCAAATGCCTCCAAGACTTCACCTAATGCAGGAAGACCTGACTGGGCCCGCACCAGAGCAACTGGATCATCTTTTCCGACATATTCACCCGCTATTTGATATAATTTTTCTGAGGAGACAACAGCCGCGGGTTCCCCTTTACTAAGTTTTGGATTGTCCTCCTTAGGATACACTCTTTTAATGACAAATCTGGATTTGGCTCCAATCAATGCAAGAATATCATATAATTCTTGGGGTGATTCCAGGATAACTCTTTTATGATCCCTGATATCCCAAATTTCAAACAGAAACCCAGTATGAAATGAAGGATCAATAACTAAACCAGCGGTATTGAAGGGATCGGCAAACATGCGGAATATGGGTAAATTAAAGGCCCCGGGTTCTGTTTTATCCATCATGAATGCCACAATGGGTTCAGCCTTTCGCTCCGTAAATTCCATTTCTGCTACGCCTGGACCCATACCGCGAATATTTCCTGAAAATGCATCTTTTAATAAATCCTGTCCTGCTCCATAGAGCCCCAATTTCTTAGCTTCTTTGGTGCCCTGGGTAAAAATATCCCAGGCTAATCCATGGATTTCTTTGTTATCTTCTCCTTTCTGGTGTGTCATCAATAATTCAAGGTCATCTCCACAATGTGCAACATGAAAATCTTTAATAAGGCCTTTTTGTGTAGCTTCTTTTAGTCCTTCTGCCGCTAATGTGATTAGAGACGGATGGACCGATGAGTGACCTGGCCAACCACCAATATCTGCTTTTATTAAACTAAATGTTGTTTTCATATTTTTTTGAATGGGAGAGGGCTTAAAAAGATTTGCAGGATAAATGTTTAGGGTTACTAGATTTCGTGTTATATACAAAAAGTGTCCCCATAATTATATATTAAATACCTTTTTTGTCCCCCCAGATAAGTTTATGTAACTGGATGCCGAATCTAATATCCTGGTTGCTCGTTAGAACCCATTCTGCAAGTTCCTGAAGGTTCCCGGTGGATGATTGCATGATAACATGACAGAGTGGTTTGTATTGGGCAATAATGGATGATGCATAGGTAAAATCTTTTTTGTCAGAAATGACAAACTTGAGTTGATCAATTGATCTAAGAGAATGTATGTTGCCAAAAAACATTTTATGATGCATGCCCGAGGAGGGACATTTGATATCAAGTGAAATTACCAAGTTTTCCAGGGATATAAAAGATGCTATATCCAATGATCCATTTGTTTCTAGTGATACTTCACAGTTATTTTTGGATAAGGAGGTTAAAAGAGAAAGGAGGTCTTCTTGGAGTAATGGTTCACCACCCGTGACACAGACTCTTTTACATCTCCATTTTTTTATAGAATGGATGATATCATCAATGGCCATCTCTGTTCCTTGATGGTACGCATAGGTGGTGTCACAGTATGTACATCGAAGGTTACATCCTGTTGTCCGGATGAAAATCGTGGGGAGTCCCACAAGTTTTCCTTCCCCTTGCAAAGAGTAAAATATTTCATTTATTTTCATAGTTTATTGGATCCGGTATCCCTGCTTCTTTAAACCCTTTCAGGCGAAGAAGACACGCATCACAGTGACCACATGCCTTGTCCCCCCCCTGATAGCATGACCAGGTTAAGTGAAGAGGAGCCCCAAGTTCTAACCCTTTCTTGATGATAGCTGCCTTAGACATATCAATAACAGGTGTCTGTATCATGATCTTGTTTCCCTCGATTCCTCTTTTAGTGGCTAAATTCGCCATGTGTTGAAATGCCTTAAAATATTCAGGTCGGCAATCAGGATAACCACTGTAATCTATACTGGTGGCCCCTATAAAGATTGATAATGAGCTAGTGACCTCGGCATAGGCTAATGCATAGGCCAAAAAAATAGTGTTACGGGCAGGTACATAGGTTACGGGAATTGTATGCCGTAATGCTGACCCCGGGGGAACCGGGATGGTATCAGTTAATGCTGATCCCCCTAGTTTCCCCAGCTCGGTTTGGATCACCAGATGTTTTTTTACCTGCAAAGACTGGGCAATCTTTTTTGCCTGCATCAATTCTTTTTTATGTCTTTGATCATAGTCAAAAGAGAGAGAATAGAGTTGATATCCCTGCTTTTTGGCTATCATGGCAGTGACACAGGAATCTAGTCCCCCTGAAAGTAAACAAATGGCTTTTCTCATTTTAATGCCCTATGAACCCACGCACCCTGCCCTATTCCTTCATCTACACCCATGGATACACCAGAAACATTGCTGGGGAAATCAAGGGTTTGACACAACCTGTCAAGTATATAGTGGGCGAGATGCTCAGCAGTGGATGACCTAATGGGAAGAATTATACAATCTTCCTTGGGGAATAGATATTTTTTTCCCCCTGCCAACACAACAACTTCCTTTGGATCCTGTTCACTTATATATTCCTGGGGAACAATGATATGATGATCCAATTCATCTGCAATATTCCTCAGATTTTTTTTAATCACGGTAAAATCCATGAGCATACCCTCATTATCTATTTCTCCCGTGATCTCGGCGTGAAGGGCATAGGTGTGTCCATGGAGACGACTGCATTTTCCACAGCCAGGAAGGATATGCGCCGAGGAAAAACAGATATGTGACTTCCAGCCATCGATGAAAATCTTCATAATAAACTATATCAACCTCCTTTAAAATGCTTATGCGTGCTATTAATCCTTGATGCCTCTGCTATATTATCAGGAATTCCCCTCCAGGGAGACATGGTTACCTCTCCTTTGATTGAAAAAGAGTTCACTCCAGGCGGGGCATCATGGCGTACATTTCAATATTTAAAAAAAGCGGGTCTGAAAATTTTACTTCCTTCAGATGGTTCACTGACAAAGATTCGGGATATTAGTAAAAAAACAGGTGACCTGGATCGTTTATCTCCTGCGGACAGGGAAATATTAGCTCTTGCCTATGATTTAAGAAATGAGGGAATGCTTTTATCTGATGATTACTCGATCCAAAATATTGCTCAGTTGCTTCATATCACCTATTCTCCTCTGAGCCAAAAAGGGATTACAGAGATACGTCATTGGATCTATCGGTGTATGGGCTGTAATAGGCTTAGCACCAAGGGGGGTATATGCCCCGTGTGTGGCTCCCCACTGAAAATGGTGGGAAAAAGATAGGGTTTGATCTAGTATTCCTTTCTATAAGGATTATGTTGATTTTTCCGTTCACACCAAGATTTCTTCTCTGGATGCCTTGTGTTATGCACAAATTTTGTGTACTTTTTTTGTTTGTTGATTTTTTAGGGAATGGGGAAAAAAATAGTTTTATAACACCGTTCTTAATTCATCTCTTGATGTGTCTTGCTATACCGGGTCAGGTAACTGAGGTGTCTGGTAACAAGGGGTGGGTGGATTATGGCGATGGAACCCGCCGTGAAATAGATTTAACCCTGGTTGAGGCTAGGGTGGGGGATTATGTCCTTGTTCATGCAGGTTTTGCTATTGAGAAACTTGACGAGAGGGATGCCCAGGAGACCCTTAAACTCTTTCAGGAGATGCTTGAGGGTTCAGATGCATGAGTTCTCTACAATGCAACATATTGTCGAGGTTATCCTATCCGAGGCACAAAAGCATAACCCTGAAAAAATAACTCGTGTCAACTTGGAAATTGGAGAATTGACTTTTTTAGGGATTGAACAATTACGATTTGCTTTTCAGGTTTTAACTAGAGGAACCCTTTTGGAAAATGCAGAATTAAAAATTGATATTATCAAACCACTGATTCAGTGCACCACTTGTGAATATAGTGGCGATACCGAATATGACGAAGGACCTGAGTTGCATTTCATGATTCCTCTTTTAAAATGCCCTCGTTGTGGGAAAGATATCGAGATAGTGAAAGGACGGGAGTGCACAGTCACGAGTATACAGATGGAGGTGGAATCATGAGTTTTTATTTACGGGATAAAAAACTTAGTGAAAAAATTGTCCATGACTTAAAAAAAATGAACCAGAAATTTCAGATAATGCATGTCTGCGGCACCCACCAAGACACCATTGTCCGTTTTGGGTTACATCATTTGTTTAACCAATGTAACATAAAAATACTCCAGGGTCCCGGCTGCCCCATTTGTGTCACAACACCCCAGGAGATAGAGGAATGCCTTCTTTTGGCAAGAGCGGGAAAAACCATTGCAACTTTTGGCGACATGATAAGAGTGCCCGGGGAACGGGAATCCCTAAAATCATTACGGGAACAAGGGTATGATATCAATATTGTCTATGGTATTCATGATGCGGTTAAATTAGCCCATAAAAAAAAGGAGGTTGTTTTTATGGCGATTGGTTTTGAAACAACTGCTCCATCCACCGCATCCATTCTTTTAAATAACCCTCCACCCAATTTTTCAATTCTGAATTGCCATCGGTATGTCCCCCAGGTTTTACAGCATATTATGAAACAGGGAGATATCCAGCTTGATGGCATCATAGAGCCCGGGCATGTCTCTGCTATCATTGGAGTGCATCCCTATGAATTTTTATCCCGTGCCTACGGCATCCCCCAGGTGGTCACGGGTTTTGAACCTGTGGATTTATTAATGGGTGTCTGGATGATTATACAACAAATAAGAAAGAATACCGCCCGTGTTGAAAATGAGTATAGCCGGGTGGTAAAATATGAGGGAAACATTAAGGCATTGGCCATCATGAAAAAAATCTTTACACCTGGAGATATTAAATGGCGTGGTTTCCCGGTGATCCCTAATTCATTTATGGCTCTCAGAGAAGAATTTTGGGAATATGATGCACGGATAAAATATGAGGATTTACTTCAAGAACTATCTAACCAAGAATTAAAAGAGCCCCCGGGATGCCGCTGTGGTGAGGTTCTCAGGGGAATTATATCATCTCATGAGTGTCCCTTATTTGGGAAACAATGTACACCGCTAACCCCGGTGGGTCCCTGTATGGTTTCTCGAGAGGGGTCATGCAATATTGAATACCGGTATAGATAGAAAAATGATTGAAATAAAATCAGGAACATTGGAGGAAAAAATCATTAAGATTCTGCAAAAAATGTATCCTGTAACCCTGCAGCAATTAAAGAAAAAAACAAAATTGTCAAAATCAATTCTGGAAATGGAACTGACAAAAATGCAAGCAAAACATATTCTAATTCTTGAGCCACTCCCCGATAAGGTATATATACGGTTGGTGAGGACAGATTTTCGTTTTGTGGGAAGGAGGACACAACAAAAATTTATTAAACGGAAAAAAGGTGAGGTGAAAAAAAAGAAATATCAAAGTGACACAAATGATGTTATGTATGGATGATTAATCCCTGATTACATACACAACATCGTGTTCCCTTACTCTTTCTTTAGCCTTAATGCCAACTGAGGATCCTACACCCGCCTCGTCAATCTTTTTTCGATCTATTTCCATTGAATCAATGGTTTGCTGAAAATCAGTGGTTGCCCCTTTGATATGGATGGTGTCACCAACCTTGATCTTGCCATTGGTAATCGCTATGGCAGCAACCCCTACATGGGTAAAATAATGTTCCACATAACCGATTTCTTCTTCCATGGTGTTTACAACGGATTGGCTGTATTTATAATAAACGTTTTTTGTAATTGAAATTTCAGCTAGATAGGTATAAAAAAAAGGGGAAAAAGATAGGATCTAGCTTGTGAGGGTATATTCTTGTGTTTAGGAAACACCAAGGACAAATGGCCCTACGACAAAACCACTCACTGATTTGCTTGCCCCATCCACTGTCACGGTGATTGTTCCTTTGCCAAAGCCCAAGACCAAACCACTGCTTACTGTTTCACTTGTTCCAACCGCTAGGGAGGATATGGTGCCCCTTGTTTCTCCGTCAGAGGGAAGAATCATTAGGGGTACATCAAACGTCATTGCCCATTCCACATCTGATGCATCCGCGGTACCCTCATTTGTTATTTCTGCTGAGACACCAAAACCACCAGAAATATCCTTTACCATAACAAGTGGGGCGGATGTGGTCTCATCAAGATAGATATCACCGTTTCCATTCCGATTATCAGTCCAAACGCCATAGTTACCCGACACATCAGCAGCTCCATACTGGGTCATGACTGATCCATCGACATCATTTATTGGCAGATTATTAATTTTCCAGCTGACACCTCCATCCTGGGTTGTGGCAGAATAGAGATTGTTGTTTTTTATGAAAACACATACCGCATTTTTTCCATTTGCAGTTACCGCAGGATACATTTCATCAGCAGAAGTATCTGCAACTACACTCATGTCATATATTGCCCCTCCATCAGAAGAATAATAGCATACAATATCCTGGTTGCCATCCTGATCGGACTGCAATAGTAGATAGACATTGTTATTGTCTGCTGCTATGGCGGGGTTAATGGTGTTTGCTGTTCCCGTTATTTGATATTTTCTATCTTCCCCCATTCCATCTCCCCATCCTCCTTCATCTTCTGTGACACCTACGTTTTCAAGATCTGTTGATAAAACTATGACATCTTGGTTTCCGTTATTGCCCCATTGGAAGGTGTAATAAATCATTTCTCCAGGTTTATCTATATCCATTTTGACATTTGCTGAATTATTGTAATAAAACCAATATATCCATCCTTGGCCTCCACCAATATCTACCATGTAATGAGGTGTTTGTACACAATCAGGATAGCCAGATAATCCTGAAAAACTTCCTATAAAGGCGGCCACAAAATGTTCTGCTTCCTCGGTTCCAATAGGTATAGGATCATGGAAAGCGACAAGATCACATGAATTAAATTCATAGAATCCACTATCATCCCATACATATGTCGCTCCTTCCCAGGTTTCTGGGTCAAAAACATCAATCATATTAACGAGAGTTGTTTGGGCACCTTGACCCGCGCTAGAGAGAAATGTGGCATATGCACGATTGGTCCCCTCAACCATACCCGCATACTCAGCACTGGGATGGGATTCTCTTCCATCAATCTGAAAACCAATGGAGTCTTGCCATGTGGCCCCAAGATCCTTTGAGTAGGTAAAGAGTGCATCTTGCTCTAAAAAATCTTGTTCGTATTCATAGGCTAACAATAAAGTGCCCTGATTATCTATCGTCAATACCGGATTTCCTTCATATTCGGGAAAACCAGTTACAAGTCTATCAGTGCCCATTAAAGATAGGGAATGTTGAGGGGTCCCCAAAAAGTCAGGGTCAATAGATTGGCACTTTACTTTTATTGGTCCTCCTGTCCTTACTGGTTCTTCAATTTTAGTAAGTTCAAGTGTTTTTTTGGGTGATTGCGGGGTATTTGAAAGATTTGTGATAGCCACAGCCTGCATACCCAGCACTATTGCCATAACCACTATTCCTACAATAATTATTTTTTTTGTTTTCATATAATCAAACCTCCAATCTAGATATATAAATAGTCCACTTAAATAGTTACCTAGGGAATAGTTAGAAAAAAATAATAAAAAAGGGAAAAAGGGGGAGAGGATATAACGAGAAATTCTAGGATTTGTTTTAGGAAACACCTAAAACAAGGGGCCCTAGAACAAAACCGCTAACTGATTTGCTTGCTCCACTCGCTGTTACCGTTATGATAGCTTTACCAAAGCCCAGGATGAATCCACTACTCACAGTCTCGCTGTCACCTACTCCAAGAGAGGATATGGTGCCATTTATTTCTCCGTCAGAGGGAAGAATCATCAAGGGTACATCAAAGCTCATTGTCCATTCAATGTTTGATGCATCTGCGGTCCCCTCATTTGCTATTTCTGCTGAGACACCAAACCCACCTGAAACACTTTTAACGGTGATGAGGGGTGCTGCTTGACCGCCACCGAAATAGATATCCTTGGCTCCATTCCGTGTATCAGTAAAGATAACTCCTAGATCTATTAGGGCTACTGAATCTGCTTCTCCGGATGCCGTCCCATCTACATCATTTACTTGTTCCGGTGTTCCCCATGCCGCCCCGGCATCATTGGATTCGGTTCGATACACATTTCCATCTTTGACATAGGCGCAATAGACAGTGTCCCCCGTCATATAGACCGCGGGGGCTGTTGCACCAGTGGCCACCGTGGATACCTGCCAGTTATGTTCTGGTTCATATCCTGCGCCATTGGTACTGTAACTGCATTTCACATCTCCGCCTTGGACGTATACCACACAGACCTTGTTTCCACTAGATGATACATCGGGATCTGTTCCACTTCCAATGTATTCTCCGGGCCATTGTTCAATATCTGCATATTTATCCATTTCATTTTGCATTTCTCCACTGGTAAGAAGATTTTCATCTGCGGTGGCGGTTTTTACGGTTATTTGTCCCTCGGTTTCAGTTGTCAGATATATGCGATTTCCGCCGACATCCATTTCTAGCCCTGTTGCGGGACCTGATTCATGTATTGATTGGCCGTCATAGTAGTATCCACCCATGTTTGCTGGATGCTCAAAGTCAGGATAGGTGAAATATCCTAGGCCCAGGGTCTGGGTCATCCCGTATCCATCTTCTGTTGTAGTCGATACGAAGAAATTATTGGTACTTGTACAAGAGCTGTATTGATAATTTTGTGAATCTTGTCCTGAGATACCGTACCAGGATGCTTCTTCTGCAGTTGCGATGTCTCCTTGTATAAAGGACATTTCGGCGTTGTACATTTCGGCTATTGGATCGAGCATGGTGAGGAACAAGAGGTCATTGGGTGCATTGTACACGATTGTTGGATACTGGAGGATTCCTGATCCCTCGGTAAATTCAATGGAGTCGAAGATGAACTGCATGGTCCATTGTTCTCCGTCTGGTGACCAAACAACGGGAATATTCTGTGAAAGAATATCGAGGGATTGTTCATAGACTACGATTAGTGTTCCTTGTGAATTTTTGGTTACTTGCGGATGTTGGTCGTCTCCATCGGGGTTGTCTGCTGATATGAGTACATTTCCTTGGTTTACTGCCCGTGGGATGGGTTGATTTATTGCTTTTAGGGTGCTGCTAATCACCTTGGGGTTAGTTGTTGAGGGTTCTGTGGGTACAGCGGTGACTTGCATGAATAGCATTGCTGCTATTATTATAGCTCCTATAAATATTGCTTTTTTGGCTTTTTTCATTTCCTTTGCCTCCATAACCTATATTGCTTACTTACTTAAATATTTACCGATGATTATACGATGATTATATATAGTAGTCATGATACCTGTAATATAGTAATTTTATCTTTTTAGTTCTTTTAATCAAATAATCTATTTTTCTACTTGACTCAAGGAAACAATGTAAAAGAAATAAAAGGGGGGGAAGAGAGATGGAAGGGAAAAGAGAAGGATTTTTATTTTTTTTCTTATTGCACATTAAGGACTAGCGGCCCGAGAATAAAACCACTTGCTGTTGTTTCGGCGTCATCTGCGGTGATGGTTATAGTGCCTTTGCCGATTCCTAACAGGAACCCGCTTTTGACTGTTTCACTATTGCCTGCGGGTAGGATAGGTATGGTTCCATTCGCCTCTCCTCCGATAAGGAGAAGTGGTGCATCAACGTTTATGCTCCATTCAACATCTGTTGCATCCGCGGTTCCCGTGTTTTCAATGGTTGCTGTAACACCAAATCCACCTGATACAGCGGGTATACCCACCAAGGGAGCTGTCCCGATATCAAAATAGATATCAGTGTTATCATTTCGATTGTCTGTCCAGGCCATATAGGGTCCTTTCATGTCTGCATTGCGATGATCGCCTACAACGGTGCCCTCTTCATCATTTACTTGTGTGGGCTCACTCCAGGTGCTTCCCTTATCCTCTGATTTGGACATGTAGAGGTTCCCGTTTTTAATAAATGTAACAGTGACAGTGTCGCCATCTGCTGTGATTGCAGGATACATTTCATCCTCAGGTGTGTCAACAACAGTGTAGCGTCTCCACATTGATCCTGTTTGTTTGTAACAGAGGATATCCTTGTTTCCATTGATGTCATTTTCAACCACACAATAGCGGTTGGTTCCACTTATGGCTAGTTGGGGATTGGTAAGATTGCTTGAGCCTCGAACTATTTGGCTGCCGCGCCATCCTGAATAGTCTGGTGTGTCATAGGGTGCGTACATGGTAAGGATATGGGTGCGGTCGATATCGTTGACTTCGCAGGCGGCATATATTCTGTCTCCCCCGGTGGCAACATCGGGTTTTGACATGGGTGCTTCAATACCCCAGAATACATTGCTCCAGGTGTCTCCATCAAGGTCATTGGCCCAGAGGACAAGGCATTTTTCCTCGAATGTTTCACCAGAGGCTGAACTGGTTACATCCCGTATACAGGCTAATACTCCTGTGTTGGTACCATATGCAGCAATGGCTGTTCCCAAAACAAAGGGGGTGTCACCAGACATGTCAAAATAATAGAGAGCCCAGCTTCCGGGGTCATTAATATCCAGTGCATCTAAAAAGTAAAGCACTGGTTCTTCGAGATTATTTTCAAAGGTGGCCAGGCCCCGTGCTCCATCCGCTGTTATGTCAACTGTGGGTTTTATGGGACTGATTTCTTCACTGGAGATAAATATGATTTCGTCCTCTGGCCATGTGTTTCCTCGGTCAAATGATCTTTGGAAATATAGCTCGGTGTTCAAATCTTCGGTTTCATGATCATAGGCTATGAAGGGATTACCATCACCATCTATTGCTAGGGCTGGATGAGCGTCATTTTCCAGGAACGGACTGACTTGGATATCAGTTCCTAATTGCACCCTGTTCTTAGGATTTGAAGAATCCGTTTTGTAGGAATGAATCCAGTCCCCTGTTACTTTTTCTTTGGTTAGGTATTGTGTGTAATCAGGCTGAAAATTTGGGACAGATTGTATTTTTTTAGAGGTATGTGATAGCACAGGGGGTATGCTTATGGCTGATACTAAGAGCACTAGGGTTATTAATCCAATTAAAACTTTTTTTTCTTTTTTCATTTAGTTGGCCTCCACATTTATTATCCCTTCTGCCTTTAAAAATGTTACTACACCCCCTATTTTATTTATCAAATCATGACTCTGACTAGGGGCTTCATCCCGTAATGGATAATTAATGGATGATGGTTATCTTCTTTTTAGGATGGGATGTGCAAAGAAACGAGTTAATCCAAAAATTATGAACCAT
>JGI24025J20009_10001011_pt1 | contig 21598 bp, 21 predicted proteins | sample Cruoilmetagenom3_FD_20009 | JGI IMG/M metagenome (IMG submission 20009) | reverse complement strand
CGCCGCGATGGTTTGCGGGTTTGGTGAACAGGTAGGTTACGAGAAACTTGTGCGCCAGATTGTCAACGAATCCGTCGACAAATCTTCACGCTTCACGGATTGGAGCCGTCGCCCGCTTTCCGACAAGCAGAAAACCTATGCATTGGCAGATGTAACGCATCTTCGCGTGATCTATGAATATCTTGACAAACAGCTGATCAAAACCGACCGCACAAGCTGGGTTACCGAAGAAGTAGCTGTTCTGACCGATCCGGCGACCTACCACGTGGTTCCGCGCAACGCATGGAAGCGGATCAAGACCCGCACGACCTCCGGCCGTTTCTTGGCTGTTGTACGCGAGTTGGCCGAGTTTCGTGAAACGATGGCACAATCGCGGAATATTCCGCGCAACCGTGTGATGAAGGACGATGCGCTGATTGAGTTAGCCTCGACTAAACCAAAATCTTTCGATGAACTGAACCGTTCAAGACTGCTGCTGCGCGAGGCACGCAAGGGTGAGATCGCAGAAGGCATTCTCGCCGCCGTAAAACGTGGCGAAGCCTGTCCTAACGACGACCTTCCGAAGGCTGCGCCAGTTCGGGTCAAGAAAAACGGCACAGAGTCGCTTGGTGACTTGCTTCGCGTTCTATTGAAGGCAAAAGCCGAAAAGTACCGTGTTGCGCAAAAACTGATTGCGACATCTTCGGACCTTGATGCGCTGGCAAATGGCGATGACAACGACGTAGCTGCACTAAGCGGTTGGCGCAAAGGCGTGTTCGGGGATGACGCCTTGCGCCTACGCAACGGCGAGATTGCACTTTCGGCAACGCCACGGGGCGTCAAGATCGTCGAACTTTGATATCGGCACCAAAGATCGCGATAATCGGCGGCTCGAAAGAAGCTAACGACCTGGCTATTGCGGCCAGCGAATACGACGTTACATTTTTTGAAACTGAAACGTATCGCGGACCATGTGACCTTCGGACACGCGTCTACTCAGACCAAACCGACTGGGCGCCTTTGTTAAGCGGTTTTACCGCGACGGTAGCGGCACCGCATCCGTTCGGGTTTTCACTGTTACCATCGGATTTCGAAATTCCTGTAGCTGCATTGATCCGACCACCGTGGTCTGCCTCCAAAGACGATAACTGGATTAATGCGGAAGATGCGAATGACGCGGCCAAGAAGTTGATCGAGACAGGCGTCAAATCTCCTTTTCTCGCAATCGGGCGTGAACGGCTTGAACCATTTAACGAAGCTGAAACGCCAAAATTACGTGTGCGCTATCGCACCACCCCTCCACCTTTGCTTAAATCCGGCTCTGTAAGCTTCTTCCAACCTGGCCCTTTTACCATCAAACAGGAAATCGAGTTTCTTCAACGCGAAGGAATCGACTGTATCGTGGCGCATAACGCTGGAGGGCAGGGTGGATGGCCGAAACTCGCAGCTGCGCGAACACTCAAAATTCCGGTCATCCTGATCGCGAGACCTTCAATTAGTTTGGCCCCCCAATTCAGAAGCGTTGAATCGACTTTAAACTGGTTGCGGCATCAGGTCAGTCTGGACCTTTGACGATTAAGTGACTAAATCGCTCGGTTAAAGGAGAACATTTATGGCCACCGCACGTTTTGAAGAGATTGTTGACGATTTCGAATTCCTTGAGGATTGGGAAGATCGTTACCGCTATGTGATCGAACTGGGCAAAAAGATGCCTCCATTGGCCGAGGATCAGAAGATTCCAGCGACAAAAGTCGAAGGCTGTGCTTCGCAGGTATGGATCGTTCCTGAAATCGAAGGAGAGGGCGCGGGCGCCCGTATCGGTTTCCAAGGTGAATCGGATGCGATGATTGTTGGAGGGTTGATTGCCGTTCTCCATGCGCTTTACGACGGTTTAACACCGGCCGAAGCAATAGAAGTGGATGCGCAAAAAGAAATGGGTCGCCTCGGTCTTGATCAACATTTGTCGTCACAGCGATCGAACGGGTTGCGCGCGATGATCCAACGTATTAGGCAGATTTCAACTGCATTACTTTAGGAAGAGGACTTGACGGCATGACCGACCTTCTAAGCGAACTACTGGCCGAACGCGACTGGCTACTCGGCGACGGCGCGACAGGTACCACCCTGTTCAACATGGGACTGGAAGCCGGCGAGGCCCCCGAGGTCTGGAACGAGACCCATCCTGACCGGATCCGTGCCTTGTATGACGGTGCTATCAATGCTGGCAGCGATATTTTCCTTACCAACTCGTTTGGTGGCAACTATTCGCGCCTGAAGCTGCACGATCGTCAAAACGATGTGTTCACCCTAAATCGTATCGCCGCCGAAATCGGCCGCGAAGCCGCGGATGCTTCGGGGCGTAAGGTCGTTGTTGCCGGCTCGGTCGGTCCTACGGGCGAAATTATGGAACCGGTGGGCGAGCTATCATTCGAAAGCGCCGTGGAAATATTTGAAGAACAGGCCAGAGGATTGATGGCGGGTGGGGCGGATGTGCTCTGGCTCGAAACGATTTCAGCGCCGGAAGAGTATAAAGCCGCAGCCAAGGCCTTTCAAAACATCGGGGCGCCTTGGGTTGGTACCATGAGCTTTGATACTGCTGGTCGCACTATGATGGGCGTCACGGCGGCAGATATGGTCGCAATGGTCGAAGGACTCGAAAACAAACCGGTGGCCTTTGGTGCCAACTGCGGCGTTGGCGCTTCTGATCTTTTGCGCACGCTTATCGGATTCAGCTCTGCCAATCCGTCAATTCCGATCGTGTCCAAGGGCAACGCCGGAATTCCGAAATATGTGCACGGCCATATCCACTACGACGGCACACCTGAACTTATGGGTGAATATGCCTTGCTGGCGCGCGATGCAGGCGCACGTATCATCGGCGGTTGCTGTGGCACGCTTCCCGAACATCTGGTGGCAATGAAAGCCGCGCTAGAGTCGCGCCCCCGTGGGCCGCTCCCGGATATGGAGACGATCAAGGCCAAACTTGGTGACTTTTCTTCGGAATCTGACGGGCTTGATGGTGGTGGCGGATCAAAACGCAAGAACCGCCGTCGTTCCGCTTGAGTCGGATTACGGCTCACATCGGTCGTTAACCGCCGAGAATTCAAAACGTTATAGGCTGTAACTCGCATAGAAGATATCGCGACGGCCGCGCAGATCCAGGAACCCTGATATGTCTGATGAAGAAGAAGATCTAATCCTAAGTGAATTGTCCGACGATGACCTCGTCCTGCAAATGATGGATGACCTTTACGACGGAATGAAGGAAGAAATCATAGAGAGTGTGAATATTCTGCTGGAACGCGGATGGACGCCTTATGATATTCTGACGAAATCATTGGTAGAAGGCATGGCGATTGTCGGTATCGATTTTCGCGATGGCATTCTATTTGTGCCTGAAGTTCTGCTCGCCGCCGGTGCTATGAAGGGCGGTATGGCTATCCTTAAGCCACTATTGATCGAAACTGGCGCACCACGTCTAGGAAAAATGGTTATCGGAACCGTCAAAGGCGACATCCACGACATCGGCAAAAACCTGGTAGCAATGATGATGGAGGGCGCAGGTTTCGAAATCCTCGATCTCGGCATCAACAACTCGCTGGAAGACTACATTGGCGCACTGGAAGCCGAGAATGCCGATATTCTCGGTATGTCGGCGCTGCTGACAACGACGATGCCTTATATGAAGGTTGTGATCGATACCCTGAAAGAACAGGGCAAGCGGGACGATTATATTGTTCTGGTTGGTGGCGCACCGCTGAACGAAGAGTTCGGCAAGGCTATTGGTGCGGACGCTTATTGTCGTGACGCTGCCGTTGCTGTTGAAACTGCCAAGGAGCTCATTGCCCGCAAGCATAACGCGCGCGAGGCTTGATGAAACGCGACCATGTCCTTTTCGGATGACCAACTGACGATTGAAGGATTGAGTGCGGGTGAAGGCTCCGGTCGAGTACTTCTGCTGGCCTGCGGGGCGTTAGCACACGAAATTCTGGCGCTGATCCGGATAAACAACTGGACGCATATGGATTTGCAGTGCTTACCGGCAAACCTGCATTTAACGCCTGACAAAATTCCGGATGAAGTTGAAACTGCGGTTGCTAAGCATCGTGCAGATTTCGACAAAATATTCGTTGTTTACGCAGATTGCGGAACGGGCGGTTTGCTGGAAAAACGTTGTGATGATCTGGAGGTTCAGATGATGGCCGGACCTCACTGTTACAGCTTTTTTGAAGGCAACGAAGTTTTCGCATCCTACGCAGAAACCGAGTTCGCAGCGTTTTATCTAACGGATTTTCTGGTCCGGCAGTTTGACAGCTTTGTATGGAAACCGATGGGATTGGACAGGCATCCGCAATTGCTGGGGATGTACTTCGGAAACTACGAAAAACTTGTGTATCTAGCACAGACAAATACCCCTGAACTCGACCGTTTGGCCGAACAAGCAGCGGAACGCTTAGGGCTACCCTATGAGCGCCGTTTCACGGGATATGGTGATCTGGCAAATGAACTGGTGGCAATTACCTAAACGTAATCGCCAATTACCTAAACGTAATCGCCGCGGCTTAGTCCGTATTTTGCCATTTTTTCGTTCAAGGTTCGCCGCGGTAACGCCAGTTCTTCCATTACAGTGGCAACCGATCCATGATTACGTCGCAAGGCGTTTTCGATGAGCATACGCTCGAACGCCTCGACATGCTCTTTCAACGGTTTTTCACCGGCCTGCTCAGAAGGTGCCCGAAGGCCTTCGTCAGTTAAGAGGGTAGCGATACCGGCCTCTCCACGACGCGACTGCAGGACTGCCCGTTCAGCCAAGTTCTGCAACTGGCGGATATTGCCGGGCCATGAGGCCTGAAGAAGGTTTGCGGCGTCCTGTGCCGTAAGCTCTGGCACATCGCAGCCGTAATCTTCAGCAAAGAGCTGTAGGAAACGCGTGAACAGGATCAGTACATCTTCACCACGCTCTCGAAGCGTCGGGGCTGCGACCTCCATTCCAGCAAGGCGGAAATANAGGTCGGGGCGGATCTTAGTTTGCGTTTCTTCTGAGGAAAGGCCAGATATCGACAATATACGTACGATATTGTCATCGCCNTCCGCATCCATTTTTTCGAGCGCAGCGATCAGTCGGCTTTGCATACCNTCGCTTAACGAGTGAACGTCTTCGAGGCACAATGTGCAAGGCGTGCGNGATGCCATTACCGGACGGTTTTCCGGATTTTCAGCNGGNCCGAANAAGCGTGTCGAGAGTTCATCTTCATCAAGCGCGGTGCAGTTCAGCNCATAAAACGGTTTTCCCTGACGGGAGCCGCACGCGTGAATACCGCGTGCAATCAAGCTTTTACCAGTTCCGGTTTCACCTGTAATCAAAACATGCGCATCGGCTTGCGCCAGATCCAGAATGTCTTCGCGCAATTTTTCGATTTGCGGGCTGTTGCCCATAATTTTGCGAAGCAAAACGCTGCCGTCTGACAGCTCACGGCGAAGCGCGCGATTATCTAGCGTCAGGCGGCGTGCATCAACGGCGTGGCGTGTAAGATCGGCCAAGCGCTCAGGATCAAATGGTTTCTCGACAAAATCATAGGCACCGATCCGCATCGCATCGACAGCCATTTGAACATCTCCGTGGCCGGTGATCAGAATAACTGGCAGGGAAGCATCGACGCTATGCAAGCGCTTCAACAGTTCCATTCCATCCATCCCGGGCATTCGGATGTCCGACAGGACAATACCGGCAAAATCGGAACCAAGCGACCCTATCGCCTCGTTTGCAGATTCAAAGCAAATTGTCTTGAAACCGGACAGTTCCAGCCATTGACTGATTGAATCCCGCATATCGGCTTCATCATCAATAATAGCTACTTTAAGTGCTTCAGACATGCTGTCTCCGAGAGTTACTGGGCATTTGCCCGTGGTAGTTGTAGTTCAAATATCGCCCCAACGGGGGTTGCGTTACGACCGGTTAGCTTGCCACCCATATCCGCCGCGAACCCCGCCGAAATCGCCAATCCAAGGCCGACACCCTCGCCGGGTTTCTTTGTGGTAGCAAAGGGTTCGAACAAGGTGTCCGCGTCTTCAATGCCCGTTCCGTTGTCCTGAATCATCAATGAAACCGTCGGGCCGACTTTCAATGTAATCTCGATCCGCTTGTCTTCAATGGGCTTCACCGCATCCAACGCGTTGCGGAGCAGGTTGACAATTATCTGTTCGATGCGAACCGGATCCCCGATAACGTCAGCAATTTGGTCAGGGATGTTTCGCACGATATTAACCTGGGTCTGTCCAAGCTGCGGCGCCATCATCGAAAGGGCCGAAGCGATTGAATCCCGCAGATCGATTTTAACCAATTCACCGGTAGCCTTGGTCGCGTGTGATTTCAACTGGCGTGTAATTGCCCCCATACGTTCGATCAGATCGTCAATGCGTTGAAAACTGGTTAAAGCTTCGGCGGTTCTGTTTCGCTGCAACAACAGACGTGCGCCGGCTAGGTATGTTCGCATCGCCGCAAGGGGTTGGTTTAGCTCGTGACTAACAGACGCAGACATTTGTCCCAGAGCGGCGAGTTTCGAAGTTTGTTCCAGACTTTGCTCGGCTGTTTCCAGCATCTGCTCGGCCCGTTGGCGCTGTTCGATTTCCGAGGATAGTCTTACGTTCAGACGCCGCAACTCTGCGGACTCGGCCTGAATTTGTGTGGACTTTTTAGTTGTTCGTCTAGAGATCGAAAAGAACACGAAAGCGGCCAGCATGGCCAATATCATTAGCTCCAGTGCAATAATCGCGTTTACGCGGGCTTGCACATTTTCGAGCGACCCAAAATAGCTAAGATGCCAGCCAAGAAAACCGACGCTGACTTGACTGACCAGAAGGCGGCGACCGTCAATAAATACATACTCCTTGGAAGCATCGTCGGGTTCCGCCCCGAAAATGCGTTCGGTTGCGGGGGGGCGGTAAGTTGCAATAAGAAGCTCTTGGACGGTGGTTTGCAGCCACGCAGGATTTGACGCCAGTAAAATGTCGCCTTTAGCGTCTGATAGGACGACGTTGGCACCGCTTCGCCGCCAGAAGTTTTCCTGCCGTCGGATGTCTACCTCAACAACGATAACGCCAATACTCTCACCTTCAAACTCGATTTTGCGGGCGTAGTAGAAACCGTTAATCTGACCGTCAATGCGCAACGCCTGAAACACTGTTTCAGATTCCCGTAGCGCGCGTACATAAAAACCGGGGCTTTCTTCTTCAACAAAGATATCACGGGCGTCGGTTGCAGCTACAACAAGGCCGTTCATATCCATTAGGATAATCGAAGCAGCCGAGAGGTCGGTTTTGAACGAAATAAGCCGTTCCGAGGTTTCCGAGTAATTTCGGGTTATCAGTGAATCAATCAACGTTTGGTCACGGGATAGCAACAACGGAACATATGCATTTCGTTGTAGCGTTGCCGAAATAGTGCTGGCGTAAAGTCCAGCTCTCTGCAGCGATTGTTCGCGTTGCTCAGCCGTAAACCTGGCGGTTAGGAAGCTGTTGGAAACCCAGAGCACAACCAAGGTGACAAGCAAGCCTACCCAGATCAGCATCTGCGTAATCCGCACGTCCGGCATCCTTAGATTTGAAAGCAAAGCGTTTTTCATGCGTTTAGGAGTAATCGGTTGGTAACATTCCCTCAAGCATCTTTGATTGGATATAGGCGAGGAACCGCCCTAATATCGTGGCCAAAGAGGGAGAATATCATGATATATCACCGGAAACCGAGTTGGTCGTTGTCAGAAAGAGCTGTCACGGATGAGAGGTTGTTCTTAAACCGGCGGCAATTGATGGCTGGTGCAGGGGCAGGGGCCGGTCTTGCCGTGCTGGGACAGAGTGTTGATGCAGCGCTGGTACCGGAGCAGGCCTTCTCTCCTATGCCGGACTTGAATCAAGTTTTCGCGAATGCGGGTCGGGACGTCACCGATGAGGCTATCACCAGTAAATACAACAATTTTTACGAATTTGGCTCTAGCAAGCGCATTTCGGCCGAAGCGCAAAAGCTGCAGACGGATGATTGGGTGATCGAGATCGACGGGTTGGTCGATAAGCCGTTTCAGATAGGTATCGAGGATTTGATTAAGCGCACCGGAACCGAAGAACGCATCTACCGTCATCGGTGTGTAGAGGCTTGATCAATGGTCGTTCCGTGGATCGGCTTTCCGATGTCCAAACTTGTCGATATTGCGCGACCGAATTCGAATGCCAAATACATTCGCTTTGAAACATTTATGGACACAAAGGTCGCCAAGGAACAGAAAGCCAACTGGTACCCTTGGCCATATGTAGAGGGTTTTAAAATGGCCGAAGCGATGAATGATTTGTCGTTCATGGTAGTAGGCGCTTACGGCAAGGTGCTGCACAAACAGTTCGGTGCGCCGTTACGGGTGCATATGCCATGGAAATTCGGGTTCAAGTCGATCAAGTCGATCGTCAAAGTCACTTTTACCGACCAACAACCTGTTGGTTTTTGGGAGGATTTACAGGCAAAAGAATACGGATTCTGGGCCAATGTGAACCCCGCAGTCGATCATCCGCGCTGGACGCAAGCCTCCGAGCAGCCTTTAGACGGGTCCGACAGGATACCCACCCAGTTGTTTAACGGATATGGCGAGCACGTGGCGCATCTGTACGATGGAATGGAGACGACCCTTGGGGATCGCCTCTGGCGTTGATCAGGCGGAAACGAGCGCTTCGGCGAGCGAAGTGAACATCCGGTTGCCGTCTGTTCCACCCAATTCAGGGTCGTTCAGACGCTCCGGATGGGGCATCATCCCAAGAACGCGGCGATTTTCCGAAAGAATACCGGCAATATCCGCCGTCGAGCCATTTGGATTGTCAGTATAGGTGAAGGCAATTCGGTCATCCCCGCGAAGGCGCGCAAGTAGCGCATCGTCAGCGACATAGTTGCCGTCGTGGTGGGCGATCGGATAGGTAACGACTTCGCCTTTGGAATACATATTCGTAAAGGCGCTATTCGAGGTTTCTACTTTGATATCAGTGTCTTTACAGACAAACTTCAACCCTGAGTTACGCATCAAAGCGCCGGGTAAAAGACCGCTTTCGATCAGAACCTGAAAACCGTTACAAACGCCCAGCACATGACCGCCTTTGTTGGCAAAATCCACAACCGAACGCATAATCGGCGAGCGTGCAGCAATCGCGCCACACCGAAGATAGTCACCAAAGGAGAAACCACCCGGGATAGCGATTACGTCCAGATTATCCGGTAGCGACGCATCTTTATGCCAAACCATCTGGGATTTCGTGCCGCTTGCACGTTCCAGCGCGACGGCCATATCGCGGTCGCAGTTCGAACCGGGAAAAACGATGACGGCTGAACGCATTAGAGTATCTCCACCTTGAAATCTTCGATAACGGTGTTGGCCAGAAGTTTCTCGCACATCTGAATTACGGAAGCTTCGGCCTTCGCTGCGTCAGTCTCGGTCAAGTCCAGTTCGATAACCTTGCCCTGACGAACAGCGTCAACACCGTCAAAACCAAGCGATCCTAGCGCATGCTGCACAGCCGCGCCTTGCGGGTCCAATACGCCATTTTTCAGGGTTACGTAAACGCGCGCTTTCATGGTGTTTTCCTTATTTAACCAAAGTTGGGCCGGTAGTGCCGCTGGATTTCTTGGGCATAACGCCAAGACGGGTAGCGACTTCGGTATAGGCATCCGCCAAATTTCCTAGATCGTGACGGAAGATGTCCTTATCGAGCTTCTGGCCCGTTTCCATATCCCACAAACGACAGCTGTCAGGACTGATTTCGTCGGCAAGAACGAGACGTTGGAAGTCGCCTTCGAACAGGCGGCCGATCTCGATTTTAAAGTCGACCAGTTTGATTCCCACACCAAACATCAGACCGGACATAAAATCGTTAACACGCAACGCCATCGTCACCATTTCGTCAAGATCCTGAGGATTGGCCCACTGGAACGCCACAATCTGATCTTCGCTAACCAATGGATCCCCGAGGGAATCATCTTTGTAGTAAAACTCGACAATTGGACGGGGAAGAGGCGTGCCTTCAGCAATCCCTAGACGTTTCGACATCGATCCTGCGGCGATGTTTCGCACGACCACTTCCAGTGGAATGATTTCGCAGGCTTTAACCAATTGTTCGCGCATGTTGAGACGTTTGATGAAATGCGTTGGCACACCAACCGAGTTCAAGCCGGTCATGAAGTGTTCTGACAAACGGTTGTTCAGAACACCTTTGCCCTCGATAACGTCCTTCTTTTCAGCATTAAACGCAGTCGCATCGTCCTTAAAATATTGGACAATCGTGCCTGGTTCTGGGCCTTCGTAAAGAATTTTCGCCTTGCCTTCATAAATCATTCTGCGACGGGCCATGTGTGCCTCCGTTTAGCGCATCAGGGCAGGGAGCTTTGTCTCCCCACGGGATTTACCTGCTCTATAGGCCGTCATGCCTGAAGGAGCAAGGATTCGCATCTGCGGCCTTGTATACCCCCCCTATGGGTGCTTATTTAGGGTAAATAATAATCTTCCAGACGGAGAACCCGATGAGCACCTTTAATGATCGCGAAAACGCTTTCGAAAACAAATACGCCCACGACGAAGAAACCAAGTTCAAAATTGCAGCCCGCGCCAACAAATTGTTGGGTCTTTGGGCGGCCGAACTAATGGGTAAGTCTGGCGACGATGCCGCCGCTTACGCTGTCGAAGTGATTAAGGCTGATTTTGAAGAAGCCGGCCACGAAGATGTTGTTCGCAAAGTTGCGGGCGATATTAATGGCGAAGTTAGTGACACAGAAGTTCGTGCCAAGTTGCTGGAACTCACAGCCGTTGCCGAAAAGCAAATTACTTCGGTTTAACCCATTCCATATGTGCTTTTGAAAGTGCCGGCATCTTGATTGATGTCGGTATTTTTGTGTGATAAATTGAGATAGATCAATTCTTTAACAAGACCCCAGTGTTTATACAGTGCTTAACTGTAAAAAAGAGGAGAATATTATGCTTCGACTAGCATCTGTACTTTATGCAATGGTTGGCACAACAATGGCCGGCATTATGATCGTTGTTGCGCTTGTATCCGGTTATGACACGTTGAATTACATCGTCATTGCGGCCGCTATCGGTGCCATTGCAGCATTTCCAACAGTGTATTTTATCGCAAAAGCCATTACCGCGAATGAATAGAAGCCGGATTTAAGCGGCTTCTATTCCAGTTAGTCGCTTACTCCCCAAAAACGCGTTTGAAGATCGTATCGACATGCTTGGTGTGATACCCAAGATCAAACTTGTCGTCGATTTCTGCGTCTGTAAGTGCCGCCGTTACTTCAGGATCGGCTTTTAGCTCGGTCATGAAGTCCGCATCTTCTTCCCACACCCGCATCGCATTACGTTGAACTAGGCGATAGCTGTCTTCGCGGCTCAGACCTTTTTGTGTCAAAGCCAGAAGCACGCGTTGCGAGTGAACCAGTCCGCGGAATTTGTTCATATTCTTGAGCATGTTGTCTGGGTAAACCAGCAGTTTATCGACGACCGCAGTCAGACGCGCCAGCGCAAAATCCAGCGTGATGGTTGAATCCGGACCAATGTTCCGTTCTACCGAGCTATGCGAGATATCACGTTCATGCCAAAGGGTTACGTTTTCCATCGCTGGCACAACGGCCATACGAACAACACGCGACAGACCGGTGAGGTTCTCGGTCAAAACCGGATTGCGTTTGTGCGGCATTGCCGAAGAACCCTTTTGACCGGGTGCGAAATACTCTTCCGCTTCCAGAACCTCGGTGCGCTGCATATGGCGAACTTCGGTGGAAACGTTTTCGATCGACGCTGCAACAACACCAAGCGCCGCAAAGAAGGCCGCGTGACGGTCGCGCGGGATAACTTGCGTGCTGATCGGTTCAGGTTTCAAACCAAGCTGTTCGCAAACATGTTCCTCAACCGACGGATCAATATTGGCAAATGTTCCAACAGCGCCGGAAATTGCACCAGTTGCTATCTCGTCGCGAGCAACTTTCAAACGTGCCTTGTTTCGGTCCATCTCTGCATAGAAACGCGCGAAGGTCAGGCCCATTGTCGTTGGCTCGGCATGGATGCCGTGGCTGCGACCAATACGAATTGTATCTTTGTGCTCGTATGCGCGTCGCTTAAGCGCCTCGAGGAGTTTATCCATATCGGCCAGCAGAATATCCGCCGCCTCAACTAACTGAATGTTAAAACACGTGTCCAGAACATCCGAAGAGGTCATACCCTGATGCACGAACCGCGCTTCTTCGTTTCCGATAATTTCGGCAAGATGTGTCAGAAAGGCGATAACATCGTGTTTTGTGACCGCTTCGATCTCGTCGATCCGTGCTACGTCAAAATCTATGCCCTTGGCTTTCCAAACAGCCTCGGCGCTTTCTTTCGGGATCACGCCCAGAGCGGCTTGAGCGTCGCAAGCGTGGGCCTCGATTTCGTACCAGATGCGAAACTTGTTTTCGGGCGACCAAATGGCGACCATTTCAGGGCGGGAATAGCGAGGGATCATGGGATTGCTCTTTTCGAACGTGGAAGGATAGGCGCGACCTACCAAACGACGCTCAAAATATCAACTATGAAGCGGTATCCCTATTGTCTCACCCTATATCGTCTGGCGCGTATTCGGATTGGAAATCGCTCTCGATTGCGCGTCCTGCCGGAAAGTCCGTGGCGACTTGCCAGTGTTGTTTGTGAATACCCGCGTGAAATATGCGGGCGTCTGGAAGCCAAGATCTTCGGCAATTTTCGAAACACGAAGGTCGGTGTTGGCCAAACTGCGGCGCGCCTCCAACATCGTACGGTCCTGAATAAGCTTAGTCGCAGGTTTGCCGGTGGTTTCACGGCAAACTCGTGTCAGATGCGTGGTTGTAACGGCGAGGGCACCTGCGTAGTCCTTAACTGTATCGGGCGTGCCGTAACGATCTTCGAGACGCTCGATGAATTTGCGCATCAAACGGCGACGGGCGCTGTCTTTCGAGAAGCCCTTACGTAAACTACCTGATTTCATGCGGCGATAGCGGATAGCCAACAACCCGGCGTGATGCAACAAAGCGTCTTGACGATCCGGTGTGTCACCAACGTATTCGGCATTAAGGTTGTTATAATCGCCCGTTAGATATGCCTGATCTCGAGGACTAGGCAGAACCGACATCATCGGCCCGTCGGGCATCGCAATTGGCAGATCACGAACGACCGAGACGACCCACCCAACGGTTCCCGGTGTAAACTCGAAACCGTGAACAATCAAATTAGGGATGAAAAACGCAGTATTTGAGCCAAAACCATGCGTAACACCGTCAATTTTCGCACGACCTCCACCACGAGTTACCCAGAAAAACTGGTGTAGATCGTAATGTCGATGGGCATCAAGCTGCCACGCGTGCTTCATTCCGCGAGCAGAAATGCTTTCACAATGCACAGCCTCTGACGGCTGGCCTGTGGACCGCCGTTCGCGGTACAGGTCATAATTAGGAATATTCAATTGACTGCCTCAGATGTACGTTTTTTTATACAATTTAGCTGAATCATGTATTTTTTCAATAGTTTTCGTATGTTATCCACAGATAAAACCAAACCGGGGACACTATGCGAACACAAGTAGCTATAATCGGCGGCGGTCCTGCCGGGCTTTTGCTTAGCCAATTGCTGTACAAAAGCGGCATCGACAGCGTTATTCTTGAACGACAATCCGAAGAATACGTACTTGGAAGAATTAGGGCCGGTGTTCTGGAGTGGGACACCGTTGAACTTTTAAGGAAGGCAGGCGTCGGAGATCGTATGGACGCCGAGGGCATGGTTCACGACGGCAGTATTTTGTCTAGTAAAAACAGAAGCTTTCGCATTGATTTCAAACAAAGCGTGGGTAAATCTGTGATGGTCTATGGCCAGACCGAAGTAACACGAGACCTCTATAACGCTCGCCGTGAAATGAACGGAATTGTGCTTCATAATGTGGAAAATGTTGAGCTGAAAGATCTGGATCGAGACGCACCCTACGTAACTTTCACACATGAAGGGCAGGGTAAGCGCCTTGACTGCGATTTCGTTGCCGGATGCGACGGATTCCATGGTGTTAGCCGCAAATCTATTCCAAGCAACGTTTTGACCGAGTTCGAGCGTGTCTATCCGTTCGGTTGGCTTGGTATGCTGTCAGAAACACCACCTGCTGGCGAGGAATTGATCTATGCACAGCACGAGCGCGGGTTCGCATTGGCTTCGATGCGCCACGCCAACCTTTCTCGATACTACCTTCAGGTTCCACTGACTGAAAAACCCGATGACTGGAGCGATGGCGCTTTCTGGGAAGAACTCAAACGTAGATTGCCGACATCAGCAGTAGACACGTTGATTACAGGACCATCGATCGAAAAGTCCATCGCACCTTTGCGGAGTTTTATTGCAGAACCAATGCGTTGGGGGCGGTTATTCCTGTGTGGTGACGCCGCACATATAGTTCCGCCAACTGGTGCGAAAGGCCTGAACCTAGCCGCTTCGGATGTATTTTACCTGCACCGAGGCCTTGAATCATTTTACCTTAATAACGACAATCAAGGCATTGAAACATATTCCGAAATCGCCCTTAAAAGAGTTTGGCATTCGGTCAGGTTCTCTTGGAGCATGACAACGCTACTTCATAGATTCCCTGAGATGGGAGACTTCGGGCAACGCATCCAAGAAAGCGAACTGGAATACCTGCAACACTCGGAGGCCGCGCAAAAGTCCTTGGCTGAAAACTATGTGGGATTGCCGTTTGATAACACAAAATCAGCCAGTTGATCGACGTTTGTTTCGTCGTTTAGCTCGACTTGCGTCCAGTCTTTCATTTTACTGCGGAACCACGTCCGTTGGCGCTTCGCAAACTGGCGCGTTGCTATGGTTGCTTTCTCCTTCGCCTCTTCAAGCGATAACTCTCCGGCCAAATAAGAAATAAGCTCTTGTGCTCCGAGTGCACGTGACGAGGGCAGGGTTGCGTCCCAGCCTTTCTCAAGAACCTCTCGGCACTCATTCAGCGCACCTTGATCCACCATTGCATCAAACCGTTTTGCGATACGTCGATTGAGCCACTCTGGCTTAGAATTCAAAACGATAGCGGTAGTTTCCTTAAGGCTTAGGAGCGGTTCCGGCATGTCTGCTTGCCAAGATGCCAACCCGCGACCGGTGGTTTCAAATACCTCCCATGCACGCTGTAGGCGCATGGCGTTTTTGACGTCAATGCCAACCAATGTTTCGGGGTCATTTTTCGATAAATAGGCGATAAACTCTTCGGTATTCGACCTGATCCTAATGTCATTTCCACGCGCTCGAATTTNTTCGGGAGTTTCTGGNATCGCNGCCAATCCGTTGGTCAGANTGGAAAAATATAAACCGGTTCCACCTATAATTATCGGGCGGTGGTTTGTCTGTTTTAGAACGCCTTCAAGATCACGAAGCCACGCACCAACCGAATAAGTTTCTTTTAGAGGTACATGCCCATATAGGTGATGTGGCGCTCGTTTTTCTTCTTCGACGCTGGGTCGTGCAGTCAAAACACGCCAGGTATCATAGACTTGCAGCGCGTCAGAATTAATTACACAGCCGTCAATTTTCTCTGCAATAGCCAGTCCTAACGCAGATTTACCCGAAGCGGTTGGTCCACAGATCAGTATTGGCTTTCCGGAGTAGTGTGGCGATTTCATAGGGTTAGACTACGTTGATTTCATATATGCAGATAAGTAATGTGGTCATTTAACATAATATCTATTATGCGTTTGCTTGATTGTCCTAATTAGGCACCCGCCGCCTCGAATTTGTCTTTTGTCTTTTTTGTCCAGACAACGTCCAAAACATAACCTTCATCGGTTTGTGTCTCTTTTTGCACGACGTTCTCGGCATAGAGCCATGCCCGTTGCTTTCCTTTCGAAAAGTCGAGCGTCAGCTTCTCCGATGTTACCGGCTCAGCCAAAGCATTTTCAATTGCTTCGAATAGTTCAGGTAATCCTTCGCCCGTTATAGCCGAAGTTACACAATTATGTTCGTCACGCTCCGCAGCGGTTCTGATGGCTTCAGCTTCGGCTTCAGGCAGATTATCTACCTTGTTCCAAACTTCCAGCATGCTTTCCATCGCATTATCAGAAATTCCGATTTCCGTTAGAATTTCAACGACATCCCTCGCCTGCTCTGTAGTTTCCGGGTGCGAGATATCGCGAACATGCAGAACAAGATCGGCGTCTAGCACTTCTTCCAATGTCGCGCGAAACGCCGCCACCAATTGCGTTGGCAGGTCCGAAATAAACCCAACCGTATCTGACAGGATAACCTTGCGGCCGGAAGGCAATTCCAATCCGCGCATAGTTGGGTCAAGCGTCGCAAAGAGCATGTCTTTGGCCATGACGTCAGCACCGGTTATCTTATTGAAAATTGTGGACTTTCCGGCGTTGGTATACCCAACAAGCGCCACAATCGGATAAGGAACTTTCTTCCGCGCGGCCCTGTGCAAAGCACGCGTCTTTACGACTTTGTTAAGTTGGGTCTTGATGCGGTGGATTTGGTCAGCCAGTGCACGACGGTCGGACTCAATCTGGGTTTCGCCGGGACCACCGATAAAACCAAGACCGCCACGCTGTCTCTCAAGGTGCGTCCAACTTCGGACAAGTCGGGATTTTTGATAAGTCAGGTGCGCCAGATCGACCTGTAACACGCCTTCTCGAGTTGCCGCCCGAGCCGAAAAAATCTCGAGAATTAGCCCAGTTCGGTCCAGAATTTTCACATTCCAGGCCTTTTCTAGATTTCGCTGCTGAATCGGCGTGACTTTTCCATCGATGATTACAAGCCCAGCGTCGTTGGCTTCGAGCCATGCCTCGATTTCGTCGACTTTACCGGTGCCAAACAACGTCCCTGCCCTTGGCTTTGGCACACGCGTAACCACCGAGGCTACAACCTCGACGTCGAGTGCCTCTGCAAGGTTCACAGCTTCTTCCAGCGCAAGCTCGGGCGTGCGCCGGTTGATCTGATTTCCGAGATCAGGGTGAATAACAGCGCAACGCATCAGGCGTTACTCAGCATCGTCACCGTCATACAAATTAACGGGTTGCGACGGCATGATGGTCGATATCGCGTGCTTGTATACAAGTTGCGAGGATCCATCGCGGCGTAGAAGTACGCAGAAATTGTCAAACCAGGTAATTACGCCCTGTAGTTTGACACCGTTTACGAGAAATATCGTAACCGGGTTTTTTGCTTTCCGAACATTGTTCAGGAATGCGTCTTGTAGGTTTTGCTTATCGGCAGCCATTATTTTCAGCCTTCAGTTTTATGGAAGCCCTCTTACATGAGAACCTCTTGTTGTTATTGGTATCTATAATGGGGTTAAACGAGCGGCATTTCCAGCCCCACGTGACAATTTGCACGCTAAGTCACAAAATCTTTTTATCGCCGCCAATAATTTGGGTTGAACAAGGCAACCAGAGCCAAAACTTCGACTCGACCAAACACCATTCCTATACAAAGGATAGACTGCGCAGCCACACCCAACTCCGAATACTTAAGGCCGGTTTCCAGCACACCGGCTGCAGGTCCCGTGTTGGTTACGACCGCAATCGAAAGCGCAATTGCATCTTCAAGGGCCACACCATTAAAGGCCATTGCCAGCATGATGGTAGAGATACCAACAAGAAAAAGCATAAAGAATATCCACGCAATAAACGCCCCTTCCCGCCTGAAGCGCCTTGCTGCCATACCGGAACCACCAACACTGGAGGGGTGCACAAGTCGCTCCATCTCGCGGATACCATGCTTATAAAGCGCATAAATACGTAATAGTTTGACGCCTCCTGCGGTGGTCGCAACTCCGCCACCCATCACGGCCAGCGCCAGTAGGATCACGCCTGTTGTCCCCAGGCCCGACCAGTTTTGCGCGGTTTGCCAGTCGGCACTTTCAAACCCTGTGGTCGTCATAAATGACATTACGGTAAATATACTGCCCCAAAGTGCCATAAAAGCGGCTCTAAAATTCTCTTGCTCCGAAACTTCGAACGAGGCAGCCCAGTGGCGCAGGAAAAGTAGCAGCGGAACGGCCGTTATGGCGATCAGCATCAGACGTATCTCGACATCTTTTTTGATCCAGCGCCAATCACCGCTTCCGAAGGTTAGAAAGCTTCGGTTTGAAACTGCAAAAAGCAGGAAAACCAGCATGAAAACTTCGCCCAGTCGTCCTGAACTCCCTTCAGAAACCCCGCCAACAGGTGAAATACCGCTTGTCGAAATAATCGACATCGCATGAATCGAGGCCACATAGGCGCGATCCCCCGACAGGAAAAGCAGAACCATCAACACGAACGTCGCTGCAAGATAAATTGGGCCAATTAAAAGAGCATATTTTTCAATGCGTCTAGATGCGTCGGTCGAACCGTACGCCCCCGCCTCCCCTACGGCCCCAGAAACCAGCGAGCGGATTTCGAAACCACCAAGATTCATCGGTTCCATGATACTTAATGCGACGATTAGAACGAAGAAGCCGCCCATCCACGCAACAAGCGCGCGCCACAGGTGGAGTGGTTCTGCAATGCTTCCGGGGTCGTTAATTAAAGTGGCGCCGGTGGTGGTCAAACTAGACAGCATCTCGAAATACCCTTGGAACGGCCCGATTGACGGGATCAGTTCTACAAAAGGCATGGCTAGGAACACTGGCATCAGCGCGTAAACCAAAAGCACTGTAATCAGATGCGCCCGCGCCGTAATCCGTGGACTGCGGTTCATCAAAGCCAATCCGAGTATAACCGCAATAATCAGGATCAGCAGTGAATAGCTCAAAAATACCTGCATCACCCGAATTTCATCGAGTTTGGCGGCATGTACGGCGGGAATCAGCATGCTGAGCGCACCGATGATCATAATCAGCACAAACAGCGGGTATTTTCGGAGATGATCTATCATCAGAAGAATTCGATATTAACCTGAAACAGTTTCTCAATCACCGGAACGTCGGAGCTAAGCGTAAATACGGTTAAAACATCGCCTTCTTCGATGCGGGTATCCCCCTTGGGCGTAACGATTTTACCACGCTTGAGAATTGCCCCGACCATCGCGCCTTCCGGCCATGCGATTTCGCGGATCAGGTTTCCGGCGAGTGGGGACGTGCCCATTACCTGAGCTTCAATCACCTCGGCTTCGGCGTCGCCAACCGAATAAACCTTGCGAACACTTCCGTGGCGAATATGTCGTAATATTGACGAAACCGTCGTGGCACGCGGGTTGATAAACGCATCAATTCCGAGTGGTGCCATCAAGGTGGTCAGGCTTGGATCGTTAATCAGCGCGATCGTCAGAGGGCATCCCAACGCTTTGGCACGCGCACAGGACAATAGATTGGTTTTATCATCGTCGGTAACGGCCAAAACCGCATCGGCTTTGGTGATATTAGCCTCTTCCAACAAACCCATATCCAATCCGTCACCATGCAACACTACAGTTCGGCTTAACGCGTCCGCTACGGTTTCCGCCTGTTGCCGGTTCTTTTCGATGATCTTGGTATGTACTTTTTGCTGGCTATTCTCCAGCTTGGCGGCAACGAACAAGCCAACGTTGCCACCGCCCACAATAATGGCGCGGTTAGTGTTTGGGTTGCTTTTACCAAATATTTCGTATGTGCGTGGCACGTCCTCCTTAGCGGCAACAAGGTAAACCTGATCACCGGTAAAAAGCTGGTCATTCGGATGCGGAACCGAAAGTTTGCCTGCGCGACGAACGCCCACAACCACGGCTTTCAATGTCGAGAACAACTCCGATAGTTGCCGCAACGGCGTGTTAATCACCGCGCAATCCTCTTCAAGCGTCAAACCGATAAGCTGCACTTCGTCGTCCATAAAGCTTTCCGTATCGAATGCCGCAGGAGACGCCAATCGACGGAGGGCTGCTTCAGCTACTTCGCGTTCCGGCGAAATAATTACATCGATAGGCAAATGTTCACGGCGATAAAGATCCGAATACTCCGAATTCAGATAGGCCTGCGACCTTAGCCGTGCAATCTTTCGCGGAATATCAAAAACCGAGTGGGCAACCTGACAGGTCACCATATTGACCTCGTCGGAAAACGTGGCCGCAATTATCATATCGGCATCGCGCGCCCCTGCTCGCTCCAAGACATCAGGGTGCGACGCAAAGCCCGTAACGCCACCGACGTCCAGCTGGTCCGTTATTCGGCGCACCAGGGTGCCGTTGTTGTCCACTACGGTCACGCTGTTGTTTTCTGTAGAAAGATGGCGTGCCAATTGCCAGCCGACTTGACCTGCACCACAAATGATAATTTTCATCTAGTATTCCCGTTGCGAATAACTGTGCCGCGTCGCTCGATTATGCGCTGTTTTTCAACTGGTGGTCAATCGACCTAATGTTGAACAGCTACCCAACCTTTTTTACGAACCGTTTTTTGCACCAGTGACAACATTAAGAGACTTCAGTTTACGATGCAGCGCAGATCGCTCCATACCGACAAACTGGGCGGTTTTCGAGATATTTCCTCCGAAACGATTAATCTGGGAAACCAGATACTCCCGCTCGAAAACTTCCCGTGCGTCCCGCAACGACAACCCCGCAAAACTAGCACCTAAAGAAAGCTGCTGGTCTTTCGTCAATGTCGCTTGGCAGTTCGGAAGCTTGAATATCACCAGATTCCGGTCCCAGAATTAGAACGCGCTCGACGGTGTTACGAAGTTGCCGGATATTTCCAGGCCACGACATCACCTCTAGCTGTGCCAAGGCGTCGGTGGAAAGACTCCTGACTGGCAAACCTTGTGAGGCGTTCAGTTCTTTGATGAAATGCAAGCACAGCGCGGGAATATCTGCGCGGCGTGCTTCAAGTTCCGGAACCGAAATAGGCACCACGTTTATCCTATGGAACAATTCCTCGCGAAACTTACCATNCTGGATTTCNTGTTGAAGATCACGGTTTGACGCTGCGATTACNCGTACATCGACGCGCACAACNTCCTGTCCGCCGACNCGTTTAAAACTTTGCTCTACCAGAACCCTCAGGATTTTAGATTGCGTTATGTAGGGCATGTCGGCGATTTCATCGAAAAACAAAACCCCGCCGTGTGCTCGTTCAAATAAACCCGGTTCATGTCCTCGCTCGGAAGATTCCCGACCAAAAAGAACTTCTTCCATTCTTTCCGGCTCTATTGACGCCGAGTTCACTGAAATGAAGGGAGCGCTGGCACGCGTTCCGCTGCCGTGGATAAATCTTGCCGCTACTTCTTTTCCGGCCCCTGCCGGACCGGTAAGCATTACACGCGAATTCGCACGCGCGACCTTTTCCAGCTGACTTTTCAAAGCCTTAAATGAATTGCTCTCACCGACCATGTCAACGGGCCTAGTCTCCTGACCTTTTAAGGCGGAGTTCTCCAAACGAAGGCGCGAGGTTTCTAAAGCCCGCGAAATGACCACCATCAACTGGTCAATGTTGAACGGCTTTTCGATAAAATCATACGCCCCTTGTTTCACTGCTGCGACAGCGATTTCGACGTTCCCATGTCCTGAAATTATAACGATCGGAATATCGGGATTGTCACGATGAACCGATTGCAAAATCCCGATGCCGTCCAGCTTGCTGCCTTTCAGCCAAATATCCAGAA
>JGI24025J20009_10001008_pt1 | contig 21609 bp, 17 predicted proteins | sample Cruoilmetagenom3_FD_20009 | JGI IMG/M metagenome (IMG submission 20009) | reverse complement strand
GGATAGATGTAATACCGATGATTGATTCCGGACAACGCTGCAAAACTGGTCGGGTCCAAGATCACCAGCCCGACCGTAGGATTGTCAGAAGTGTAATACTTCATCCAGACCGCACGCCTGATTGTATCGGAATTGACATCATCCTTTCTCGGGTCGGTGCCGACATCGAAATCACCAACCATTCCGGCATACAGGCCGTTAATCGCATTCGAGCCGTTGTTCTCGAAATCAAAAGTAACTATCGCAAAGTCGTTATATCCCTCATCCGCATTCATATACCAGTGCTGCTCGACATCAAGACCTTTTGGAGAAGAATGACCGCCGTCGCTCATCGTGTTTACCCAGTGCTCATCCGCCGGTGTCGGCGGTTGCACAATCCTGAAGCTGTCGGTCATTTGCCAGTCATGATTAGTCCCGGAATTTGCCGGCTGCGAATAGAAATGGTCAACCAGATACGATTCGGAATTGCCGACCATCAGCGCACCGAAGAACAGTGAACTGGCCGCACCTTTTGGCACCTGGAACCCAGTGCCTGGGAACTGCGTCTGCGGCGGCTCGTCGTATCCGATTGAACCGATTCCGCATACCGACAGCGAAACCGCACCAGTGTCCAAGGTAATCACATACTGGCCCGGAGTCTGAGGCGAACCTACTGTAAGACTGAATACAAATGTCTTTTCGTAATCCGCACTGTCGCCGGTCACATGCAGGGTGCATGGAACCGCGGTTCCCGGAGGAATCGAAGAGCTCGCCTGCACCTCGAATCGGTCGCTGGAATTGGTTGCGCTTTCGTCCACAGGAATATCACCCTAGGTTCCGGTCGGGTCCGACACCGTCAGCCGCACATCGCCCGACACCAGGGTCCCGACCGTGTTGTAGCACGTCACATCACCATAGTTATGCAGCGTCATCTCGAGTTTCGCAGTCTCGCCCGGGTCAACCCGGCCATTATTATTGCCTCCGGGCGGTGGGTCAATAACCGTTACCGACTCCATGCCAAGGTCAGGCCTGCCCGAACCAGTTACATAGTTCACCGCGGCCAACGCATCAATCCTGCCGGCACCATAATCCATATCCTTGCCACTGGACCCGAGGTCAACAGCGGTCATTTCGAGAATCGAATCGACAACCGCCGGGCTCAGGTTCGGGTTCTTGGAAAGCATCAAAGCCACAGTCCCGGCAGTATGCGGTGTAGCCATTGAGGTTCCGGACATCTGAGTATATCCGGTGTTGCTATTGTATTTGCAGGATTTGACATCCACTCCGGGCGCTGAAACATCCGGCCTTGTCAAACCAGGCGGATACGGATAATCATTGTATCCTGCAACTGTACCCCACTCAACCGGACCGCGACTCGAGAAAGAAGCATAATGGTCGTCAGAATCTGTTGCCCCGATTGAAATCACATTGGACAATGCACCGGTCCCGACATTCTGTGGATTCCACCACGGCGGAGGCACATCACCCGGTGTCCGGCATGAATAAGGCGGCGAAGTCGAACGCTCATTACCGGCCGCTACAATCATCATGACCCCGGCCGCACCGACATTATTGCACCCATCCCACCAGAGCTTGCGCCTCGGATGCCAGGCATTGCGCCAGCCCAAAGACATTGTAATAAGGTCACCACCATTGCTCGGTGAAAGTGGCGGAGAAATCACAAACTCCATCGCAGCCCAGATTTGACTCTCTGCCAAAGAATCGGCAACTGTGCGCACCCTGCAGGACATAATCTGAGCATCGGGCGCAACTCCGCACTGAGTGCCTGTGGTTCCGTCACTGGCTACGGTCCCGGCAGTGTGTGTCCCATGGCCGCTATTATCCATCGGGTCATCATCGCTGTCTTTGAAGTCCCAGCCATGATGCGGATAGTGGGAATCAGTCCACATATGGTCACGCAAATCATGATGGTTATAATTGCAGCCGGTATCGATATCGCCGACAACGATGCCTTGACCGGTATAGCCCAAAGCCCAAACCGCCGGCGCATTTATCTTCTGCACGCCCCAGGTAATCTCATAACCACTGGCATCGGTTGCATCTTCAGCCACCAACGCTGGCAGCAAACCGGGCACATATTTCATGTCGGCATCAACATAGTAAACATCGCTCCGCTTCTCAACTTCCCGAATCACTGCGGCCGAAGCCTTGCAATAGACCATGTTCACCAGCCAGAACGAAATCACATCCTCCACCCTGCTTTCCGACTCTTTCGCCGCAAGATAACCCAATAAGTCGGCTTGCTTCTCGGTGTTAAAGGACTTGAGTATGCGGGCAACCTCGGCCTGCTTTGCACGCTTCGGCATACCTGCTACCAAATCGGCAAGCAATTCGGGAGAGAACTGCTTATTCAGGACAATATCAACAGAGTCAATCAATCTTATCACTAATCAACCGGTTGACCTATTGACACATGACAAAACAGAAGTTAAGATTGACCAAGCTAATGGAATCTTTTGAGGTTACGACCCACTCACGGACCGAGTTAAAGGATATCACCCGCCAGGTTCAAACCGCAGTCACGCACACTGGTGCCAAAACAGGAATATGCTTCATTTATGTGCCCCATACTACTGCAGGTGTCACGGTGAACGAAAGCTACGACCCTGATGTGGCAGGAGATATCAACAAAATACTCTCTAGGTTGGTACCGGCCTCTCCCCATTACGCCCATGCCGAAGGCAACGCCGACGCACATATCAAGGCAACTATCGTTGGCTGTTGCGCCCAGGTTCCGGTTGAAAACGGCCGGCTTGTTCTAGGACGATGGCAAGGGGTTTTCTTCTGCGAGTTTGACGGACCCCGCCAAAGACGGGTGCAAATCAGAATCGTCGGTGATTCTGAATAAACCAGGAGGAAAAATGCATAAGAAACTTTTCATACCCGGCCCGACCGAAGTCCGACAGGAAATTCTCAAAACCCAGTCAAAGTGGATGATTGGCCACCGCACCAAGGAATTCAGTGAACTCTATCATAATTGTATTACAAAGACAAAACAGGTCCTGAACACCAATCACCATGTAATGTGGTTCACCTCTTCTGGAACCGGCATAATGGAAGGGGCAATCCGAAACATCGTTGACGGAAAAATCCTTCACTGCACGAGCGGTGCTTTTGGCGAAAGGTGGTTCAATATTTCCAAAGCCTGCGGCAAGGATGCTGCATCTATCGGCGTTGAGTGGGGCAAGGCCATCAAGCCGAAAACGATTGAAGCAGAACTCGAAAAGGGTGGCTATATGGCCGTCGCAATAACACAAAATGAAACCTCAACCGGTGTCCGCCAGCCGATTGAGGAAATAGCTCAGATGGTGCACGAAAAATTCCCGAATGTGTTTATACTGGTCGATGCTGTTTCCGGTCTGATGGGTGACTGGTTTGACATCGACAAACTCGGCCTGGATGTGGTAGTCGCCTCAAGCCAGAAAGCAGTTGCCTTGCCGCCCGGACTGGCGGTCGCTATTGTATCCGAAAGTGCGCTTGAGAAGTGTCGCACGGTTCCGGGCCGAGGCTACTACTTCGACTACGATGCAATGATGAAACGATACGAAAAGAATTACCAGACCCCGACTACCCCAGCCGTTTCGCTATTTTATGCACTCGACTCAGAGCTCGACTACATCCTTGAAGAAACGATGAAGCGCCGCTATGAGCGTCACCTGGAAATGGCAAAATTCACCCGCGCATGGGCGAAACAGCACTTCGCATTATTCGCCGAACCTGGCTACGAATCGGTCACCCTGACTTCGGTCAAGAATACAAAAGGGGTAAATGTAAATAACTTGAATGCGGCACTTGGTGAAAAAGGGATGCAGATATCTAACGGATACGGCAGGCTTAAAGAGCAAACATTCCGCATCGCTCACATGGGCGACCTGATGCTTGCCGATATGAAGGAACTGGCTGCGGCCATCGAAGAAATACTCAAACTGTAACCGCCTGATAGTCCAGNCTACGTGGTTATAAAACAAGGAGGAAAGAGCTGGTTTTCTTGCTCCTGTTTCTCGGTTTCATTGGCCCGGGAATACAACGGGTTGGCCCGGTTCACTCTTATTCCCCGGCCCAGTATGCATCGGCGCACACAATCCGTTTTGCCAGTGGCCTGATACTCGATACCCGACTGGAGCCTGTTACCAACAATATTGTATTGGAACCGGAAACCTACTGGTTGATAAATCTGAAAGGTCCGGTTGAGCAGCCATGGCTTTGCCAGCTCAGAAGAGTAGGTATTGAACCCGTAGGCTATATCGCTTACCAGACAATAGTCTGCCGACCCGAACAGACAATGCTTGCACAGTGTATTACAAGCCTTCCTTTCGTTGAATGGCTTGGTCCTTTCATACCGGCGTTCAAGCTGGCCCCAGAACTCCTCTCGGCTTCGGGCAACATCGGGCTTGTTCTTGGTGTATGGCCAGGGGAAAATACCCAGCCAGTCGCTAATGCGATTATTGCTGCTGGCGGTCAACTTATACGAACGNGTCTGCGCACTATCAGATTCATTCTCAATGCGGACAGCATCGCTCAAATTGCGCATCTCGAATCTGTTTCCTGGATTCAGATGCCAGACCCGCCAGAACCCTATAACAGCGAAATCCAGTGGGTGATGCAGATTGGCTGGCACCCGCAAATTCCAACCCAATCGGCCGGACAGCGCATCTGGACGAAAGGTATCAGGGGCCAGCAAATGATTGTCGGTCTCTTCGACTCCGGTATCAACACAGGCCACGACCAGTTCTGCGACCCCGAATTCCCACTCTGCCAGCCAGGAGTTTTCCCGGAACACCGGAAAATCGCAGCATACAAACTCTATCGAAACGCAGCGTTCGGTGAACCGGCCAGCTACCATGGTTCAGGTGTCGCTGCTACCCTTGCGGGTAACGATTCGGTCTGCGGTAACTACAGCAAAGCCGACGGCATCGCTCCTGATGCACGCATTTACTTCGTTGATATAGCAACCGCTGGCGGCACTTATGTGTTTGATGACGACCTTACTGACCTCTTAGATTCGGTCAGACTGGGACCGGGTTTGGGTGAACCGGTGCGCCAGGTTTCCGGCTCATTCGGAAGCAGCAGACATCTCGGTTACTACAGACTTATGGAAGCAACAGTTGACGCTGTAGCTTGGCAAGATAAGAATTTCCTNATCGTCTGGGCTGCCAGTAACAANGGCGGTACCCACTATAGACTTGGCCATCCTGCCGGCGCAAAAAATGCCATCACGGTCGGAGCCACGGAAAACGGCACTCAGAGCAACCAGATGGCAGACTTCTCTTCACGCGGACCCACACGAGATGACCGCATCAAGCCGAATATCGTTGCTCCCGGCAATGCAATAACCACAGTAGACGGCCCTGGAAACTCGTTCTATTCACAGCGCAACGGCACGAGCTTCTCGGCCCCGGCTGTCAGTGGTGCGCTTATATTGCTGCGTCAGTATTTCCGAGACGGCTGGTTTCCCTCGGGCACACCTGATACCAGCAGTTCTATTCCGCTTCTCAGCGCTGCCCTGATGCGTGCCTTCGCGATTGTCGGTGCTGACTCGAACATCGGCACTGCACCGATTCCGAATAGTGCCGTCGGTTGGGGCAGGTTTGACCTCAGCAGCATACTCCATTTTATTGACGATTCGGTCAAGATGACATTCGTCGAAGAAACCGTTGGAGTCGCCACTGGCCAGTATCATGAATACCATATCGAAGTGCTAAATCGGAAACCAGTCCGCATTGTGCTTGCTTGGACCGACACCGCTGCCGCACCAGAGGCTGAAATAGCACTGGTCAACGACCTTAACCTTGAAGTCATCAGTCCGGATATGAACTGCTACCGTGGTAACCAGTTCCTGAACGGTCAGTCTCGCAGTAACCCCCCTGATTGGGACACGCGGAATGTCGAGGAAATTTGTCAGTTCAATATGCCTCTGCCTGGTATCTGGACAATCAAAGTGCGTGGCCGCAATATCTATACACAAACTCAACCCTATGCGTTTGTGGTCAAAGGTAATATTGTTCAAGTTCCGGGAATTGCCGGAAATCCTTATGCTCGGTTTGGAAAATCTCGACTTGTTTCTTTTAACCTTCCCTTGAGGATAAAGCTTGGTGCTGGAACTCGGCTTACCATTTTTACCTCGGACGGCCGGTGCATGAAATCATTCTGTTTGTCCCGAGACGAAACTGTCGTTTGGAACGGAACAGATACGCAAGGCAAATCAGTCCCGTCCGGGGTTTACTTCTGCAGGTTAGAGCTACCGAACCAGAAGTCTGAACTGGAAAAACTTGTTCTTATCCATTAAACCTGAGTTTATTTCAGAAGTTTTGCCATCCAACTGGAATTAACGGTCATCCGCTCGTTCCACACAATGCCGGCCACATTGATACCAGCAATATGATTCAGATAGAAAATCCTCTTCATTAGTTCGGCTACGCCCCAAATGTCAGCTTCAACCTGAACATAGCGTTCGCGATATGTCCTGCCTGCCAGAACAATCTCAAATCCCTCATCTACAATCATCTTGGCCAATTGGCCCGGCTTGTACCCTGTCTCCAAAAGGAAATGAAAATGGCCGAAGTTATCGACACGACCCCAGTCAACCTGGGGCTGAATCCTGATAACACCGGAACGGTGAGTTTCGGTCCAGAACAACCTGTCCAGCTTCGCCTGGACCCAAACCCGATTCCGTCCTAACGCCTGCTCGATAGCAGGGATGTCAGATGCCGGGTTCTCAACCAGGTACTTCAGTAAAGCCCGTTCATCGTTTGACAATGACATGGCAATCGGAAATGAGTATTCTGCCACAAGATAAACCTCCTGATGCTCCATACCAGAAACAGACCTGATGAATTGTGCTTCGGTTTCGAAGTCGCGCGAATAAAAAAGCAGTGCGAGATTCGGCCCAAGCTTTTCGGGCAAACCAGCATTGAGAATTATTTCGGTAACAAAAGGAAGCTTCTTGACAAGTGCATTTGCAACACCCAGGGGCCTGGCAACATTCAAAAGCACGCCTGCCCATACCCAGTCCCCGCCCAGAAGGGGCGGCACTACAAGAACCGCACTGAGCGATTGTATCACTCCTTGGGCCAAAAGACGATGCACCCTCTGCTGATAATCGTCACTATCAAACCCTGCGGCAGCAAGTTCCGCTTCTGTTGGAAACATACCCCGTTTCTCACACAGTCTTATCGCCGCAACATCCAGCCTTTCCAGAATCATCGCACGGGCCCGTCCTTTGTCAATATGCACCCCGTCTGCACAGCACCGCCGGTATTGTCTTCAGCAGTATCTTCAAATCCCACCACAATGTCCACTCCCGGACATAGCGGGTGTCCATCTCAACCCGTTGCCTGTAGCTGGTCCCGGACCGCCCTGAGACCTGCCACAGACCGGTAGCTCCGGGCAGCACACGGAAAAGCAGCAAGGAATAATCCTTGTAATACCCAATCTCTTTCTTCACTATGGGCCGTGGTCCAACCAGACTCATCTGGCCGGCTATTATGTTAAAAAACTGTGGCAGTTCATCGATGCTGAATCTGCGCAGGAACCTTCCTACTCTGGTAACACGTGGGTCATTCTTCAGCTTGAATGTGGCTTTGAACTCACTTGCCAGTTCTGGATCGGACTCTAGAATCCGCTGCAACCGCGTATCTGCATCCTTATACATCGTCCTGAATTTGAAAAGCCAGAACTCACGCATATTCCTTCCTAACCGACGGTGGTTGTAAAGAATCGGCCCTGGACTGTCCAGCCTGATGAGAATACATACTACCAGAAATAAAGGACTCAGCACTATTACTGCAATGACGGAAATAAGGAGGTCAATCAAGCGTTTTAATCGCCGAACTACAGTATTCAGCGAATAAGCGGCGATATGCCGAGGATGGGGACCGATTAGATAACCGAACATCGTAAAAGAAGGCACCCCGACGAAATCCGCAAAGTAATCGCGGGCAACTCCCGCTACTGCATATTCAATACGGTAGTCGCTGATGTCCACCACAATCATTTTATACTTCTCTATCCGACCGCAGAAATCTACATTTGACTTGAGCCAGTTTGCGAAATCGGCAATACCCACGGTCTCTATGCACTCAAATCCCCACCACCGCAGGAGTGGCACCCGGTCCCGATGATTATCAGTAACAAGCAGCACCCGCTGCCTGAACAATCGCCGCGCCAAAAGCCCAAAAAGCGGCGCCACGAAATTGAGATAAAGCCATATCCCTACCCAGAACCGGATAGTAAGCGCCTCACACCACGGCCAGACAGCATGAACACCGCTATATGCAATATAAGCCAGTGCAAACGCAGCCTGAGTCTTAAGCGAAAGCCCGAAGTTAATGCGCACCGTCGTTTCGAACTCACCCACCACATAACTTGCAGCTATCAGGACAAGCCAGAGCACCATAACCGATGTAAGTGATTTAGAAACAGGGGCTAGAAAAACCCGCAGAACTGCAATCGCCAGAAGAAGTAAAAGCAGTTCGATTACAATAACGGATTCTTCGGTGTAAGACTCAACTGAATTCATAAGGAAATAACGAGTGACCCGAGTCTAACCTCACACCTCTCAGAGTCAAGGAAGTTACATCTCTTCATCTATTCAACTGAGCAGACCAATAGTCAATGTGGAAATCATCGAACTCATGTTGGTAGGGTTCCCATTCCTCTGTCACCTCACGCACCAAGGCAGACCGAGGCCCTGCTCGTAACTTTTCAACCAGATTCTTCAGTTTCTCTCTATCACCTTCAGCTACAACTTCAACCCGGCCGTCATCAAGATTACGGACAACCCCGCACAGACCCCGACTCGTGGCTTCACGCACGACAAACATCCTGTAGAATACCCCTTGCACCCGACCGGACACGAATGCATGGATGCGCGACAAGCTACCTTTCTTTTCCATCGACCTAGCATAAGAACTGAACCATAAGAGTCAAGCCTTTGTGAAAAAGCTGTGGATAAGCCGGGAACAACCAAAGTAAATCAGTGCAAAAACATGTGGACAAAACAGATAACACGGTGGAAAGCATGGGGATATTTCTACTAGCAGTCTTTCTCGCGGTTCAACTGATAATCCACTTGGCTAACAAACTCATTCGGCGCATCGATGTTCTCACTCGCAAGCTTGACCAAGCCCACCAAAGCAAGTCCTCTACCAGGAGGACAGCATGAACCTAACAGTCCCGCCCATCATTTCGGGCAGATCCAATTCTGAGGAAAGACGCCGCCGATCAAGGACTAAGAGAAATTTAGCCCCAAAAGTCGGCGGCTTCAGAACCACAAACGCTTGACGAAAGGATAAACAGCATGTAGTTTATAATTAAATATCATTGAGACGATTCTTTTTTACTGTTACTCACACCGGCCATAAGGCTTCTCATATCGCCGATATGTTGGCATACTGGCCGGTCATGCTTTTCTTGGCAACCTATGCCCCGGCCCAGTTGATAACTGATACCGCTGGCTTCACAGCCAGGGACCGGCAGGTTTACGGCCCCGCAATTCGATACATTGTCAATGATACCATGCGTGGCATCCATATAGTCTGGAAGACGGGCTATGGCAATATACTCTATAATTTCTGCCCCTGCGATAGCACCTGGCGTTGGGAAAACGGGGTCATTGTCAACGAATACCCCCGCAACCTCGGCTGTCTGGGTATAGATATCACAACGGGCCAGGCATTGATTGGAACCGACTACCTCTCAAGAGGCATACCTCAAGCAACCTATTTCAGCAATTCAACTTCGGGCAACGGAGTTTTTGTCGAATCTCGAATTGCCCCTGGCTATCGCCATGTGCTGGCCGCTACTTCTCGCTATGGTTGGCCCCGGTTTGCAGCACTGCGCAATGACAGCCTGTTCTTTCTTTCACCCTGGTCTTACCGTTTCCTTGAGCCCGTCGGTCCATTCCCAAGCCACAATCTGGCGAGTTCAAAACAGTGTGGCCGCTTTGGCTACATCTTTTCCAAAACCTCTGGTTCTGGGAAAGGAAATCTGTTTCTGAAAGAAACCCCGAACAACGGTGCCAACTGGTATACAACGGTTAACCTTTCTGATTCGGTTCCGTCTGACTTCAACCGCAGCCTGCTCGGTGGTTGTGCGATTTATGATTCCATCAGATTGCACCTGGTTGTCGGGTTCTATGACGGTGCAAGGCGCAATCAGTCTCAAATCTGGCATTACGCCAAGTATGATTCTCCGCCCTGGCATCTGGTCCATCAATTCGTTTTGCCCGATTCTGTCAATATTGGCGACTGTGCACTCGCTGCAGGCAGACCCAGCATCGGACGCAATCCACATAACGGTGAATACTATATCGTGTGGGAACAGTTCAACCAGCATAATATTGACCACATGACCGGGCTTTGCCGCGCCGACATCTGGGCCTCCCGTTCCTGTAACAACGGTAAAACATGGGGCGAACCGGTCCGCCTCACACAACCTGATGAAACCAGCAAGCGTTTCCCTTTCCTTGCTGAAGTTGCAGACGATACTTTGCATATCATTTACTTTGCCGACCAGGTTGCCGGATTCTGGGAACAAAACCAGGGCCCGCGCACCATAAATCCGGTAATCCACCTGCGGGTCGCATCTGATTTCCTGCCAGCAGGTATAGCTCAGTCAAAACAGACTGGAAACATCTACCCTGACTTTCGGATTGTTCCCACGATTTCTAACAGTAGCTTCATGATTTATACACAGAGCACCATTCGGCTCCAGGTTTTCAACAACTCTGGACGCATGGTCGCGAACCTGGTTGCAACCAAACCGGTCTTTCGATGGAACCCAGCACTTCAGCCAGGGGTTTACTTCATCCGTTCAACCATCCCCGCTTTCACTGCCTTCAGGATTCTTAGAGTTCGCTAACCTTCCTTATTGACAATTCAAGGATTTCGGTTATCCTCAAAGTCAGTAAAGACTTAGCAATCCAGGAGGAAAGTTGGCTAAACATTGCGAGATTTGTGGAAAAGTCGGCGTGGTCGGCTCCAATATCAGCCATGCCCATAATGTGACGAAGCGGCGCTGGGAACCCAATCTGCAGCGGGTTCGTGTCAAAGTCGGTTCGGGCACAAAACGCATCTGGGTCTGCACCCGCTGCCTTCGCTCCGGCAAGGTTGAAAAGGCTTAGGACCGCGCAGCCAGACAGCTATCACACGCAAGACCGTATTGGACACTCAGCTACAGGAGGTGTTTTGAAATATCTGATTACTGGCATTACTGGCTTCGCAGGCAGCCATCTGGCTGAGTATCTCCTCAGCATCGGGAACTGCGAGGTCCACGGAACCCTGCGCTGGCGTTCCCGAACAGAGAACATCGACCATGTTCGAAACCGGCTCCTGCTCCACCAATGTGACATCAGGGATGCCACTGCGATGCGAAATCTGATTAAGCAAACCCGGCCCGACCGAATCTTCCATCTGGCAGCACAAAGCTATGTTCCGATGTCCTGGGTGGCACCGGCCGAAACCTTAACCACCAACATCGTAGGACAGAATAACCTTTTCGAAGCGGTCCTTGCTGCTGACCTTGACTGCATGGTCCAAATTGCCGGCTCAAGTGAAGAGTACGGAATGGTCGGGTCTGAAGAAACACCCATCCGCGAAACAAATACGCTCCGACCACTGAGTCCTTATGGCGTCAGCAAAGTAGCTCAAGACCTGATGGGTTACCAGTACTTCAAGAGTTACGGAATGAAAATTGTCCGGACACGCGCATTTAACCACACTGGTCCTCGCCGCGGTGAAGTATTTGCGACTTCGAACTTCGCAAAGCAGATAGCTGAAATCGAAGCGGGCAAACATGAGCCGGTCATTTATGTCGGCAACCTGGATTCTGTGAGAGATTTTACCGATGTGCGTGATACAATAGTCGCTTATTATCTTACGCTGGAAAAAGGCGAACCAGGCGAAGTTTACAATATCGCTACCGGGAAAGGCCGTAGAATCGGCGATATGCTGGAAACACTCCTGAAAATGGCCCGTACCAAAGTCGAAGTAAAACAGGACCCGAAGCGGATACGACCCAGCGATGTGAAGCTGCTGGTCGGCGACCCGACAAAGTTCGAAAAAAGAACCGGGTGGCAACGCAAGTTCTCGTTCGAGCAAACCATGACCGACCTGATAAATTACTGGCGCCAGCGTGTTTAGACAGTAACCCAAAAAATGAGTCGCATTCTCATAACCGGAATTGAAGGCTTTGCCGGCAGCCATTTGGCCCGTTACCTCTCTGAGAAAGGCGAAGAACTGTTCGGAATTCATCTTGCGCAGCCAAAAGAAAAACTTCCCGGGAAATTATATCAAGGGGATATCCGCGACTTCGACTGGCTGAACCGGGTGATATCCCGGACCAGACCGCACAGCGTGGTGCATCTTGCTGCAATCAGCTCGGTGGCACTTTCTGAACAGCAACTTCTAAAGACTTACGAAATAAATGCGGTCGGCACCCTGAAGCTGCTTGAAGCGATAAGGAAATCGGATACCAAAACGAGTGTTCTCCTGATTTCCTCGGCCGATGTTTATGGCCGCACTGCATCTGACAAACCCCTGACCGAACAAACCCCTCCAAGGCCGGTCAACCCTTACGCCCTGAGCAAATTGGCTGCCGAGGAAGCTGGCCGATTCTTCCACCGTTCCTTCAATATGGATGTCGTCGTTCTCCGGCCTTTCAGTCACACCGGCCCGGGCCAGAGCCCAAATTTCGTTTTCCCTTCTGTAGCCCGCCGCATCGTGGAAATAGAACGTGCCGCACAGAAAAATCCGCACCTGTCTCCAGAATCGCGCACCATCAAACTCGGCAACCTTGATGTACGAAGGGACTACACAGATGTCCGCGATATGGTAAAGGCATATGCACTTGCACTAAAGCGATGTCAAAGTAATGAAACTTACAATATCACTTCAGGTCAGCCCGTGCTTATCCGGGAAGGTGTCGAGATGCTATGCCGACTCGCCCGATGTGATGTAATATATAAGAGTTCGGCATCAAGGCGTCGTGAGCGTGATTTGCCGCTTTTGACCGGCGACTCGTCGAAGTTTTCCGCGGCTACGGGCTGGCATCCGACGATACCGTTTGAAGTCACTTTAGAAGACCTCTTAGATTACTACCGCAAGCTCAGTTGAAGCTTTCCGTAATCATCGTCACTTGGAACAGCACCGATGACATCGAAACATGCATTGCATCTCTCCGGTTCCGAGGTTCATCCAAAACTACTGTCGTCGATAATGCCTCCACTGATACCACTATCAAAAAGCTGGCTTCGTTCCCAAGTATTAACCTAATCGCCAACCACCATAATCTCGGATACGCCCATGCCAATAACCAGGGTATCGAGGCAGCACAAGGGGAGTACATCCTGCTGCTCAATCCCGACACTTGCCTCAAACCCGATGCCCTGGACATCCTTGCTGAATATCTGGACGAGCACCCTGATGTCGGTGCGGTCGCACCAAAACTTCTGAACCCTGACAGTTCGGTTCAGCATTCAATCCGTTCCTTTCCGACTACCAGTTCGGTATTCTGGGAACTCTTCGGTTTATCCCGTCTTTTCCAGCAGAGCCACCGCTTTGGCCGGTGGCGCATGGCCTATTTTGACTATGACAATCCTGGAGAAGTTGAGCAGCCAATGACTTCCTGCATGATGGTCCGACGCAGCATATTCGAAGAACTGGGCGGCTTAGACGAANGTTTCCCGATATTCTACAATGATGTTGACTTTTCACTGCGAATGCACACGGCGGGTTGGAAAACCGTCTATCTACCCCAGGCTCAGGTATTCCACCGCAGGGGTGCCAGTACGAACCAAATCAAACCCAAAATGATATGGGAATCACACCACTCCTTATTCCACTTTCTGCGCAAGCATGACAACAGCCGACTATTCTGGCTTAAAGCAATGTTACTCATACCCCTACTGGAGTTCGCTGCGCTCATTCGGGTTCTGGCCTATCGGCTCAGACCGCGTTCAAATTAGACTTTCCATTTTCTCTGCCAGCCAGCGCGTCTGCTTACGCCGGTTGAAACGGCCCCGACCGCCATTGGTAAACCGCGAAGGTTCAGTCCTTATTTGCTCAAATGAAGCACAAAGAGAGTCGGAATCAAAGCAGGTCACTCCGGCTCCACAATCTGCAACAATTCCTGCTGCCTCGTTGATATCTTTACCAAATACTACTATCGGTCTGCGCGCACCGAGGTACTCGTAAAGCTTGATACCTACAGGCTGTTCCGGTTTTCCCAGATACAACAGCACATCTGCCCCTTTCATCAGACCGCATACTTCCTTATGTGAAAGGGTTCCCAGTATCCGCACCCTGGCATTGCCTTTAAGCTCCTGCCGGGTTATCTGGTCCATCCTTCCGGCAAGATAGAGTAAAGGCAAGCGACCATCGGCCCCTGCCGGTATATCCTGTATCGCCTCAGCCACTGCTATAATCTCCTTCTGGTTCTGCCAGAGATTTCCAACATGAACAATGCTGAATCCCTCAAGCCGTGTACCAGGAAGTTGGAAATCCTCGGGGTCAAAACCGTTGTCAAGCACAACCGTTTCGGCCCCAACCTGTCGAGCCGTCCCTGCATTAACAGCCAGCACAAGGTCGGCGTGGCGCACGAAGTATCGCCGCAACTCGCGCAGTGCAGGCCGCTGAAGTGAAGGCGGCTGAACAAAACCTGTGGGCCAAGGGTCACGGAAATCAACTACCAGTGGGATGTGGGCATGAGCCTTCAGCCTCACCCCTAACAACAAAGCGGTGAAAGGAGGGGCTGTAGCAAAAATGGCGGCCGGCTTCTCCTGGTCAATGATATGGCGGCCGGCAACCGACCCGAATGGAAACCATCCCGCTTTAGAATCGGGAAACAGGAAATAATTGAAAAGCCGCACCCCTTTACCCAGGCTGTTCCTGAGGACTGGCTTGAGCCGAGACCTTCCGGACCGCATCCGGTTCAGAAGGCGCGCAGGGTCAATGCTTTCAGTCCGATAGACCTTCACTTCTTTCAAGTCGGTGAGCAACTCCGGGTCATAGTAATAATACGCGGCCGGCTTGACTGTCAGAACCAAAGGCCGCCAGCCGAACTCGGGCAAGAATTTGCACAGTTTGGTGACGCGCATAACCCCGCTCAGTCCAAGCGGCGGCGTATAATAGGATACCACTAATACCCGACGCATGACTAGAAGTTAGCAACCCGGAATCCGCTGTCAACGACAGAACTACAGCTTGGCTGGCCGTTTTTCCCCTGAAGGCACCAGATTTCTGACAATCCGGGACGATACCTTTTCGGCCGGCATCAGAACAGGTTCGATTCCCTTGAGGAAATCCACCAGCCCGACCGCGTCAAACGCAAGCAGATGGTCCTCTACTTGCAGCTCTTTTGGCAACAGCCAGAAGAATGCACCAGAACCAAGACTGTCTGAAAACGAACCCAGATTCTTCTGCACGACCTGCCGAATTGCCCACATTTCCGGCACCGGGAACGAATCAAGATAGCTTCCTTGACCTGTTGTTCGCTCACGCCTTGGGCCAAACACAAACAGTTTGCCATCCAGGTCTGTCACATCCACACCTTGCATACCGAGTGCTTCAGCCAAAAGGAACCCATAACTGCTTCCAAGAAGATGGACCAGAAATACATGCCCGCCCTCCTGAAAACAGGGAAACTGATTGGGTTCAAGGTCAGGGAAAAGCCGATTCTTAAGCATCAGCGCAATCCGGTAGCCATAACCCACAGTGCCAGTGCCTTCAAACACCTTTGTGGTAGCGCCAACATCCTCAAGCGGACGAACCAACACACGCTTCTCTTTTTCCTTGAACTCCACAGTTTCCCAAGTGCGGCCGCCCAGCATGAAACGCCGAAAGAGAAAAAAAACGGTTCCGAGGTGACGGCCACAGGTCACATCGTAAACCTCGTAATTACCAAAACTCTTTTCCTGGATATTGGAATGAATCTTGCCATATTTCACATAACGCTCAAGTTTAGGGCTTAAGAAATAGATACCGGGTTTCTGTGCAATGATTACACCCTGTTCAACAAGGTGCCGGAAAACCTGCTCCACCGATTCTGTTTCCCCGAATATCGGTAAAAAAACCCTGCGCAACGACTCCATGGTAGTGCCGATACGTCGCCTCTGAAACAGGTAAGAAGCAATCTGCTGCGGCACCACTGAAAACGAAGGCGTGTAGCGTTTTTCATACAGATGCCCTGCTTCGGCGCAATCGAAAAAAGCCTCGAACAGAAACTCTTCCCAATAGTCACGATATAGCCCGAGCGCAAACAGATAAGAAGCCCGACGGCGGTTGCCACGACCGATTCTCTGAAGCAACGAGGAAACATTGAACGGTGGTCGCACCAGCACGACTGCATCTATATCACCGATGTCAATACCCAACTCCAGTGTAGAAGTGCAGCAAAGTAGACCAACTTTTCCCCGATTCATTATTCCCTCAACTTCTTCTCTTACCCTGCGGTTCAAGCTGGCATGATGCACCCAGACACGGTTTCGAAACGGTGGGATGTCAAGCAACTTGGCCGCTGACTCAGCATAGGAACGGGCGTTAAAAAAGCATAGCACCTTGCGGCAATCACGCTTGCACAACTCCGCAGCAACCTTCTCTGGCCAATTCTCTTCCATCGGCAGCAGAATACGGTCGATTCTGCGGCGTGACTCAACCTTGACCACAGTCGCATTGGGAAAATACCTCTCTCCGATGTGTAAATCGTCAATAGTTGCGGACAGAGCACAGTACTGGATATCCTGATTGATGAACCGAAGCCTTTCAAGAAGAACCCGGAGCTGGTCACCGCGTGGGGTATTGTCAATGAGATGTATCTCGTCAAGAATTACGACCACCAGCTCTTTGAATATCCTGGTATGACGACAGAGCAAAGAGTCGAAAGACTCCGGCGTAGTAATGAGCATGAAAGGCAGTTTCGATTCTTCAACGCGCGGGTGGTCCCCGGTCTTGCGCGCCAGCTTCAGGCCCAAGTATTCAAGTGGCTGGGAAAGCCGACGGTAGAGGTCATTCACCAACGCCCTCGTAGGAGAAATATAAAGCACCGAAAACCTGTTGCGCCGGTCGGGCAAAAGCCTTTCCACGACCGGAGCGGTAACCGCCTCGGTCTTCCCAGACGCCGCTGGTGAAATAACCACCAGGTTTTTCCCGGCCAGAACCTCAAGGATGGTTCGTGCTTGCACTTCGGTAAGTCTGGGGAAATGGCCGAAAAAAGGGAACCAGGTCCGGGGAAGCGATGACCGGATTTCTTGTTCTGCAGTCACTTGGCTGCCAGAATCCGCTTGGACCGAATTCGGGCAACATCCAGACCTTCAACGCAGAATTTGATGAATGAACGCACACCTTCAGTCCCGCAACGCAACGCAGCTCGAAACAGCTTTTTCTGCTCGGACTCGGAAATATCGAAGCACGGATAGGCACACTCATAAATCGTCACCAATGTGGCGAAAGCATCAATCAAGGCCTCATTCTCCAAAGGTAGAAGTTCAATCTTGCGATGCACACGGTTGGCAAGTTTGATATAAGCATAGTCATACGGGCTGGGCGTGGTGGCGAAAACCAGAAGTAATGAGGGGTCCCGGTAGATGTAAGGGACCGGCTTCACGCGGTTATGAATCATGCCCGAGTTCATCCGTTTCAGGTCCGGGTCGTTCTGCGCAGTCCGGACCAGCCCTTCCATGAAATTGACGCTCCGTGTCAAATAGATGATGTCCCAAAGATGGGTTACGGTCTCCGCTTCGTCTATCAAGAGCGCAAGACCCTTGAGTCCAAGCTGCCGAGCGATGTAGCTTATGCCGGAGAATATATTGCAATAGAAATCGGCCGCGGTTGAAAAATCATAGAGCGCAGGGATTTTCTGTCCGCCGCGCACGCGGTAAGGACTTCGGATTTCGGTCGCATACTCTTTGGTGCTCTCGCCTTCAATCCACTGCCAGAAAACCTCGCTCTCTATATGCGCCGCATCCAACTTCTGCAATTTGGCCAGCACCGGACCAAGAAAAACATGGTCGCTCAAATCGAGGTCCGTCGCCTGGCGCAGAAGGTCACGAAAACCATACTCTCTTCCGTCTCGAATAAACCGCAAATTATGTACAAGCTCCCGGTAAACCCTCTTAGGTCGGTGCGGGCTCACCTCCCGCGGGTCAAACTGGCATATAGTCGTCACCATGCCCATCTGCAATGCCCGATGGTGAATGTACTCCAGAAGATGCGTCTTGCCTGTCCCGTATTCCCCTTCTACCAGATAAACATCTCCCTTTCCATGTTCGAGCCGTTTAAGGGCAGATTGAATGACCCCAACCTCTTTCTCCCGACCAAATGTGAACGCTTCCACATCCTGATGGGGCACAATACCCAAACGGAACGCCTCTATCATCCGACAGGCCTGAACCCGGTCAAGGGCCTTGAACTTTACATTTCCACTCACGAGTAGCTCTTCGTCAAACTCCCTCATCATCCGCACCCGTTTGGCAGGCAGCCATAATCGCAAACCGGTCTGGAATTTCACAAGCAATTCTGTCCTTTGCCAGCGGGTGTCGAGCACCTTACCCTCGCCGAAAACCGGATGGGAAACGATGGGGGCCCGATGTCCATTGTTCGGCCGGTGCGGAGCACCGTTGCTAGAACTCTTCACCTTCTACCTTGGTCTGCTCTGTCCGTTCTAGACGCTGTGTGGTAACGCGCAGAAGTTTCTCCGCTTGCTTCTTGTCAAAGGCGGCCGAAGGATTGGCCCGCAACCGGTGGAATGCCTCAATGACACCAACAACGAAAAGTCGGCGGTAACTGATGTCAAAAACGAAGCTTGAAACTGCCATCTCGGCAAGAAGCCGGATAATCTGTTCCTTGCGTTCTGAAGGGAGCTTTACACCGTAAGCTGTCTCGAAAAGTTTCGAGAGCTTTTCCCCCAGTCGTGTCAGGAATTCAATCGGTTCGATACCGAGCTCCTCCAGGTTAATCCTCACTCCAACCGGATTTGTTTCAGAAAAGATGCTGCGCAGCCGTTGCTTGAGCGCCTCATATACCCCACCAGAACCCTCCAGCAAAAGGTTCTCATCCGGTATCGCATAGAAAAACATTGCACCTGGTAACCTTGAGTTACCGCATTCATCCACAATCTGACGCAGGTTGTCAAGCGCCCGCCGCCTGTCCCGCGACGACGATATCGACATCCCCCGCTCTGCTTCATCGAACAACAGCACCAATCCGTTGTATCCGATGGCGTGAATCCATTGAATCATAGACCGCACCATCCGGAACGAAGTGGCCTTGTCGATTCGTTCCGAGATGCGATATTGGGCCCGGACCTCTTTAGCAACTTCCTCACCCTTGAGCCATTGAACAACTTGACTGAAACCGTCGNTATCCTCGGCAAGAAGAGCGGCAAACGCACCCTTGACTGCATTGATAAAACTGGTACTCTCAGTAGTAGGTAGTTCATCAAGGTATCGACGCAGACTCTCGGTCTGGTCTGCTTTCTCTTTGCGTTCGGCCACCCATTTCCTGATAACCGACTCCACGCCCTTCTTCCACGCGGGCACAGGTTTGTCAGTCGGTTGCGGCGCCGACAGATTTGTGGCGATTCCCTTGTAAACCAGTTCCAGTTTGTCAAAAGGACATTCGGTCGGGTTCAAACTCACATAAGCGACGCAATAGTTATTCCGAAACGCCAGGTTCCGGACTGTGTAAAGAAAGTGGGTCTTTCCCCCGCCATAGTTACCGGTGATGAGTTTGAAACTCGAGAGGTTGTATTTCAGAATCCCGTCCAGGTACTCTTCTTCCACAACCTTCAGGTAATCATCAAGCCCAATGGTAAAAGTCTCGATACCGAACTCAGGCGGAGTGCCGGTTGCACCCAGTTTATTGATTACTGCCCGGGCAAGCACGCGTTCCATTATCTATCCTCCCGGCTGAAAGAAATATACGAATAATAGGTGCCTTCACCTTCCTCGTTATCCGGTACCCAGAGCGCCCTGGTTTTCTGGGTAGTCGCATCAAAAGTCGCCACATGCAGTCGCAATTGCTCTTTACCTTTCATCGGTTCTCCAGATGTCTTCAGTCGGTACAAATCATAACTGAAACGAACCCTGGGGTATTCAACGAACTTTGCCCGGGCCGGGTTCACCCGGAAACTCCTCGGTTGAATCAGAAGAACCAATTCTGCCAGAATATCCAACAGCGGTATCCGTGTGCCCGGTTCAAGGCCATTTAATACCAATATCCGATGATAGGCATCAAACAACTGTGACTTCAGCTTGACAGGGTCGGACGCCCGTTTCCCCAAATTCTTGGTCCAACTCACCAGTATCTTCACCAATTCGTCTGGTGCCAAACTAACACCGCCCTTAAGTCGTTCTACCTCTGGTCCCCAAAAGACAATTGCAGTCCCGGATGCAAAGTCCACCCGCAATGAAAACATCCCCACTCTTAACACCGGAAGTTGACCTTTTACCTTCAACCCGGCAGCATTCAATCCATTAGCCATATTCGTGCCGAACCTGAAACGAAATTCCTCTTTCCCCTGGGCTACCAGCGTCTGTTCCTTCGAGCACCATTCCTCAACCATTCTGTGCAATTCTGTATCTGGTAACGCCTGCATCAGCCGTTTGATTTCGTTCAGGGCCTTTTCACGGCGGAAAGCATTGCTTACCGGTTCGGACAGAAGACCGTGGTAGGCAACAAGCCGCTTGGCAATCCTCTGACTCAATACGGCCGAGTTCTTAAGCCGCGCAAGCAGTTTCTCCATAATCTATTAGTATAATCCAGGGACTAACAGTGTCAATTTGGCAGTTGACCAGATGTAACCTGTCGCTAATATATGAAACAGCCGATGCCTATATCAGTTATTCTACTCTGGGTCGCAACTGTTGGTACGGCGAGTGTGCTGGCTGCCGCATACATCCGACGATTCGACCGGACCGACCTGGCGGTCGGACTTTATGTGGTCTATCTTGCACTTGCCCAGATTCTGGCAACCAAATTCATCCTTTTCAACTTCGGATTTTTCACGGTAGTGGCACCGGCCGCGGTGCTGATTTTCCCTTTTACATTTCAGCTTATCGACATAGTCAACGAAACATACGGTCGTGCCCAGACCCAGCGGATGATTCTGATTGCCTTCATCAGCCAGATCTTCATGGTTGCCTTTATTCTTCTCGGCACCCTTGCGCCTCCGGCATCATTCTGGAAAGGCAAAGAAGCATGGCACCAGGTCCTGACCCTTATTCCACGCATTACCGGTGCAAGCTGGGTTGCATTTCTGATAAGTCAGACCTTTGACAATCTCATTTTCTCAGGCCTTAAGAAACTCACCCACGGCCGGCATCTGTGGTTACGCAACATTGCCAGTGATGTGCCGGCCCTGGCTCTGGACAGCTTCATCTTCATTTTCCTTGCTTTCTCTGGCATCGCCCCGGTCTGGCCCCTGATTGTCGGTCAGGTAGTAACCAAATGCATCATCGGAGCGGCTGACTTCCCATTCATGTATCTTTCCCGCTGGATAATCTCACGCCCACAAAAATAGGACAGGGACGGCTGCGATTCGTGTAAAATGGAATGGCGGTCAATCAAAGCATCATACGGAATCGGTATTGAAGTCCGTATTATGTTCCCAAAACTG
>JGI24025J20009_10001006_pt1 | contig 21666 bp, 17 predicted proteins | sample Cruoilmetagenom3_FD_20009 | JGI IMG/M metagenome (IMG submission 20009) | reverse complement strand
GACCACAGCAAAGGCGCACGGATGTCCGACCCTCTTCCTTTGGCTCGAATTGAGCCTGTTCAAATGCCCGGTCACAGGCCTGCGCGCACAGGCGCAGATCACCTGACCCGACAGCAAAAGGCCGCCATTATCGTGCGGTTTTTGCTGAACGAAGGCGCTGAAGTGCCCCTGACCGACCTGCCCGAACCATTGCAAGCGCGGTTAACCACGCAGATGGGGTCCATGCGCTATGTTGATCGCTCCACCTTGGCCGATGTCGTGGCCGAGTTCGCCCATGAAATTGAGGCCATGGGCCTTGTCTTTCCGCGTGGTGTATCGGGGGCACTATCAGCACTGGACGGGCGCATCAGCCCGCAAACCGCCGCCCGGCTGCGCAAAGAGGCCGGTGTGCGCCAATTTGGTGATCCCTGGAGTCAGGTCTGCAAGGCGGAACCTGAGCAGTTATTGCCAATCCTGGAAACTGAAAGCACCCAGGTAGCTGCCGTTATGCTCTCCAAACTTGAGGTGGTGCGCGCAGCAGATTTGCTGGGCCGCCTGCCCGGCCGCGCCGCCCGCCAGATTGCTCTTGAAATGTCACGCACCGAATCGGTGACCCCTGACGCAGTTGATCGCATCGGGCTGTCACTGGCCGCGCAATTGCATGACCTCCCCGAAACCGCCTTTGCCGACGGCCCGGTGGAACGTGTCGGTGCCATCCTCAATTTCTCGCCCGCGATCACCCGTGATGATGTGCTGGTGGGGCTGGATGAAACAGATGAAGAATTTGCCAAACTGGTGCGGCGCGCCATTTTCACCTTCACCAATATTCCCGAACGCCTCAAGGCGCTGGATATTCCCAAGGCCATCCGTGAAGTGGACCAAAGTGTTTTGGCCACGGCCCTAAAGGCTGCCAGTGATGCCGGTGATGACATGGCGGCCGCCTCAGAATTCGTGCTCTCAAACCTGTCCACCCGCATGGCCGATGGTTTGCGCGAGGAAATGAGCGAAATGGGCCAAATCAAAACGCAGGATGGCGAAGAGGCAATGACGGCTGTTATCAACGGCATCCGCACGTTAGAGGCCAGTGGCGACATTACCCTGCTGATCCCCGAAGAGTCTGGGGACGAATAAGCACCAAGACATCCCTCGGGCTGGACAGACGATAGCGCCCCGCCTAGGTTCAGATCATGAGCGATACAGACGGACGCCGATGGCACGATATGGGCGGTATGCCCGCAGGCCCCATCCCAATGGAAGGTCACGACTTTGCCCTATGGGAAAAACGCGTGGATGCGCTGATGGTCTTATGTGGCAACAAGGGATTTCTGAGCGTTGACGGGCTGCGCCGCGCGCTTGAGGATATGGGCGAGGACACCTTTGAAAAATACAGCTATTACGAACGATGGATCGCCTCGATCAATCAAAACCTGATTGAAGCCGGGCTCTATACCCTGGAAGAGCTGGGCACCCGCATGGCCGAAGTTCAGGCGCGCGGCCCCACATATGGCGAGGCCAACAATGGCTGAGCATGTGCGCATCAAAGCCATCTATCCACCGGGCCATGTGCGTGCGCCGTATTATCTGCGCGGCAAAACCGGCGTAATTGAGCGGGATTTGGGCAATTTCGCTAACCCCGAACAATTGGCGTATCGTCACAAGGCAGATCCCAAACCGCTGTATCGTGTCCGCTTTACCATGGCAGAAGTCTGGGGAGATAACGCCGAAAACCCTGCCGACACCATCGATGCCGAAGTTTACGACCATTGGCTGGAAAGGGTCTGAACAGATGCCCCACGACCATCATGATCATGACAATCTCAGCCCTTCGGGCCATCCGTTTCGCCCCGACAATGACGAGCCACTCACCTATTGGCAAACCATGGAAATCGCCCTGCGTGAAATTCTGGTGGAAAAGGGCCATTTAGCCCAAGCCGACATCACCGCCCAGATTGATGCGATGGATGCGCGTAACCCGTCGCACGGTGCCGCAGTTGTCGCGCGCGCCTGGGTTGACCCGGATTTCAAAGCGCAGCTTTTGGCCGACGCCTCGACTGCCAGCCGTGACATGGGGTTTGACATCGGCCCAATGCACCTGGTTGCCGTCGCAAATACCGATACAATTCATAACCTTATCGTGTGTACTTTGTGCAGTTGTTATCCGCGCAATCTGCTCGGCCTACCGCCTGATTGGTACAAAACCCGCGCGTATCGTTCGCGGGCTGTGTCTGAACCGCGCGCGGTGTTGCGTGAATTCGGCCTCAACCTGCCCGACACCACAACGCTGCGCGTCCACGATAGCACCGCTGACATGCGCTATATCGTGTTGCCCGCGCGCCCGGCTGGTACGGATGATTTGTCTCAGGGCGAACTGGCGGAATTGGTGACGCGCGATTCCATGATTGGTGTCGGCTTGCCACGCCAGCCCTAACAGGCTTGCGATGGGCACCCGCCCCGCGTATTGCAAAGCCCTCAACGATATGAAACGCGCCACGGCATGACCGATCAACCCAACAAAAATATCCCAATCTCCGAACGTCTGATCGGGGCTGCACTTTATGCGCCTTTGGTGATTGCCCGTGTGCTGCCTTATCGCTGGCGCGTCCCGGTTGCCGGATGGCTGACGGCACGCGTGCTGGCCCCCTTGGCCGGGTATCGCCGCCGCGTGCGGGAAAACCTGGCCCATGCGTGCCCAAACCTATCCGCCGCCGATGTTCGTGCCCTGACCCGCTCTGTTCCTGACAACGCGGGGCGCAGCATGATGGAGATGTACTCTCGCGAATTCAAAGAACTGGCGCGCAATGTTCCCATCTCTGGCCCCGGATTAGAGACCCTGCGCACCGCGCGCAAAGCTGGCCGACCAGTGGTTTTTGTCACCGGTCATTTTGGCAATTTCAATGCCGCGCGCGTGGCGATGATCGAACAGGGCTTTCACATGGGCGGCTTTTACCGCCCGCTCACCAACAGGCCCTTCAACAAACACTACATGCAGGCGATGCGATCGGTGAGCGAACCACTATTTGAACAAGGTCGGCGCGGTATGATGCAGATGGTCAAACATCTGCGCGGTGGCGGAGTCGTGGCGATCCTGAACGATCTGAACGCCCATGACGGCGTGCCGCTCACCTTCTTTGGCCAGCCTGCGCTGACCTCATTGGCGACCGCTGAAATGGCATTAAAATACAACGCACCGCTGATTCCGGTCTGGGGTATTCGCAATCCCGACGGGCACAGCTTTCATGTGTTGGTCGAAGATGAAATCCCCCCCACCGATGCGGTGACAATGACGCAGGATTTCAACAACCGGCTTGAGGCTCAGGTGCGCCAGCATATGGATCAATGGTTCTGGATTCATCGTCGCTGGAAAGATGGCACCGGGCCGTTGGCCGAAAAACGTGCACAGGTATTGGCCGATCTAACGCGCCAGGATTAAACCCATTTTGCCATGGGTGGCAGGCTCATCAGCACCGCATCGGCATCATGGCCTGTGGCCAAACCAAACTTTGTGCCCCGGTCATAGACCAGGTTATATTCGGCATAAAGACCACGGTGGATCAGCTGAACATCCTTGTCAGAATCAGACCAGCTTTGCTGAGCACGCTTTTGCACCAAAGGCAGATAGGCCGGCAGAAATGCGCGGCCGATGTCTTGGGTCAACGCGAAATCCGCCTCCCAGTCGCCCGAGTTGCGATCATCCATGAAAATGCCACCAACCCCACGCGCGCGGCCCCGGTGTGGAACATAGAAATACTCATCCGCCCAGGCCTTTAGCTCGGTGTATAAACCCTCCCCATGCGGGTCGAGCTGCGCCTTTTGGACACCATGGAAATGCGCCGTGTCTTCGTCATACTCGATACATGGGTTCAGATCGGACCCACCGCCAAACCACCATGCACCCGGCGTCCAGAACATGCGGGTGTTCATGTGAACCGCCGGTGCGTGCGGGTTTTGCATATGGGCCACCAGACTGATGCCCGAGGCCCAGAACCGTGGGTCATCCTTCATCCCCGGAACACCGCGCGCCGCCATCGCCTTTTGCGCGGCGTCCCCCAGTTCGCCGTATACTTCCGAGACGTTGACGCCCACCTTCTCAAACACCCGGCCAGCGCGCATCACGCTCATCAATCCGCCGCCCGCATCCGCACCATCGGCACTGTCGCGTTTTGTCTCGCGCAGCTCAAAGCGCCCTGGGGGACCATCGCCATCATGGGCTGTTTCCAACCCCTCAAAGGCGGTGACAATCTGATCTCGCAACGTGCGAAACCACGACGCCGCGCGGCGCTTTTCTTGTTTGAAATCAGAGCTCATGTCCAACCCTCAATGTGCAGCTACGTTGACCGGATCCAACAAGCTGCGCCCGCCATCAATGGTCATGATTTGCCCGGTCATAAACCCTGACGCATCGCTGGCCAAAAACTGTGCCGCTTCCGCCAGTTCCGAGGACGACGCAATGCGGCCCAGCGGTGTATGCGCCTCAATCTCAGCGCGATAATCACGGTGTTCTTTCAATGCGCCCTTCAACGAGGCCGACATGACAGACCCAAACGCCACCGCGTTCACCCGTATTTTATCAGATGCCAATGCCACAGCCAGAGATCGTGTCATTTGGTCCAGCGCGGCAGAGGCCATTGAAAAGGCCATCAATTCAGGATGGCACAGCTTTGAGGCCACCGAAGACAGGTTCACGATCGACCCTGCCATGCCGTCTTCGCGGCCTTCGGCTTGTTTGATCATGCGTTTGGCCACCAATTGACTTAATCGCAATGCGGGCATCAGGTTTTGATTGATCAGTGTCGTGACCGCATCATCATCGGGGTTCAGCGGGTCCGATGGCATCACTTGCCGCGCGGCGTTGACCAGAATATCCACCTGATCAAAGGCATCAATCGTGGCTGACAACAGGTTGGCAATGGTCAGTTTTTCGCGCAAATCACCCGCAAAATAACGGATCGGGTCACCTTCGTTGGTTTCGCCAAACTCTTTGATCAGCTGCTCTTCGTCCATATCAGCGAACATCACATTGGCGCCCTGGTCAGCAAAATGCCGCCCTATCGCCAGGCCAATTCCATTGGCTCCTCCAGTGATAATTGCGGTCTTACCAGATATAGATTTGGACATATTGGGACATCCCTTTCCCTGATTCCATGCGCCAGCTTAGGCCAATTCATCGCGCCTTACGAGACGGGCGTGTTGCGTGCAGAATTTTGAACTTCGTGGTGCCTGCAACCTCTTCAACGGCGGCAAAATGCTGGCTCAGCGTGTCCTCATAGGGCAGATGGCGGTTGGCAACCATCCACAAATGCCCCGACGGGGCCAGCATCCGCGCCGCCGCCACCACAAAGGCCCGGCCGAGATCAGGATCAGCCGCGCGGTCCGTATGAAACGGCGGGTTCATGATCACCGTGTCCATTTTGGCAGGGGCAGCCCAAACGGTGGCATCCGCCCAATGGATGCTCAGCCGCGGATCGGGTATATTGATACGGGCGCAATCACAGGCACCATGGTCTGCTTCTACCAGATGCAGCGCCTTAATCGTGTCGCGCTCCAATGCGCGGGCACTCAGATACCCCCACCCGCCGCCAAGATCAGCCACTTGAGCCCCCAGTTTGACCGGCAGGCTCTCGGCCAGCATGGCCGATCCGGGATCAATGCCATCGGCGGAAAACACGCCGGGGGCCGTGGTATATCCACCTTCGATCTGTTGGGGTTGCGCAGTCCAGTCATCAAACGCGGGCTCTGGGTGAAACCAAAATATCTTCCCATGCGCCTTTGAAATAGGGGCTGACACATCAACCCGCTTGCGACATTCCTTTAGGATACTTTCAACACCGTCGGTTTTGGCCCCATCCACGATCACCATCCCATCACTGACAGCAACGGCCTGAGCCACCAAAGCGCGGGCGCGGTGTTTGGCACGCGGCAGACAGATCACCGACGCGGCATAGCGCCCATCAGGCACCACAGCGCAGGCAAACCCTTGCGCCTCAAAGGTATCAAAATCAGGCTTGAAGCCGGTGATCACCTCAACCCGGTCTTTTGGAAGCGCACTCAGGTCTGCGCCAGCGCGCGGCGCAAAGACAGCGATCCGGCCCTCATCAGGCCAGCTCAGCAGCCCGCCATCAACGGCCAAGGATAAGCGAATTCCCAACACCTAGGTTTTTTCCGTCATGCACATCAGCATGCTATTCTTTTTCCAAAGTGCATTGCAGAGGATGCTGATGCTGGCGGGCAAAATCCATCACTTGCGCGACTTTCGTTTCGGCAATCTCGTGACTGAACACGCCCACAATGGCCACGCCTTTTTTGTGAACCGTCAGCATGATGGCATTTGCCTGTGCATAATCCATGTGGAAAAACCGCATCAAAACCGCTTCGACAAATTCCATCGGCGTATAGTCATCATTCAGCAGCAACACCTTGTACAAAGGTGGCCGCTTGGTCTTGGGCCGCGTTTCAACAACAACGGAGGTGTCGTTGTCATCGTCGTTCGGGCCTGCCATGATGATATTGCTTAGGATCATATCTGGTACCGTGACGGTTGGTCAGGGGTCTATATAACCTTTGCACCACATTAGAAAAGGGGCCATCGCGCCCAAGAGGCAAATGACGCAAAAACTGACTACTGTGGCCTTTGATGCCGATGACACGCTTTGGCATAATGAGCGCTTCTTTCATCTGACACAATCGCACTTTGCCGCGCTTTTGAGCGATTATGCCTAAGCCGATCATCTGACCGGGTAGATAGGTCAGCCCGCCTTTTTGCGCCTCTTCTTTTCGGCCACAACCTTCTCGGCCAGATCACGGGCAATCGCAAAGGCGCCTTTGATCTTGTCGCCTTCTTTGCGCCAATCCCGGCGCACGACAATCTTGTTATCGCGCACTTTGGCCAGGCCATTTTGGGCCTGAATGAAGTCCACCAGCCCTTGCGGCGAGGCAAATTTATCATTGTGGAACTGAATGGTGCCGCCCTTGGGCCCGCCATCCAGTTTGGCAATTCCGGCCTTCTTGCACATCGCTTTGATCCGCACGATCAACATCAGCATGTTGACCTCGCGTGGCAATTTGCCAAAGCGGTCAATCAGTTCAGCCGCAAAGCCCTCAAGTTCAACTTTGCTATGTAACCCACTGAGACGGCGATATAATCCAAGGCGCACGTCAAGGTCGGGCACATATGTTGCCGGGATCAGCACCGGCACACCAAGATTAATCTGCGGTGCCCATTGATCATCCGCCTCTGACAGGCCTTCCAATTCCCCGGCTTTGATCTTGGCAATCGCCTCTTCCAGCATGGATTGGTACAACTCGTATCCCACATCGCGCATCTGGCCGGATTGTTCTTCGCCCAGCAGATTGCCTGCGCCGCGAATATCCAAGTCTTGCGAGGCCAGTGTAAATCCTGCCCCCAACGTATCAAGCGAGCCCAAAACCCGCAGCCGTTTTTGGGCACTGGGCGTCAGCGGCACACGCGGCTTGGTCGTCAGATAGGCATATGCGCGGGTTTTTGAGCGCCCCACTCGGCCGCGGATTTGATAGAGCTGCGCCAGCCCAAACATATCCGCCCGATGGATGACCATCGTATTGGCCGTGGGGATATCAAGCCCCGATTCGACAATCGTCGTGGCCACCAACACATCGTATTTGCCGTCATAAAAGGCATTCATCCGGTCATCCAGATCACGCGCAGCCATCTGGCCGTGTGCCACCACATACGATACTTCTGGCACCTGCGTTTTCAGGAATTCCTCGATTTCCGGCAGGTCTTTGATCCGTGGCACCACATAGAACGACTGCCCACCGCGATAATGCTCGCGCAACAGGGCCTCACGGATTGTCACCGAGTCAAAATCGCTCACATAGGTGCGGATCGACAGGCGGTCTACGGGGGGCGTGCCGATGATGCTCAGATCACGCACGCCTGACAGGCTCAGCTGCAAGGTGCGCGGAATGGGCGTCGCCGTCAGGGTCAACACATGCACGTCACTGCGCAGCGCTTTCAGGCGCTCTTTGTGGCCCACCCCAAAGCGTTGTTCTTCGTCGATCACCAACAGGCCCAGATCCTTGAACCGAATGTTTTTGGCCAGCAGCGCATGGGTGCCGATCACAATATCGACCTGCCCGTTGGCCATGCCTTCGCGGGTTTTGTTGGCCTCGCCTGCGGTGACAAACCGGCTGAGCGGGCGCACCGTGACGGGAAACCCGCGAAACCGCTCGGCAAAGCTCTGATAGTGCTGGCGCGCCAGCAATGTTGTCGGGGCAATTACCGCCACCTGTTTGCCGCTCATCGCACTGACAAAGGCCGCGCGCATGGCCACTTCGGTTTTGCCAAACCCCACATCGCCGCAAATCAGCCGATCCATCGGCGTGCCCGCTTCCAGATCATTCAGAACGTCCTCAATGGCGCGCAGTTGATCATCAGTTTCCTGATACGGAAACCGGGTGGCAAACTCTTCCCAGGCGTGATGCTCGGGTGCCATCACCGGGGCACGGCGCAGGGCGCGCTCGGCTGCAATCCGGATCAACTTGTCCGCCATTTCGCGGATGCGTTCCTTCAGCTTGGCCTTCTTGGATTGCCAGGCCCCACCACCCAATCGGTCCAGCAGCCCTTCGTCATGCCCATAACGGCTCAGCAATTCGATGTTTTCCACAGGCAAATACAGCTTCGCGGCCTCGGCGTATTCCAGCACAAGACACTCATGCGCAGCCCCTGCCGCCGTGATCACCTCCATGCCGTGATAGCGGCCGATCCCGTGGTCCACATGCACCACCAGATCACCGGGTGAAAGGCTCTGCACTTCACTCAGGAAATTCTCGGCCCGGCGTTTGCGCTTGGGGGCGCGGATCAGCCGATCACCCAGGATATCTTGCTCTGAGATCACCGTCAGATCGGGCGCGGCAAAGCCATGTTCCAGCGGCCAAACCGCCAGGTGCAAGCCATGGCGGCCAATCGCGGCGGCGTCGCGCACCGTGACAGATCCGATCAGCCCCTCATCCTCAAGCAGGCCCTCCATACGCTCGCGCGCGCCCTCAGAATAGGACGCCAACAGCACCGGAGATTCGGCCAATCGCGCATTAATATGGTCCTTTAACGCCCCGAAAAGGCTGATACTTTCTTGCTGTCTCTCGGGTGCAAAATCACGGCCGATTCGCCCGCCCGCGTCAATCACCCCCGGCCCCAGGGCCTGTGGCAAAGGCACCAGCTTCAGCACGCGGCGATCGCCCACTGCCGCCTTCCATGCGCTATCATCAAGATACAGCAATTCAGGCGCAATCGGTTTATACACCGTATCATCGCGCCCCTTTTGGGTCATTGCGTGTTGGCGCGCGCCGTATTGATCCGCCACAGCTTCCCAACGTGCCAGGCGCGCCGCCTCCATTTGATCATCCAGGCTGATGGTCACATCTGGCAAATAGTCAAACAATGTCTCAAGCGTCTTGTGGAAAAACGGCAGCCAATGCTCAACACCTTGATGTTTGCGCCCGGCACTGACGGCCTCATATAGGGGGTCTTCGCCTCGCCCGGCGCCAAATTCAACGCGGTAGTTCTGGCGAAACCGGGTGATTGCGGCCTCATCCAGGATCACCTCAGACACAGGCGCCAGTTCGATCACATCCAGTTTTTCGATGGTGCGCTGGGTTGCCGGGTCAAACCGGCGGATGCCATCCAACACATCGCCAAACAGATCAAGCCGCACCGGGCCGCTGTCTCCGGGGGGGTAAATATCAATGATTCCACCGCGCACAGCATAATCACCCGGCTCCATCACGGTGGGGGCCTGACTAAACCCCATTCGGGTCAGAAAGGCGCGCAGGGCCGACTCGTCAATTTGGTAGTTCACCTGCGCCTTGAAGGCCGCCTCGCGCAAAACTTCGCGGGCAGGCACACGTTGCGTGGCGCCATTTAACGTGGTCAGCAGCACATATTGGCCGGGCATCTGATGCACCAGCCCCGCCAGCGTGGCCATACGCGCCGCCGAAATATCAGCATTGGGCGATGTGCGATCATAGGGCAGACAATCCCAACCAGGGAACTGCACAACAGGCATATCAGGGGCAAAGAACCGCAGGGCCTCGGCCATGGCGGCCATGCGTTTGTCATCACGTGCCACATGGCAAACCGGCGCGCCGGTCTTTTCAATCTCGCGCAGGATCAGCTGAGCGTCATAGCCCTCGGGCGCGCCACTGACGGTGATATGATGTGGGAAAGTCATCGCCGTTTTGCATCAAGCGCGGGCAATCAGAACAACACACTGGCGGTCATGTTCTGCAACATTCCCCAGATCGCTGTCACAAAAATAGAGACCATGCCGATGATTTGGGTGAACACCCGGTGCAGGCTGAGCCGTTTGAACAGTACTTCACCCTCGGGTTCCAATTTGCGTATTTTTTGCGCTGTGGAAACTGACAGCAGCGCCACCATTGCCGTGGGAAACCCCAGCAAAAACAAAGCCTGCGCAAATTCATTGTGATAGAAAAACCCAAGTGTGAACATCGCCGTCAGTGCAAAGCTGATAAATCCGACCGTCAAGAGGCCCGAGGCCTGCGTGATGTACAAAATGCGGTTCACATTGATGCGCACCAGATCCATCAGATCATCGACCGCCTCGCCGTCTTGCTCCTTGCGTGCGCGCAGCACCATGTCCCATGGCACCCCCAACACCCAATGGCTTACGGAGGACCACAGCACAGCCAGTGCAATCCAGAACCAGAGGTTCGAAAAACTGCGCATGTCGATGAGTTCAAAAACGCTTTCGTACCAGTCCAAACCTGCGCCTCAAATTCCGGGGTTTCGCCTCTCTTAACCGGGCAGCGCGGCAATTCCTACCCTTGAGATGCTCGAATTTCCGTGTCACTCAGTGGCAATCGTTACCTTAAAGGCAAAATCATGCGTCCAACGATCGGCCCTTTCCCCGCCACCCGGCTACGCCGCACACGCAAATCAGCTGCGATTCGCGCGTTGGTTGCGGAAAACTCGCTTTCCGCCTCTGATATGATCTGGCCTGTGTTTGTGCGCGATGGCGAGGGCATAGAAGAGCCCGTGCCCTCAATGCCCGGCGTGGTTCGTCGCTCGGTTGACCGCGTGGTCGAAGCGGCCCGCGAGGCGGCAGATCTGGGTATTCCGGCGATTTGCCTCTTTCCCTACACCGGTGATGCACACCGAACAGCCGATTGCGCCGAGGCCTGGAACCCCGACAATCTGTCAAACCGTGCCACCCGCGCGATCAAAGCTGGCGTGCCCGACATTGCTATCATGACGGATGTGGCGCTTGATCCTTATTCTGACACGGGTCACGACGGGTTCGTGCGTGATGGTGAGATCGTGAATGATGAAACCACTGAGGCGCTGATCAAACAGGCGCTGTCGCAGGCTGAGGCTGGCGTCGATATTATCGGGCCCTCTGACATGATGGATGGCCGCATCGGTGCTATCCGCGCGGCACTCGAAGCGAAGGATCACAAAAACGTACTGCTGCTGAGCTATGCTGCAAAATACGCCTCGGCCTTTTATGGGCCATTTCGCGATGCCGTGGGTGCATCGGGCGCCCTGAAGGGGGATAAGAAAACCTATCAGATGAATCCGGCCAATTCAGACGAGGCCCTGCGGCTGGTTGAACGTGATCTGTCCGAAGGCGCTGATATGGTCATGATCAAACCCGGAATGCCCTATCTGGACATCTGTCGGCGGGTGAAAGACACCTTTGGCGCGCCAACCTTTGCCTATCAGGTGTCAGGTGAATATGCGATGATCAAAGCGGCTGCGCAAAACGGCTGGATCGATGGCGACAAGGCGATGGTGGAAAGCCTGATGGCCTTCAAACGGGCCGGGTGTGATGGGGTGCTCAGCTACTTCGCACCTGATCTGGCCCGCGCCCTGGCGTGATCTGATATCTAAGCGCCATCCCGCGCACAAATCACAATCCTTAGTGACAGCGCCATCCCCTGCCCCTATACTGTGTGTCAGATCGGTCAGCAAAAGACCGGCATATCAGTCAGGCAACATAAACGAGCAGTCAACATGACACATCTTAACAGACGCACATTCACCCTTGGTGCGCTTGCAGGCACACCCCTTCTGGCGGCTTGCGGCAACGGCATCGGCAGCAATGGTGCACCACGCATCGACGCGCGCGCTGACACAACGCTGAACTATCTCTACACCAATTACCCCAATACGCAGGATCTGGCCGGTAAGGCCGCTGGCATTCTGGTCATGCCGCTTGTCACCGAAGCAGGCTTTATTGCCGGTGGTGGCTATGGTCGCGGCGCATTGCGTGTGGGTGGTACCTCAGTGGATTACTATTCGGCCACCAAAGGCAGCTTTGGCCTTCAGATCGGCGCACAGCAATTTGCCCACGTCCTGTTCTTCATGACCGAAGATGCCCTGTCAAAGTTCCGTCGATCCTCGGGCTGGGCTGCTGGCGCGGACATCGAATATGTCTTCAATGACATCGGCGAAAACCTTCGTGCCGAAACAACCACCTCATCGTCACCAGTGGTCGCTGTGATCTTTGGGCAGGCAGGCTTGCTGGCCGGTGTGTCACTTGAAGGCATGAAATACACCCGCATCATCCCCTAAGCTTCTCGGGTCGATGTTGACGAGTATGCCCCGCCTGTTCGCAGGCGGGTTTTTCTTGTGCGGGCCCCAATGCAGCGTCAGCCCCCCCCCAATCACATTGCGCCATGTCCCCAGCGGGATCATCTTGCAAAAATGAATTTACTTTTCAATGAAAACAGTGCGTTACCTGCATGTAGTGCTGACTGTCAATTGGGTGAGTAGACAGGCATTGCACCCTACATCCTGTCTCTGATATAGTTTTTGTAACAAAATATAGATGTCTCCGACAGGACAGGCCGCAACGTGAACGACACCCCAGAAACACCTGAAAACGCTGACGAAACTCCGCCTGAGCGGCCGATCTATGACGGGCCTTCCGTCACGATCGAAGAGGAGATGAAGACCTCCTATCTGGATTACGCCATGAGCGTGATCGTCAGCCGTGCAATCCCCGATCTGCGCGACGGTCTGAAACCGGTGCATCGGCGCATCATGTACGCCATGTTTGAGACCAACAATGGCCACGACAAGCCCTACCGCAAATCGGCACGCCCCGTGGGCGATGTCATGGGTAAATACCACCCCCATGGTGACAGCGCGATCTATGACGCTCTGGTGCGCATGGCGCAGGATTTCTCTATGTCGCTGCCGCTGCTGGACGGGCAAGGCAACTTTGGCTCCATGGACGGCGATAACGCGGCGGCCATGCGTTACACCGAAGTGCGCATGGACAAACCTGCCGCCTATCTGCTGGCAGACATCGAAAAAGACACCGTCAACTTTCAGGACAACTACGACGGCAAAGACCGCGAGCCGACGGTGCTGCCTGCCCGTTTCCCCAATATGCTGGTCAATGGTGCGGGCGGTATCGCTGTGGGTATGGCCACCAACATTCCGCCCCATAATCTGGGCGAAGTGGTGGACGCCACGTTAGCCCTGATCGAAAACCCTGATCTGAGCACGGAAGATCTGATTGAATATGTGCCTGGCCCTGATTTTCCGACAGGGGGTATCATGCTGGGCCGCTCTGGTGCGCGAAAGGCCTATCTTGAGGGGCGTGGCAGCGTCATCATCCGTTCCAAGACCCGCGTTGAGGAGATTAGGAAAGACCGCTACGCCATTGTTATTGATGAGATTCCCTATCAAGTGAACAAGGCCACGATGATCGAAAAGATCGCCGAGGCCGCACGCGACAAAAAGATCGAAGGCATCAGCCACGTTCAGGACGAAAGTGACCGCAATGGCGTGCGTGTTGTTGTTGAGCTCAAACGTGATGCCACCGCCGAAGTGGTGCTGAACCAGCTGTTCCGCTTCACGCCGATGCAAACCTATTTTGGCTGCAACATGCTGGCGCTGAATGGTGGTCGGCCCGAACAACTGACGCTTTATGGCTTCTTGTCGGCCTTTATTGCCTTCCGCGAAGAAGTCGTTGCGCGGCGCACCGCCTTTGATCTGCGCAAAGCGCGCGAGCGCTCGCATGTGTTGTGTGGTCTGGCCGTCGCCGTCACCAATGTTGATGAGATCGTCGCCACCATCCGCAGCTCTGCCGATGCCGCCGAGGCCCGCGAACGGCTGATGACCCGCGCATGGCCGGCGGGCGATATCCTTGAATATATCGCGCTGATTGATGATCCGACCCATACCGCCAACGATGATGGCACCTATAACCTGTCCGAAACCCAAGCCCGCGCCATTCTGGAATTGCGCCTGCAACGCCTGACCCAGATCGGGGTCAAGGAAGTCACCGACGAGCTGCAAGAACTGGCCGGCAAGATCAAGGAATACCTCGCTATCCTTGCCTCGCGCGAGCGGATCATGGGCATCATCTCGGATGAGCTGCGCGAAGTGAAAGACCTGTTCGCCGTGCCGCGGCGCACCGAGATTGTCGATTGGTCCGGTGACATGGAAGACGAAGACCTGATCGAAAGTCAGGATATGGTCGTCACAGTCACTGAATCCGGTTACATCAAACGCACCGCCCTGGCCGATTTCCGCGCCCAAAAGCGTGGCGGCAAAGGCGTGTCCGGCAGTGGTTTGAAAGAAGACGATGTCGTCACCACGCTGTTTGTGGCCAACACGCATACGCAGCTTTTGTTCTTTACCACCGATGGCATGGTCTACAAGCTGAAGACATGGCGCTTGCCACAGGGTGGGCGTACCTCTAAGGGCAAGGCGATTATCAATATTTTGCCGATCCCCCAAGGGGTTAGCATCGCAGCAATCATGCCCGTCGATGTGCCCGAAGACGAATGGCAAAATCTGCAAATCTTCTTTGCCACCTCTGCGGGCGGTGTGCGCCGCAATGCCTTGTCTGACTTCACCAACGTGAAATCCAACGGCAAGATTGCGATGAAACTGCCCGATGACGGCACCAAGTTGGTCAATGCGCGCATCTGTTCTGAGGATGATGACGTGATGCTGGTCACCACATCTGGCCGCGCCATTCGTTTTCCCACAACCGAGGTGCGCGTCTTTAAGGGGCGCGATTCCACCGGGGTACGCGGCATTAAGCTGCAAGGGGATGATGCGGTTGTCTCGATGTCTGTGATCCGCCATTTTGACGCCACGGCCGATGAACGTGCCGCCTATTTGAAGATGCGCCGCCAACAGGCTGGCGCATCCGATGATGAGGTGAGCAATGACGAAGAAGGCAATGAAAATGCAAGCATTTCCGCCGAACGCTTTGAAGAAATGCAAGCGGCTGAAAACCTGATCCTGACCATCGCAGCCCAGGGTGCTGGCAAGCTCAGCTCGTCCCACGATTATCCCGTACGCGGGCGTGGCGGCATGGGTGTTCAGGCCATGGACAAGGCGATGCGTGGCGGTGCGCTGGTGGCATCCTTCCCGGTGGAACTGGCAGATCAGATCATGCTGGCCACCTCCAAGGGGCAATCAATCCGTGTGCCGGTTGAGGGAATTTCCTTCCGCTCGCGCAGTGCCGGTGGTGTGAAGGTATTTGACACCGGCAAGAACGAGGTTGTTGTTTCCGTCGCCTGGATCGCGGATCAGGGCGAGGATGAGGATGAAACCGACGTGGTGGAACCTGCGTCGGAGTAAGTTGCGGCGTGGTGGTGTGATCACTGAGCACTTCACCGCGGTTTGCCCACTGGCAATATCACCAACGGACTGCCCCCAGTCACACCTGACAGCGCGTTGCATGTTGTGCAGGTTATGCAAGCAACTGGTTGCCCGACACACTGGCATGTAAATGAAAACCGGCCCCGCGCATAATGAGCGGGGCCGTTTAGCATTGTAACTATGTGCCTAAGGCGTTTCGCGCAAACCCAGGCTTACCGGTTTGAAATGAAACGCATTAGTTTGAGATGGCGCTGACTGTTGCCCCGGCCCCAACGACTGTGCCGAACAGGCCAAGTATGGTGCGCGCTGATGCCACCGGCGATTCTGTTGCCAGCAATGTATCTTGCGGATTGATCAGGAATTGTCGGGCTGCAAACAACCCATCAGCCGATGTCAGATCTATGGTGAAAACCACCTGCTGCATATCCGGGCCTGCGTTGCCCGGCGCCAGATCATCGCCGTCATATTCCCGCAGGATAAGAATACCCTTAGGATCTGCGCGCGCATCGTTCAAACCGCCCATGGCTGACATGGCTTCCATCGCGGTCATTTCTTCTTTTTCAAAGTAAATCACGCTTTCATCGGCGGCAGCGCCCAGCACATTGAATGTCCGGTCGTCTTCGACCACAGAAATCTGATCACCACCGCGCAGCCGCACATTGCGCGAGGCATCTGCCAGCAATGCATCAGCACGTGTTTCATAGGTTTTACCACCGCGTTGCAGACGCACCAGCGGGTGACGCAGGGTGTTGGCAATGCCACCGCCCAATGCCATCGCTGTCAGGATTTTGGTGTTGCGGCTCTCCAACGGATAGCGCCCAGGCTTGCCAACGCCACTGACCATATCCACAGAATTGTTCCGCCCCGGCTCTACCGAAAGCTGAACCTGCGCCGAGGGTGAAATTTCAACCAAGGCATTTTGCAAACGCGAGCGGGCCGCTGGCTGCGACAGGCCGCGCACATGCACATCGCCCACATAGGGCATGAAAATTTTGCCCGACGAGGATACTGTCATCGGTGGCAGCACGGCTTGTTTGGAATCAAGCCCCGATAACAGCGAGTTATCCTGATTGTCCCAAACCACAATGGTCAGCAAATCCCCCGCCTGAATCGCCGAGCTGTCAGGGCCATGATCACGGCCAAACCAGTGGTAGTGTCCATGCCAGCCGGTTGCAGGCCATGCAGACAGCGCATCGGTCATATCGCGCGAAACTTCAACAACTTGAAATGTCGGGTTTTCAGATTCGCTCTCGTTCAGAACTTCCGATTGCAGAGCTGCCCCACGAGGCACCCCACAGGCCGCGACAAACAAGCTAACTCCAAGTAAAACAACGGATCGAGATAGTTTGGCCAAAGTGTCCCCCAGGAGCATATGAATACTATATATTCCACATATTCCCTAACCCGCTCAAGGGCTGGTATACAATTAAAATCTGGCCCTTACAGTAGACTCGGTAAAATCGTGCCCAAAACACCGCATTTCCCCCGCATTCTGGTCACCGGCTCCAACGGCCGTCTGGGCCGTCTGTTGCGCGGCGCTACCCTGGCGGCGAAACCGCCGTTGGCACAGGTTTTGTTTGCCGCACGTTCGGGCAACAGTGACATCCCCGCCTTTGATGCGCAGAGCATTCCCAGTGACTTGCCACCCGCAGACATGGTTGTTGGGCTTTGGGGGGTGACCTCTGGCAGCAGGGCTGAGTTGGCGCAAAACACCGATCTGGTCAGCGCAACCAACACCCTGGCCCGCCTTACCGGTGCGTCGCGCGTCATTCATATGTCTTCCGCCGGGGTTTATGGCCCCGGCACAGATCTGAGCGAGCACTCCCCAACCAAACCTGCCTCGGATTATGGCCATGCCAAAATGGTGATGGAAGCAAATGTGGCACAACTTGAGATTGAGGGGGTTTTCCACTGCTGCTTGCGACTGGCCAATGTTGTGGGCGCCGATAGCCTCGCTCCGGCGCTGCGCGCGCGCAACAGCCAACCGGTTACATTGACACGTTTCCAAGACGGGCACGGGCCCCGGCGCAGCTATGTCAGCCCCGGCCATCTGCTTGAAATCCTGTGCGCATTGGCACAGCTACCGGCCGATCAACTGCCACCTTTATTGAATGTGTCGGCCTCTGCCCCGATCGAGATGGAAGCGCTGGCACGCGCCGCAGGCAAAGACATCGCCTGGAAGGCGCGCACACCTGCTGACACCCAGACTGTCACGCTTTCCACCCACCGCCTTGCGGCCTTGCTGCCGGGGGTGCGCTTGCATAAAAGCGCCCAGGACATGATCCACGACTGGCAGGCATCGGAGGCACAGGCATGACATTGGCAAAGCGCGTGATGGACATCACATTGGCGTTGCTGCTCAGTTTGGTGCTGTTGCCCGCCATCGTGATCATCTCGGTGCTGATCCTGCTGCGCGAGGGGCGCCCGGTGTTGTACCTTTCGGAGCGGATGAAAACACCCGAACAGGGGTTTTTGCTGTGGAAATTCCGCACCATGGCTGTGGCTGAGACTGACAGCGGTGTCTCCGGAGGTGATAAATCCGCCCGCATCACCCCTGTTGGGGCGCGCTTGCGACGGTATCGTTTGGACGAGTTGCCACAGCTGTGGAACATCCTGCGCGGCGATATCAGCTTTGTCGGGCCACGCCCGCCTCTGCGCCGCTATGTGGACATGTGCCCTGACCTATACACAAAGGTTCTGCGCAACCGTCCCGGTGTGACGGGCCTTGCGACCATTGTGTTTCATAAAGCCGAAGAGCACCTGCTGGCGCCCTGCAAAACACCCCAAGAAACCGAGAGTGTTTATGTCCGGCGTTGCATTCCGATCAAGGGGCGGCTGGATCTGATTTACGCCGCCAATCAATCGGTTTGCTATGATGCCAAACTGATTGTTGAAACAATACGACGGGTGTTCCGGGGCGGGCAGGCTAAGCGCCAACGGAGCCGCCTGCCTGAGTCGCGGCGGCCTCATGCACAACAAAGTGCAATTGATGTCTGTTATTTTACAGAACCGGCAAAACTCTGCCAATTACACCCTAATTCAATCAAAAAGAGTGACTATCCTGCCATTCCCATCACGAATTCAGGACCTCAGCTTGCGCCATATACTGACAATCGCTATGCGTTCTGGCATCCTTAAGCCCGCCAAAAGCCCGCTAAAAGGGTTGTATTCACACCGGAACAGGCTTGATTGCCTGCTGGGGGACTAGGCCGAATGCTCTATGATTTTGCGGTATCGCTGAACCGATCCCAAAAACGAGCCATTCTTTTGTGCATTGATGTACTGTTGATTGGTGTCGCACATGTGGCGGCGCATGCGCTGATCATGGGTGGCGCGTCACTTTGGGCTTTGCCACAGAACCTGATGCTGGATCTGGCGGCCATGCTGTCAACCGGCATTGTGCTGACAGTGTTACTGGGCCTGCATAAGATCAAACTGAATGCCTATGAAATGCAGGGCGTGATCGACAGCGCCTTTGTGGCGGTGGTGATCGTGGCCGCAGGGCTGGCGACATCCCTGCTGTTGCCCGGCATTGGCACGCCCCCACATGTGTATGTGGTTACTGGCATGCTTTTCCTGATCCTGTCGGTGATGGTGCGGTTGCTGATGCGCCAAATATTGCTGAGCATCTATCATCATGGCAGCCCGCGCACATCTTTGTTGATCTATGGCGCAGGGCAAACCGGCCAGCAATTGGCCTCGGCGCTGGCCACCGATAACGCGGTTCAGCCGGTGGCCTTTATTGACGACGATTTGCGCCTGCAAAACCTGACCATTGCCGGGCTGCGCGTTCATTCGCCCTCGGATGTTGAGGCGCTTGTGGCCCGCCATCAGGTCGAGCGTATTGTGCTGGCCATGCCATCGGTCAGCCATACTGTGCGCTCAATAATCACCAAACGCCTGGCACCATTTGGGACCGAGGTGCATGTGTTGCCCTCATTTGCCGATCTGTTGGCGGATACTGGCAAAACCTTGTCTGACACCCACCGCATTGATCACAATGATCTGCTGGGCCGTGAGAACCTTGAGGCGGATTTGCCCGGTGTTTGCGACACCTACCAGGGTCGGCGCATTCTGGTGACCGGCGCTGGTGGCTCGATCGGGTCTGAGTTGTGCCGTCAGCTGATCCTCTACAAACCCGAATGCCTGATCTTGCTGGACCATAGTGAACATGCCCTGTTTTGCATCGACCGCGAGTTAACCCAAATCACCGACGGTCTGGATATCCGCCCGGTGCTGGGGTCTGTCTGTGACAAATCTTTGATGCGCGAAGTAATGCAGGACATGAAGGTGGATATTGTGCTGCATGCCGCCGCCTACAAGCATGTGTCCCTTGTCGAAAACAACGCGCTGGCCGGGATGCACAACAATGTACTGGGCACCAAATGTGTGGCCGATGCCGCACGCGAGGCCGGGGTGGAACGGTTTATACTGGTCTCAACAGACAAAGCCGTGCGGCCTTCTTCGGCCATGGGGGCCTCCAAACGACTGGCCGAAATGTGCGTGCAGGATCTGGCGACACGCATGGAAAACACCCGCTTTTCCATGGTGCGCTTTGGAAATGTTCTAGGGTCAAGCGGGTCTGTCATCCCGCTGTTTCAGGAACAGATTAGAAATGGTGGCCCGGTCACCCTGACCCATTCGGATGTCACCCGCTATTTCATGACAATCCCCGAAGCCGTGCGCCTGCTGCTAGTTGCGGGGTCTTTCGCGCGTGGCAGTGATGTGTTTGTGCTTGATATGGGCAAGCCGGTGCCCGTCTACAGCGTTGCCCGCCAGATGATCGAAGCCGCAGGCCTGACCGTGCGCGATGAGGCCCTGCCCGATGGTGATATCGAGATTACCATCACAGGCCTTCGCCCCGGTGAAAAGCTGCACGAAGAACTGTTGATCGGCTCGGATATGCTGACCACACCGCACCCCAAGATTTTGCGCGCACAAGAAGGGCATCTGTCCGAAATTGAAATGGCCAATGTCCTGTCGTCCCTGCGCCAGGCCGTTGAGAACCGCGATCGCGGTGCACTTCAATCCATTTTGTCAAAATGGATGGAGAAACCCGTGAATGAGGAAGACATCGCAGCACAACTCTGAACAGCGCGCGTAGCTGCGCCTATTCAATGGGCGCTCCGAACAATGTGATCAGCCCCCCCAGACAGGCAAGCGCCAGAAACAACAACGCTTTGCCGGTCTGTCTTGGGTGCTGCCATGCGCCTTTGGCGGCGATTGCCGCCTGTAACGCATAATAAAAGGCAAACGCCCTTGACGCATAGCTGATGATCTCAAACACGCTCAGCCCCCAGGTCAGCACCAGCCCAGCCCCCACCAAAATGGCATATCCGCCACGCGCTGAGATCCGCCCCGAGGTCAGCTCAGTCATCAAACCGCCCGATCCACTGGTATCGGCCACAGCCGCACTGAATTGCGCACTCAAAGCGGCCGCAATCAGTAACATGGGCAGGATCGGCGCGACGATTGCCATCAAATCAATAATCGCGGTTTCGCTCAGCTCGATTGTGCCCGGTGCAAACAAGTAGGACAGAAACACGATGTAAATCATGTAGATCGCGCTGGAAACCCATTGGGCCAATTGCATGGAGCGAACGCGTGTTTGCGCATCATATTCGGCCCCCAGATACCGCGATGTCTCAAACCCCTGCACCGTGACCAGCAGGCCAAATGCCAGCGCTATGGCGGGCCAGCCCCCCAAACGCGACGGGGTGAAAACCAATTCACCGCTTGCCGCCTGGCCTGTGAAAAACCAGCCGAGGCCAAACAACAACCCCGCGATGATCGACAGTTTCAGCCCAACCGAGACCTGCTCCAAGCGCTCCAAGGCGCCAAAGCCTTGTGTCCAGCCCACGAACAGGATGATGCAGAAAACGCCGGATGTGACCAACTTGGCATGAAACGCATCATTCAGATAGGTCAGGCTAACGGCGAATGCGCCCAACAGGTTCAGGTAATAGGCCACCGACACGATATAGGCAAAGCTCAGCGCCCATGCTGCTGCCGTTTCCAACCCGCGCTCGATCGGGTCACCGCTGTTGGCCCTGGTGTCG
>JGI24025J20009_10001005_pt1 | contig 21679 bp, 19 predicted proteins | sample Cruoilmetagenom3_FD_20009 | JGI IMG/M metagenome (IMG submission 20009) | reverse complement strand
GATGAAAGTTCTCCAAGATTAGAATATCCTTGATCACATTCTATCTCATCACTCTCCAGATAGACTTTCTCTACCTCGACTCCCCTTCGGGAGAATAGACCGCCTCCTCCCGCATTCCCAATATTTACTTCCAGGAGCCCGTGGTCACCCGACATGAATGACTGGGGATTTGTCTTATAATCGGTGACTGCTACCTGTGCAGACGACAAATTTAGCGGTAAGAGTAACGCGGCTAAGATTATGCCGAGCACGATCAATTTTTCTCTTTTACGCATAGTACTAATCTTTATCAGAAAAGGTCTATATTTAATTTTTCCATAGGAGGGTCTCAAAAATCGCGATGCCATAAAATTTATATATCGAAGGTATATTTGAAAAAAACAACTGGGGATATTACATGAACGAAGTTGATGAAAAATTCTACGAGACATACGGTAAAAAGACCAAGATCAGAGAATATCAGGGATCTGGCAAGAAGATATTGGGCTCATTCTGCAGCTACACGCCAGAAGAGATCATTCATGCCGCAGGACTCGTGCCTATTCGTATCTTTGGAGAAAGAACGGATATGGAAGAAGTCAATACCCACGTATCGAGCTGGATCTGTTATTACGCTAGAAGGTGTCTTGAAGACGGGTTACAGGGAGACTATGAATTTTTGGACGGTATCGTCTCGGTGACATCCGACGATACGAACATGCCGATGTATTCGATATGGAAGAAGGAGGTGGGTGCCAACTATGCCTATCTGGTCCAACTCCCGTTCGCGATAAACGAGACTGCCATAAAATTTTATACCAAGATATTGAAGAAGTTCAAGAGGTCTTTGGAAGAATTTTACTCGGTTAAGATAACGGATCAACGTTTAAAGGACTCCATTAAGACATACAACAGATCCCGAGCCTTACTTCGGGAGCTCTATGATCTAAGAATGTCAATGTCACCGAAGATCTCCGCATCCGACACGTTAAAGATCATGTTGGCCAGTTATTCGATGTTAAAAGAAGAATTTAACGATCTCTTGGAAGGATACATAGCTGATTTGAAGGAATCAGAACCATTAAACGATGAAAAGATTAGAGTTCACGTCTCCGGTACCGTTTTACATGATGTCGAACTTTTAGAGATAATAGAGGGTTGCGGGGTGGATATCGTCTCCGATGACCTGTGCACCGGGTCCAGATATTTCAGTTTTAATGTCGATGAAACATATGAACCGATCGAGGCACTTTCGAGGGGATATCTATCGAGTAAGACGACATGTATGACGTGCAGCAGACAAGGCGTATATCCTCTGGATGAGAGATTATCCTATATTAGAGATCAAGTCAAAGCGTCGGGTGCAGACGGCGTGATCATACTCGGGGATAAAGGCTGTGATCTATGTGCGTACGGACTACCAACGATGCGAAAAGAACTTGGAAAGGATATTCCTATCTTGTATTTGGATGTGGACTTCCCCCTTGCCGCCGAACAATACAAGACAAGAGTGGAGGCTTTTGTGGAGTCTATAAAGGGGTGATTATATGGAAAAACAAGAAGTGAATCATCTGGGATTTGGGAAGTTCTTTGGTCCGACGTATAAGAAGCATTTGACGCGACAAAAAGAGTTTTTAGAGCGTGGGAGACCCTGCGGTTGGTATTTTGGCTATCATCCTGCGGAGATGAATTACGTCTTCGACGTCGTCAACATATTTCCAGAGCAGTATTCCGCATACTGCGCATCGAGGGGCGACAGCGGAAACATGATCGACGATTATCTCAGCATGGGCTACGGCAGCTTCCTCTGCGATTATTTCAAATGTTCTGTCGGCGCCATCGACAAACCGGAGGTCGCGACAAAACCGCTGATGCCGAAACCTGATTTCACCGTTGATCATCACACGATATGCCTCGGACACCGCCAGATGGCAGAAGTTCACGCGAGGATGTACGGCGTTCCGAGATTCAGCCTGACGTTCCCATATTTGAGGAAAGAGGATATAGGTTCCTTCGATGATATAACGAAGGTCACTGAGAGGATGGATGAGGACGTGTTGGAGTATGCGGTCTCGATCCTTCACGAGTTTGCCTCGTTCCTGAAGAAGATGACGGGCGAAGAGATGGACGAAGATAAGTTTAAATCCGTAATGAAGACTTCAGAGGAGACAACAAAACATTTCACCGATGTATTAAAGCTTTTTATGTCTAAGCCGACCCCCGGAAGCCAGAGAGACCTCGCAAATTTTCCTTTCATCGGTTTCTTCATACACGGAAGTGAATATGGTTTGGAATACGTCAAAAAATGTCATGAGTTGATCAAAGAGCGGGTAAAGAAGAGAGAGGGGATCGTTCAGGATGAGAAATTCAGGTTGATAACGCACGGGATCATGCCATGGCACACACTCGCACTGTATGACTATATGGAAGAGTTGGGAGCAACATTTCCTTTAAATCCCTATGCAAATTGCTCGGCTGTTTTACATGATTCTAAAAGGCCATTTGAGAGTATGGCGAGAAGGATGAGCAATTTTTGCAACGTCGAGCATGAGGGAATGCTGGATGCACTGGTCAAAAAAGCAAAAGAAGCGGACGTGGACGGAGCGATCCTATTTGAAAATACGGGATGCAGAATTGTCAGTTTGGTAATGAGACCTATTAGAGACGCACTCCATGAAGAGCTGGGCATTCCAAGTCTGATCGTCGAGGCTCCGCAGTGCGATCCTAGGGCGATGCCGGTCGAGAGGATGAAGACCCAAATAGAGGCATTCTTGGAATCTTTAGAGTGAACATGTACTTCTGCGGCATAGACATCGGATCTTTGACGACCAAGGTCGTAATAATTGATGAAGAAGATATTGTGGGATATCGGTTCACGAAGAGTGGCATCAATCCCAGAGGCATCATATTGAATCTATATGAAGATACGATCAGAGATTGCGGAATTGATAAAAGAGATGTAAGATTTATCACGGCGACGGGTTACGGCAGAAATGTTGCCACCGCCTTCTTCGCGGATGAGAAGGTGACAGAGATTACTTGCCACGCAAAAGGCGTCAGAAAGATATTTCCCGATTGTCATACGGTGATCGATATCGGTGGGCAAGATTCGAAGGCGATGCGGCTCGATGAGAATGGAAGGGTTCGTTCTTTTGCGATGAACGATAAATGTGCGGCAGGGAGTGGAAGATTTCTTGAAGTCATGGCTAACGCATTGGGCATAAATATAGAAGATATGGGTTCTCTATCCCTAAAATCTAAAAATAGGGTCGCCATCAGCAGTACCTGTACGGTATTCGCGGAGTCCGAGGTGGTCTCTCTGATCGCCGCAGAGAAAGATAAAGAAGATATCATCGCGGGATTGCACGATGCGATCGCTACGAGGGTGAGCGGATTGGCCAAAAATGTCGGCATCGAGGATGAGGTCGTGATGACGGGGGGCGTCGCCAAGAATGTGGGCATGGTCAGATCTTTTGAGAGAAAGATAGGACATACCATTTATATTCCACCCGAGCCACTGATAACCGGAGCTCTCGGGGCGGCTTTGATCTCGAGGGAAAAGTTTTTGGATAGAAAGAGTCGAGAGCTATAACAAAAAAGAATGTGAGAGGGGATCGTCATGAGTGTGGGGAAGACAACAAAAGAGATTTTTGAGGAGAAGTTAAAGGAAAAAAAGCGCATTCCGCTCTACAACCCGGAGGCCATCGAGAAGATTAAAGAGGGCTTCGATGAGTGGAAGAATACGAAGGTGCGAGAGAAGGAGAGAGAAAATTGGGAAGTGACGCCGCATACGATCTTGGGTTCCGAGATCCCAAGAGGGATGCTTTATACACCCTGCGATGTGGCTGATTTAGACTACGAAGCTGATGTAGGTTTTCCGGGGCAGGAACCGTTCACGAGAGGACCATATCCAAACATGTACCGGGGCAGGGTATTCACGATACGCCAGCTCTCTGGGGCAGGATCTCCAGAGGAGACCAACGAGAGGCTGAAGTTCCTCCTTGAATCCGGTGCCACCGGAACGAATCTGGCGCTCGATCTACCCACGGTTCAGATGTTCGACTCGGATGAGCCCGAATCCATCGGTCAGGTGGGGACGGTCGGCGTCCCGATCGACTGCGTTCAGGATATGGAGGTAATATATAAGGATATTCCGATCGATAAGGTGAGTTCTTCCATCGTCACCCATTATCCGAGAAATTCGATGATCATATTCCCCATGTTCTTGGTGATGGCAGAGAAGAGGGGCTACGATTGGAAGACGCTTCCTGGCAGCGTACAGAACGACATCACGATGGAGAATATCGTTCGCAGAGCTCCAGAGTACATACCTCCTGCGGACGACTTCAGGATACAGTGCGACAACATCGAGTTCCTCAGGAAAGAGGTGCCGAGATGGAATTATATCACATTGAACGGCTACAATCTGCGCGAGGAGGGCACCGACGAGATCACGGAGATGGCGGTCGCCTTTGCCAACGGCATTGCGATCCTCGAAGAGATGCAAGAGCGGGGCTATGATCCTGATTGGGTGGCGGAGAGGATGGCATTCTTCTGGAGTGTCAGCAATGACTTCTTCGAGGAGATTGCCAGATTGCGCGCGGCTAGAAGGTTATGGTACAAGATAATGAAGTACAGGTTTGATTCGAAGAAACCGAGGTCTCAGTTGGAGAGATGTCACATACAGACATCCGGTATATCTCTGCAACGAGTGGAACCCTACGACAACGTCATCAGGTCGGCTTTCCAGGCGATGGCCGCAATATTGGGTGGAACTCAGTCTCTGCACGTGGATTCTTATGCCGAGGCATATTCCGTCCCATTGGAGGAGGATTCNTTGNTGGCGCTTCGNACCCAACAGATCATCAACGCCGAGACACAGGTCACGCAGGTGGTCGATCCCCTCGCCGGCTCTTTCTACGTGGAGAAACTGACNAATATCGCGGAAGCGAAGGTTCTCGATCAATTGGAAGAGATCGAGAAGGAGGGAGGTTTCGTCGAGGCGATAGAGAGCGGTTGGATGCACAACAAAATTGCCAGTTACATCGCGAAGGAGCGCAGGGAGATCGATGATGGTACGATAAAGATCGTTGGATACAATTACTTCAGACGCCCTGACGTGAAAGAGCCACCGATCAAATGCCAGGAGGTTTTGGAAGAGAGAAGGCAGAGGCAGATCGAGAAGCTGAAGAAGTGGAGAGCAGAGAGGGACAATGACAAGGTGGAGAGCTGTCTTGGCGCGATCGTGGATGCGTGCAAGTCCGGAGAGAACGTGACATATAAGACGATTGAAGCTGCCAGGGCAGGTGCCACGGAAGGAGAGATGCGAAGAAAGTTTGTAGAGGCGTTTGGGATGTGGAAACAGCCTCTGGTCATATAAGAGGGGTTATGAAAATGAGCGAAAAGAAGATTAAGGTATTATTGTCTGCATATAGCCTTGAGACGCATTCCAGAGGGATCGTCACGGTAGCGAGCATGCTTAGAGATGCGGGAATGGAGATCATCTATATCGGTAACAATCGCCCTGAGCAGATAATCGAGGCGGCCGTTCAAGAAGATGTTGATGTCATTGGTATAAATTCGATGTGTGGTGGCGCATTAGAACTCGGCGGGGAATTGATGAGATCTGCTGAAGAGAAGGGGATAAAAGATAAGGTGGCATTTGCGATGGGAGGGATATTCCCGCCCGAAGATGAATCAAAACTTAAGAAACTTGGCTTTAAAGCCCTTCTAAAGCCGGGTGCAACCTCCGAGGAGGTCGTAGGAGCAGTGAAAGAGATTGTAATCGAGGTGTAGTCTTTTCTTTTTTTCTTTATCTCTCTTTCTTTCTTTTATTTATTCGGCTCCAACCCAGCCAATATCTCATCTGCAGCGGCATAAGGGGTGATCTTTCTTGATGCAATTTTTTTGACGATCATATCTAATTTTCCATTGCTTTTGATCTCTTCCAATACGGATTCTCTTATCCTCTCGGTGACGAGATCTATCAGATCCTCTTTGCATCTCTCCCTCTCTCTCGCGTATAGCATGCCGGTTTCTGTCAGATATCCCCAATGTTTCTCTATCTCGTCCAAAAGTTCTTCGATTCCGTCGTTCTTCAATGCCACGGTCTTCAGCACGGACGGCTTCCACTCCTTCTTAGAAGCCCAATCGAGCATCATCTCCAGTTCCATCACGGCCTCCTCCGCGCCTCTTAAGTCCGCCTTGTTAACGACGATGATATCCGGAATCTCGAACATTCCCGCCTTTATCGTCTGGATGGCATCTCCCAATCCGGGCACGACGACGACCGCGGTGGTGTGAGCAAGTTTTGCGATGTCCACTTCGGCCTGTCCTGCTCCCACGGTCTCTATCAATATGATATCGTATCCGGCGGCGTCAAAAACGTTGACCACCTCACTCGTTGCCTCCGAAAGACCTCCATACGCCCCCCTCGTACCCATACTTCTGATGAAGACATCCTCGTCCAAGAAGTTATCTTGCATCCTTATCCTGTCTCCAAGGATTGCTCCCCCGTGAAATGGGCTCGTTGGATCTATTGCAACCACGGCTATCTTTTTACCTCTCTTTCTCCACCCTTTTATCATCTGATCTACCAAAGTCGATTTTCCGACGCCTGGAGGTCCAGTGATTCCCACGATCTTTCCACTTCCGGTATGGGAATAAAGTTCATCGATGATCTCCTTTGCAACGGGATCTTTGTTCTCGATCAAAGTTATCGCCCTCGATACCGCCCTCTTATTACCGGTCAAGACTTCTTTGGCAAGATCCATTCTATATCGGCCTCTAATATTCTATCCCTTCCCTCGCAAGGACGCCCTCTTTGAATGGATGTTTTATGTCCAAAATTTCGCTCACATAATCAGAGATATCTATTATCTCCTTTGGAGCATATCTACCGGTCAAGACGAGCTCAAGATCCTCCGGTTTCTTCTCTATAACGTCCAACAATTCTTCTACGGAGAGTAGTCCGTAGTCGATCGCAACGTTTATCTCGTCGAGTATCAAGAGGTCATATTCTCCACTCTCTACGACCCTTTTTGCGTACTTTAATCCCTCTTGGGCAAACTCAATATCGATCTTATCTGGATTTTTTTTGTTCACAAAGGATGCCCTTCCAAACTGTTTTATCTCAAAATTTTTGAGCAACTTCGATGAATTTATCTCCCCGTATCTCGAATCTCCTCCCTTCATGAACTGTATCATAGAGACTTTTAAACCGTGACCTACCGCTCTCAATGCCATCCCTAAAGCAGAAGTCGTCTTTCCCTGCCCATCTCCGGTCTTTACGTGTATAAATCCTTTCTTTTCCGATTCTTTTTTATCTTCTTTCAAAACTTTTTTATCTTCTTTCAAAATTCGATCACCTTCTAAATGATGACGCCAAAAGGAGAGATCCATCAGAGAAGATAAAAATTTCGGTTATACTCGTCTCCAAAGTAAGAAAACATTTATATCAAACCGGAGCGATTGTTGCCAGAAAGGGCATAGAGAGGTGTAAAAGTGAGAGATGTGGCAATAGTTGGTACGGGCCAGACGAAGTTTGGAAGGTGGGATAAATCGAACACCGAACTCTTCTGTGATGCAGCACTGGAGGCGATGGAGGAGGCAAACGTAGATCAGAAGGATATAGAAGCGGTATATGCGGGCGCCGTATTTCCAGGATTTGAGGAGGGGCAGACCAATATAGGGGGTCATTTAGTTGGATCGCTACACTTGGGAAACATACCATCGACGAGGTTTGAGGGCGCATGCTGTTCCGCCACCGTTGCGATAAGAGACGCGTACATATGGGTTGCGTCCGGATACTATGATATCGTCCTGGCCGGGGGAACGGAGCGGGCACTCTCGATGGGGACACCGTTTGCAACGAAGACGTTTGCGATGGCTAACGATTGTAAATATGAAGGAAACGTAGGAATAACATTTCCCGGTGTCTTTGCGATGGCTGCGAGGCGTTACTCAAAGATCTATGATATACCACTGGATAAGCTCAGGGAGAAGATGGCACATGTATCGATGAAGAATCATAAACATGGCGCGTTGAATCCTCTGGCACAGTTCTATCAGAAGATGGGAAATTTAAAGGTTGAAGACGTGGTAAATGCGAGGATGGCATGTGATCCTCTGACGCTCCTGGACTGTTGTCCGTTCTCCGATGGTGGAGCCGCAACGATCATCACATCCGCGGATATCGCGAGGAGATATACGGATGAACCGATTTACATTTTGGGTGTGGGGCAGGGATCGGCTGGTCATCTAGGTGCACAGGAAGACCTCACGAAGCCTGCTTCTCGTGTCTTCTCTTCCAGATCGGCGTTTAAACAGGCCGGGCTTGGTCCAAAGGATATAGATATCATGGAGATTCACGATTGCTTCACGTCTGCCGAGATAATCGCGAGCGAGGCGATTGGATTCTTCGATTGGGGTAAGGGAGCAGACGCAGTGGAGGAAGGTCAGACGGATATGGGCGGAAGACCCGTCATAAATCCGGATGGTGGATTGATGGGTAAGGGTCATCCGATAGGTGCGACGGGTGCGGCTCAGGTCCACACGATCGTTGAGGAGATGAAGGGTAAAGCTCCGAAGGGAAACCAGGTTGATCCAGTGCCGGAGATCGGGATGACGGATACGCTCGGTGGAGGCTTCAACACGCTGGCTCATCTCATACTTGGGAGATCAAGGAGGTGAAATAGAGATGAAGGAATATTACGTCTTGACGGCAAAGGATTTCTATGATGGGTTGAAAGAGGACAAGCTTCTCGGATTGAGGTGCAAGGAATGTGGACAGATAACGTGCCCTCCCTTGCCTACGTGTCAGTGGTGTGGATCTATAGATCTGGAGAAGACGGAATTGAGCGGAAATGGGGAGATACTGACGTTTACACTCACAGACGTACCTCCGGAAGGATTCGAGCCACACTATATCGTCTGTCTGGTAAGATTAGATGAGGGGCCGACGATCATGGGTAGGCTCGATTATGATGCGGAGAAGGTCACGGTGAAGTATGAAAGATCTCAAGAACTGATCGGGAAGAAGGTGAAGGCAGGGCATGTCGTTCTTCCTGCGGACAAATACTCGATGGGAGAGAAGCTCGTTCCATTGTTTAAAGTGGTATAAAAAGAAGATAAAGAGAGGAGGTTTTAAAGATGGAGATAAAGAAGGTTTGCGTCGTTGGTATTGGCGTTATGGGTAATGGCATAACACAGGTCTCTGCACAGGCAGGTTACGATACATCTGTCGTGGATTTGAGTGATGAGATCCTTCAAAGGGGTCTTGGAAACATAACGAAAAGCCTCTCGAAGTTCGTAGAGAAGGGGAAGCTCACAGAAGAGGAGATGGAAGAGGTCGTAGGGAGGATAAAGCCGACGACTGATCTAAAGGAAGGTGCGAAGGATGCCGATTTCGTCATCGAGGCGGTCTTCGAGAGAAGCGATGCGAAGAAAGAGGTATTCAAAGAACTGGATGAGATATGCCCACCAGACACCATTCTTGCGAGTAACACTTCCACGATACCGATTTCTTTGCTTGGATCGGCGACGAAACGCCCAGAGAAAGTTATGGGTACTCACTTCATGAACCCTGTGCCACTGATGCGCGGCGTCGAGATGATCAGGTCGCTTGCTACGTCTGAAAATACGTTGAATACATCGCTTGAGTTTATACAATCGCTAGGCAAGGAGACTGCAGTTGTTAAAGACTCGCCAGGCTTTGTGACGAACAGACTCATGCCACTAATCCTCAACGAGGCGGCAAAGATGTATGAAGAGGGGCTTTCTACCGTAGAAGATGCGGATAAGATCGTGAGACTTTCGTTCAACTGGCCGATGGGGCCATTTCAGCTCTTCGACCTGATCGGCATCGACACGATCTGTGATGTCCTCGAGGCGGTTTACACAGAGACCGGCTGGGAAAGATACAAGCCCGCGCCTATCATCAGGCGGATGGTAGAGGTAGGATGGACAGGAAGAAAAGCAAAAAAGGGTTTTTATGAATATACGGGATGGTGGTAGACGTGGCATTTGAGACAATAATATATGAAAAGAAGCCTCCCATCGCAAAGATCACGTTGAACAGGCCTAAGGTGCTAAACGCGGTGAATGAGAAGTTAGTCGCGGAACTTGGAGAGATTGTGGAAGCTATAGAAAAAGACAAGGATATAAGGGTGGCCATCATCACCGGGACGGGGAGGGCGTTTGCCGCCGGTGCTGATATCACGATGTTCAAAGGTAAGAACTATCTCGATGTCAGGAAGGTAATCGAGAAGGGAAAGAACATTTTGGCAAGGATGGAAGAGATGGGTAAACCGTTCATCGCCGCATTGAACGGTCTAACGCTCGGTGGAGGGTGCGAGATATCGATGGCGTGTGATATTCGGATAGCCTCCGAAAAGGCAAGATTTGGGCAACCAGAGATAAATTTGGGTCTGATACCAGGGTGGGGCGGCACACAGCGTTTGACAAGACTCGTCGGAAAGGGAATGGCGAAGAAGATAGATCTGACAGGCGATATGATCGGTGCGGATGAGGCGAAGGCAATCGGGCTGGTCGATGAGGTGGTGCCCGCGGATAAGTTGGAAGATTCTGTAGAGGCACTGGCAGAAAAATTGGCATCCAAGCCACCCATAACCGTAAGATGTGTGCTGGATGCGATAAACAAGGGGTCAGAGATGCCTTTGAAAGAGGCACTCTCTTTCGAGACGGATGAGTTTTTGATCTCTTTTGCATCGGAAGATGCGAAAGAAGGAATATCCGCGTTTATAGAGAAGAGAAAAGCCACGTTTAAGGGGAAATAAATAAGATGGATTTTGGGCTGACTGAAGAAGAGAAGGACATCAGAGGGGCCGCGAGAGAGTTTGCAGAGAAGGAATTTCCTGATAGGGCGAGGGAATGCGATTTAAATGATGAATTTCCGAGGGATATATGGAAGAAGGCATGTGATTTAGGTTTCGTTGCCCCTTATGTACCTGAGGAGTACAATGGCGCAGGAATCGGTTATATGGGCACATGCATCATCGTAGAGGAGTGTACAAGGTTCGATCCAGGAATTGGGGGTATTCCGATGATGATCGCTCTTGGATCCGAGGTCGTCATGTTATACGGGACAGAAGAAGAGAAGGAGAAATATCTCTCGAAGATACCTACCGGAGAGAATATCTGCTGTTTTGCCGTCACAGAGCCAGATGCGGGAAGCGACGTCGCAGGGATAAAAACGACTGCCGTCAAGGATGGAGATGAATGGGTTTTGAATGGAAGTAAGATGTTCATCACGAACGGAACGATCGCGGACTGGGGGATATTTCTCGCGATAACGGATCCAGATGAGAAAAAGGTTCACAGAAGGTTCAGCACCTTCATCGTCGATATGGATAAAGCAGGGGTTAATGCCACGAAGATACGTGGTAAAATGGGGCTTAAGGCATCTGATACAGCAGACATCTCTTTGAGTGATGTGAGGGTTCCAGAGGAAAATCTCCTGGGGGAGAGGAGAAGAGGATTCTACAACGTGATGGGGTTTTTCGATAGGAGTAGGGTGTATATCGGGGCGATGGGAGTCGGCATTGCACAGGGGGCACTCGATCTCGCCCTAAAATATGCGAAAGAGAGGAAGACATTCGGGAAACCTCTTGCATCCAATCAGGGGATACAATTCGAGCTCGCAGATATGAAGACGAGGGTCGAGGCGTCGAGGAATTTGGTTTATAAAGGTGCCTGGGCGACAGACAACGGTATTGCAACTCCGATGGATGTCGCGATAGCCAAATGGTATGCTTGCGAGTCCGCGGTGAAGAACTGTGATCAGTCCCTTCAGATACATGGAGGATACGGATACATAGACGAATACGACATAGAAAGGTTTTATCGAGCGGCAAAAGTCACAGAGATCTTTGAAGGTGCAAAACAGATAGAAAAGATGATAATTGCGAGAGGGCTTCTCGCATAATTTTTTATTTTTTTATCATTTAGCTTTAAGATCTCTTCTTTTTATCTTACCTGTGGTTTCACCGAGAATCATCCCTCAAATTCTGAGAACCTTATACCATCTGGATCTATATTTCTTATCAGTACCATATCCTCAGACGTTGGAGTTGTAGTAACACCGTATTTCCCGACAATGGGTGCAAAACTCATGTTCTCCACCACATCTTTGACGCTTACGTCTTTATGAACGCTCTTAAGAACCAAGTATCCCTTTTCTACCATAAATACGGCTTTATCAGTGATTATTGTAACCTCCTTATCTTTTCCTTCCTCGTAACCGAGTCCCGTGAGAAAGTTGAGGCGATCCACGAAAACTCTCTTCGAATGGTGCGTCGTCCATAAAATTAGCTTTTTAACCAGTGGAGTTAAGAACGAAGTTGCCGCACCGCCTGGCAGTTTAATCTTAGGTCTCTGGTAATCACCTATACAGGTAAGATTCGTGTTCCCTCTCGAATCGATCTGAGCGCCGCCCAAAAACATTGCCGTTAGTTTTCCCTTTGATGCAAGATCAAAAGTTTCAATCAGTTCTATAACGGCCTTTGCCCCTACGAAATGATCTGGGTCCGCGGAAGAGAGCCTTAGACGATATCTATCTGGATTGGGATCAAGCCCCTCTGAAACCGGGAAGAATACCAAGTCTGGTGCGTGTGATGCCTTTGCAAGGTGCATTGCAATCGCGGGGAGCGGCGAACCAAGCCCATGAAGCACCGTATCGCCATCTGCAAGTGTCTGCGCCATCGCTTTAATCATTATATCTGCGATTTTAATTTTCATCTTCCTCCCCTCTCAACCACCTTTCAATGAATTCATCAAATCTGCCCGCTCTGCACATCGAGACGTAATTCTTTACAAACCCGTAGTCTGGAGGGTAATAGTTATAACATGCGGTGGGATACGCTCCTTTCGGTACGTGTACGACGGCAGCCGTATAGAAGTAAGGAATCGTGTTTCTCTCAGGATGCCCAACAAAATATTTGGTATCCACGATCTCTTCTGCGGTAATTATCAGCGTTTTTGCAGATTTGGCCTTGTAGACATCCTCAAATCTTGCACCTTCTATACTCGCGTTTCCAAATTTATCGGCCTTTTGAACGTGAATGACCGCAACATCTGGAATAATCGCTTTTACAGCCACGATCTTCTCACCCGAAAATGGATCATCGATAACTCTCCACGTCCCCTTCTTTTCATGTAGAGGGAGAAGATCTGTTCCGATGATTCCTTTTACGGGTACAAAAGGCATCCCCATTGCTCCCGCTCTAAGCCCATTCGTTATGGCGCCACACGTGGTCTCTAAATACTCTATCTCACCTTGTTCTGCGGCTCTTCTGAAGTTGGGAGCTAGCCCAAGCAACTCTAAGCCTAACATTGCAAATCTTACTCTCTTTACAGCCCCAGCCCCAATTAGAATATCGAAATCAATCCCAGGTTCCCTATCGATGATAGAGAGCTCTTTCCTCTTCGCTTTAACTATCTCTTTGACAAACGCCATCGGAGCACGGACCATCGATACCCCACTCAACGTGACGCTATCCCCATCATGAATCAGACCTATGGTCTCCCCTACACCCATTAATTTCGTTTCCATAAAAGAACTATCTTTGAGTATGTCCTTCCCATTCCTTTCTCTTCAGTTCTCCTCTTTTTATCTTTCCACTTATTGTCTTGGGCAATTCTTCTACATATTCAATTTTCCTGGGGTATTTGTAAGGAGCAGTAACCTTCTTGACATGATCCTGCAGATCCCTGGTGAGATCCTCTGATGGTTTATGCCCCGGGGCAAGAATAACAAATGCCTTAACCACCTCACCCCTGGTTGGGTCGGGGCTGGACACCACTGCCGCCTCAACGACGGCAGGATGCTCCACCAGGGCACTTTCAACCTCAAATGGCCCAATACGATATCCGGATGCAAGGATCACATCGTCCCCCCTTCCCACAAACCAGAAATAGCCGTCTTCATCACGGTAGGCCCTATCACCCGTAAAATACCAGTCCCCCCTAAATACTTCCTTCATCTCCTCCGGTTCTTTCCAATATTCCTTAAATAATCCCGCAGGGTAGTTAGACTCTATTCTTATCGCGACATTCCCCTCTACACCAGAAGGTACCTCCTTATCATCATCGACGATTGAGACCTGTAGCGTGGGTACAGGTTTGCCCATAGAACCCAATTTTATAGGCATGCACCGATAGTTTGATAATACGGGTACCGTCTCTGTCTGGCCATAGAAATCATGGATATCCAGTCCCGTATTTTCCTTCCAAACCCTTATCACCTCCGGGTTTAAAGGTTCCCCAGCGCCGACCGTATGCCTGAGAAGAGAGAGATCATACTTCGAGAGATCCTCTAAAACCATCAGTCGGTAGACCGTCGGAGGTGCGCAGAGAACGGTTACCCCATACTTCTCAATGAGACGCAGAGTTAAATCTGCATCGAACTTTCCCCGGGCGTCGTGTTGGAAGAGGGCTGCCCCACAGATCCACTGACCCCACGTTGCCCACGATGACTTTGCCCAGCCAGTCTCTGTTATGGTGTAATCCAGATCCGTGGGTTTATCGTCGTGTGCAAAGAACCCGGTGAGATAATGAGCTGCCGGATAGGAATGAGTGTGCAAGACCATCTTAGGATACCTAACCGTTCCAGAGGTGAAGAAAAGTATCGCTGTATCGTCCTTCTTTGTAGGTTCGACCTCGTCCCTGCCTAGGTATCTGGATTTCTTATCCATCTCCTTCTCATAGTTTATCCACCCATCCAGTTCCTCGTCGATCAGGATCTTATGTTTTAAGGTGGGGCATCTATCCGTCACCTCTTCTACCTTCCCTGCATTCTCAGAATTGGTGATCACACAAGAGATCTCAGCTCTATTTACACGGTATTCTACATCGCCCGGAGTACACATGGTGGTCGCGGGGCAGGGGACTACCCCCAACTTCACCATCCCTATAAGCGCCACATACCACTCCGGTATTCTGGGTAGCATAACAAATATCCTTTCACCCTTCTTTATTCCCAGATCTCGAAGAATGTTGGCAAATTTATTGGAAAGCACCTTTAAGTCCCAAAATGTATAGCTCCTGGGATTCTTCCCCGCTTGATCAACAGAGAGCAATGCAAGTTTGGTCCTATCCTCTGCCCATTTATCTATCACGTCAAAGCCATAGTTGTAGTATTCGGGCACATTCAATCTAAATTCTCGATAGGTTTTATCGTAGTTTTCCATATTTGGCTTTACATATTCTCTTTCATACTTCAATAGGATCGCCTCTCAGATTTATTCTTCCTATTTCTTTACCAGCTCTTTTACCTTATCGATGGCGGTTGGATCCTCCAGACCCGAGATGTCACCTTTAATACCTCCATAGGTCACGATCTCCCTTAGAAGGCGGCGCATTATCTTCCCACTGGGGGTCTTTGGCATGACATCGGTAAAGTAAATTCTTGATGGAATAGCTATCTTGCCTATCATATCGGTTATGGAATCCATGATCCTTTGCTCAAACTCTTCCGAAGGCTCATGGTTTAATTGGGGCGTGACAAAAGCTATGGGTGTTAGACCCTTAATCGGATCTGGAGCTCCAACGACCGCCGCCTCAACCACTCCACCACACCTAGTTATCGCGCTTTCTATCTCCATGGTGCTCAACCTATGCCCAGCCACATTTATAACGTCATCCAATCTTCCTAGAACCCAGAAATGGCCATCCTTATCTCTGACCGCCTGATCGTAGGTGTAGTAACACCCCTCTATCTCTGTAAAGTACTCTTTGATGTACCTCTCAGGTTCATTCCAAAGGGTCCTAACGCACATGGGAATGGGCCTTCTCATGACGAGATTCCCAGGCGTTTCATCCGGTATCTTCTCCCCATTCACATCCACAACGTCCATATCGGCACCCAAAAATTGAATGCCACAGGAGCCAGGCTTCATTGGGGTTATCCAAGCCGCCGAAGCCAATGGACAGCCAGCCGTCTCAGTTTGTCCCCACGTGTTATTGACGTATATCTTCTCTTTCCCAAGAACTTCGTACGTCCAGTGCCAAGCTTCTGGATTTAAAGGCTCTCCCACAAACGTCACCACATCTATGCATGATAGATCGTATGGTCTCATGTATTCTTCTCCGTATCTCATCAGCATTCTGACAAGCGTAGGAGCCGTAAAGATCTTATTCACCCTGTATTTATCCACGATCTGGTAGAACCTATCAGGTTTGGGATAGTCCATGGCGCCCTCGTAAAATATGGTCGTAACGCCATTTGCAAGAGCTCCTGCTATGCCCCAGATGTGGGAGGTCAACCACCCTATATCTGCCGTACACCAGAACACATCATCTGGGTGGTGATCCATGTGGTATTTCGCGTATACGTAGTTGTTGAGCACGAAGGCAACGCTCGAATGTACGACCCCTTTAGGCGAGCCTGTAGTACCGCTCGTGTAAAAGACTATCCCCGGCTCGTTTGCCTCCATCGGCTCAGGCGGACAATCGATGCTTGCGCCCCTCATCAGATCGCTCCAATAGTGATCTCTTTCCTCTTTCATCGGCGTTTTCATATTGCCCACTCTTCTGCAGACGATCACATTTTCAACTGTCTTGACGTCTCTTATGGCTTCATCTACCTTCGATTTGAGCTCTATTATCCTGCCACGTCTATATGCACCATCTGCGGTTATGACCACCTTGGGACCATAGCGTATTAACCTATCTCCAAGTGACCTGCCGGAAAAGCCCGAAAAGATCGTGTTGAACAAAATGCCCAATCTGTAGCAAGCTAGAACAGCGATAACCGTTTCGGCTAGATTAGGTAAGAATATGGCAACGGTATCCCCTTTTCTAAGTCCTAAACCTTTTAGAACATTCGAGAATTTGCAGACCTCTGCGTGAAGCATCCTGTACGTGTAAAACTTCGTATCTCCATTCTCTCCTTCCCATATGAGTGCTAATCTGTTGCCAGCTTCCTCCCCCAGATGCCTATCAATGAGATTATAGCAGGGATTCATGACGCCATTCACGAAAAATTTGAAGTGAGGGAATGAACCTTCCATGACTTTATCCCATCTCTTGATCCAATGGAGCTCGCTGGCCACATCGGACCAAAATTTTGAGGGATTCTTCCAAGATTCTTCGAGCAAAAAGCTAAAATTTTCTACGGATCCCGCCACCGATTTGCCTGCTTTCTCCGGATCGGGGTAGTAGAGATGGGCGCCCTTTATCATCTTGAGCTCGTTTGTTCTTCCTCCTTTCTCGTCTATCATGCTATCACTATTATATCCCCAATATTTATAGCTTATTTATAATTCTCGTTCATCTTCTTTTTCACCAAAATTTTATAACTTCCCCAGTATCTGACTAGATATGACCATCTTCTGGGCCTCCTTCGTACCCTCATATATCTCCGTGATCTTCGCGTCTCTGTACACCCGCTCTACGTCGTACTCTGCCATGTATCCATAGCCACCGTGCAACTGCATCGCCTCATCCGAGACCTCGACCGCCACACGCCCGGCATACCATTTTGCCATCGATGTGAGTTCTGGATCTATTCTTCCCTGATCGAAATTCCAAGCGGATCGGTAGAGGAGCGATCTTGCAGCCTCTATCTTCGTCGCCATCTCGGCTATTTTGAACTGGTTCGCCTGGAAAGACCCAATCTTTGCCCCAAATTGTTCTCGCTGTTTTATGTAATCGACAGCTTTATCAAAGGCACATTCTGCGATTCCAAGCGCCTGAGACCCGATCTCTATCCTGCTCTCATCGAAGAATTCCATCGCCTGATAGAATCCCCTATTCTCCTGCCCAACGAGGTTCTCCTCCGGAACCGCCACATCGCTGAATGCCACCTCGCAGGTGCTTGTGCATCTGATCCCGAACTTAACACCCACGTCTGCTATAGATACCCCCTCAATCTTCTGGAGATCATCCACGACGATCATGCTCTGTCCTCTATGTTTTGCTCCCTCTTTTGTCTGTGCCAACGTGGTTCCGAAGTCAGCTATAGCGCCGTTCGTGATGAAGGTCTTCGTTCCATTGATTATCCAGTTCCCGTTATCCTTTTTAGCAGTCGTGTCCGACGTGGCTATATCGGTTCCGTGGTTCGGCTCGGTGAACATACCCGAAGATACCCATTCTCCACTTGCCACCTTCGGCAGATACCTCGATTTCTCTTCTTCGTTTCCGAATCTTAAGATCAGCTCGCTCGCAAATTTCGGTATAAACGTTCCCGTGCCCAGCGTGGAATCCGCCCTGCATAGCTCCTCAACGATCAACGTGTTTTCAAAGATGCCGAGCCCCTGACCACCGTATTCTTCCGGAAAGTGGACGCCGATAAATCCGGTCTCTGCCGCTTTCTTATAGAGTTCCAACGGTACTTTATGTTCTTGATCGCATTCCCTCGCATAATCTATATCAAACTCCTTCTTCGCAAATTCTCTTACTGCACTAACGATGTCTTCTTGCTCTTCTGATAGCCCAAAATCCATCTTTTTCACCCTTTTTATTATATCCTGCCTTGAGGCTTCTTCTTTATATTTTAAGGTTTTCTTTTCCTGCTATTCTCTCCAATCCCACAAATTTTTAGATGGCCCACGTCGTCATGACCTTCTTTTTGAGTGTAAATATCTGCTTTTACTAAATTTTCAGCGTGTGGTTGTTGTATAAATTGGATAACATCAGTCTGAAAAGAGTATTTATAACTGTTCAAGAAGGTTCTGCAAAGCCATCTTTAAATTTAGAGATGACCTTCCTTATCTCATCAACGGAAGTGTCTTCTTCGATGGTGGAAAGGTCTCCGAGTTCATCGTCGGTCCAAAGTCTCTTCATGATCCTCCTCATGATCTTACCGCTTCTAGTTTTTGGAATAAGCTCCACGAATTCAATGGTCTTGAAGAGGATGAATGGTCCAATTGTTCTCCTGACATGATCTATCAACTCTTGCCTCAAAGAATTAGATGGCGAATACCCCGGCATCAGAGAAACAAATCCCAATGCTACCTCTCCTCTTAATTCATCAGGTATTCCAACCACTGCTGCTTCGGTTATTGCAGGATGAGAAACAAGCGCGCTCTCGATCTCTACGGTGCCTATCCTATGCCCTGAGATCTTTATGACTTCGTCCGATCTACCGTCAAAGAATATATACCCTTCATGATCCATATGGGCCGCATCCCCGGTAAAATACATCCCTTTAGTAAATAACCTATTTTCCCAGTATTCACTTTGGTATCTCTCGGGGTCCATCCAGAGTGTAGGGGTCATGCCAGGAACTGGATTCTTGAGGGCCAAGATGCCTTTCTGCATATGCTCGGCTTTCTGTCCGGTGCGTTCATCCAAGATCTCGGGTATTACTCCTGGCATGGGAAGACCAGCGGAGCCTGGCTTGAATAGTGATTTAGCATCTCCTATCGGATATCCAAACATAGATCCAGGTACTTCGGTTTGCCACATGTGGTCAAAAACAGGTATTTTCTCATTAAAAACATCCTTGTAAAGCCAATTCCATACATCTGGATTCAGCACCTCACCCGCACAAACCACGCGTTGGATAGATCTCAAATTGCACTTCTTGGCTTCCTCCACTCCCAACTTGCGCAATACCCTTACTCCAGTAGGCGCCATCCAAGGAACGGTGACCCCATGCTTCTCCATCATCTTCCACCAAAGATCTGGCGTGGGATAATCCGGAACTCCATCATATAATATGGTGGTACATCCTACGAGCAACGGACCAAATACTAGGTAAGATTGACCTACAATCCAACCTATGTCTGAAGTATTGAAGATGATGTCTTCAGGATCCAATCCATAAACCCATTTAGCCGTCCAGTACACCCATATCTGGAATCCTCCATGCACGTGGACTACAGGTTTTGGTTTGGCCGTCGTACCAGATGTGCACATCACAAAGAGCGTTTCATTGGCTTCAAGCTGTTCAAAATCGCTGCTGTATCCTCCTCCTTTCTGCTCAAACTCTTCTAACCAGATATCTCTCTCTGACGTCATGGGAAGTTGTTTCTCTGGAAGTTGTCTCCTAAGCACTATGAAATTCACTTGATTCCTTACAGCACGCGGGAGCATATCGAGCGCTTGATCTATATTGCTCTTCAACGCAAGGATTTTGCCCCTTCTAACGGAAAAATCCTGGGTAAAGATCAATTTGGGCGTAGTTAGTTCTATCCTATCAGCTATGGCTCTGGGTGAGAATCCTGCGAAGACTGTTGTGGAGATCGCGCCTATTCTGGCACATGCCTGAAGTATGGCGATAGCTTCGATCGTGGTAGGCAAATAAAGTAATACTCTATCTCCTTTGGTTATGCCACAACCTCTAAGCGATGCAGAATATTTTTTCACAAGATCAAAGAGCTGGCCATAAGTGATCTTCCGCGAGATCCCTAGCTCTGGCATCTCGTATATGTAGGCGGTCTTATTGGAATATCTCTGCTTGTAATCTACACAATTGTATCCCGCATTCGTGTGCCCTCCGGAAAACCATTTGAATTCAGGATACTCTCGCTTGAGAACCTTGTCCCATCTCTTGAACCAATATATGTCAGCCATAGATTCTTCAGTAAGATCGTTCCAGAAACTTTCGGGATCCTTTATTGAGTGTTCATAGAGTGTTTGATACTCTGCCAGATTAATCCACCCCATCTATTATCACCCTCATACAACTTTTTTTCATTATATTAACTTAAAAACTTTCCCTATATCACCACTTTTGTAAATTTTCAAATGTTTTTGTCTTTATAGAGCGGTGAGTTTCAGAAACTTAGACGAATTTTCGAGGTCAAATCTGACGACGCCCACGATTACATCTTTGCCGACAGCCTCAGAAATTCTCGCGACCTCGCTATTTCCAAAAGCAGAACAAAGTTCGATCACCTTTACGCCTTTTTTAACCAAGTCTTTGCTTATTTTTACCGCTTCTTCGATATCTTTAACACATACAACCGTAAGTTCTATCAGTGGCGCGCTTACAGTCGCTCTATGCTTTTCCGGATCTGATTCTGGCAACATTGCCATAAATGTCGCTTTTAATTTCATCTTTTATTCACCTCCTTTTATATTTCCTGTTAAAAATGTTGGACAATCCCTTTTATATAATCTCTTCCATCCTTAAAAGTCTCTCCGCCCACTTAAGCTTCTTCCTCTTTACCTCGCCGACATTCGGATCATTGAAGTAGAAACCGACCAATCTTATCTCTTCAGCCCCAAAATATTTAGCCAAGAATACGCATCTGTCTCCATCCGTGAAACCGCCGAAGTTATATATCTTATCGAACGGTCTTGCTTGTGTCGTTCCGATGGCATTCCTAAATTTGAAAGAATATCTTTCTATTTTATCTATATTATCTCCGTGCGCGTGTATCACGACTAAAGAGCCTGATTTATTCGCCTTTAAGAGATCTTCCACGTCTCCATCCAGATCAGTGACGATTATATGGGGAAGGATCCCGATTGAGAGGAGAGAGGAAGTTGCCCCATCCGCAGATATTATTATTCTTTCCTTTAAGTCTTCTTTCTTCAATTCCTCTATCAGTGTATGTGCTTTTCCACATACAATAACCCTTCTACCTTCTATCGTCAGTTTTATCTTCTCGTACGCCTTTTTTATATCAAGATCTCGCAAAAGTCCCGATAAGATAGATGCACTTCTCTCGTCTTCTGCCCTCTCAAAACCGAAATCTTTCAATATCTCTTCATAAATCGGCTCCCACGTGGA
>JGI24025J20009_10001004_pt1 | contig 21702 bp, 17 predicted proteins | sample Cruoilmetagenom3_FD_20009 | JGI IMG/M metagenome (IMG submission 20009) | reverse complement strand
AGAAAAAGCAAGAAAGCTTGACATTACTGAAGCTGTTTATTATGAAATTATCCGTCAAAAAACTGCGACACTTATTGCAGCTTGTTGTAGTCTTGGTGCAGCTTCGGTAAAGCCAGAATCAGATCATGTAGAACGCATGAGAAAGTTTGGCGAACTAATAGGAATGGCTTTTCAAATTAAAGACGATTTATTCGATTATGGTAACGAAGCTATAGGTAAACCAACTGGAATCGACATTAAAGAACAAAAAATGACCTTACCTTTAATATATGTGTTAAACCAAGCAGATAAAAAAGATAAACGATGGCTTATTAATTCTATTAAAAACCACAATAGAGATAAAAAACGAGTAGCTGAAGTAATAGATTATGTAAAAACAAAAGGAGGATTAGATTATGCAGTATCTAAAATGAAAGAATTTCAAGAAGAAGCGCTTCAAATATTGCAGTTTTATCCAGAATCTAAATATAGAAATTCTCTCGAGTTAATGGTAAATTATGTTATTGATAGAAAGAAGTAATGATATAAATAGCATGTATTTAAACAAAAAAAGCCAGTAACTATAATTAGTTACTGGCTTTATAATTTATACTAAGATGTATTATTTAATAATTAATTGCTTAGTTACTTCTCCTTGACTACTTTTTATAGTTACAAAATAATTAGCAGGACTAAGTGAAGAAACATCAAGTCTTCTTTCAGAGTCTAAGTTGCTACTCAAATCGATTGTTTTAATAACACGACCAGTAACATCAATTATTCTAGCTTCAAGTAAATTTACTTGATTAGGATTGCTAATTGTAACTACGTTACTAGCAGGATTAGGGAATAAACCAATAGTGAAATTCTCAATGGTATTATTTTCTATTCCTAAATTTTCATCTTGGAAGTTTGGACGAATTAAATATGCTATTTCAAAAGCAAAATCTTCACTATTTGACCAAGCTCCATTTGGGTTTGTTGGCCAGTTAACCCAAGTTGCTCCAGGAGTATAAATTGCTGTAGTTGTAACAACCTGAACATTTTCATCGGTAGGCATGCCACCTGCAGCATCAGGTTCTTCAACAGCAACAAGATATTGACCTGGTGCTAAAGTAAAAGGGCCTCCAGTAATAGCAGCTGTATACATATCGTTTTCTACTGCAGTAACTGTTATTTGATCTGTTTGTGCAATAATAGTACTTGGTACTCCACCAACCATGTCCCAAACAGTAGCCCTAACATTAAGACCTGTTAATGCACCACTAGCATTTCCAATTGCGAAAGTTACAGATAGAATATCTTCTGTTTCTAATATGTCGTATTGTTGACCTAAATAACCACCATTATTTGCGCCAATACCTAATGTACCACTTGGAGTATCATCATCTCTTGCGTATGTATTTGTCGTAACTTCAGTAGTTTTCATAACTGTATTATTACTAGGAATACCGTCGGTTTCATCCATAGTTACAGTAAAAGTAGTTGTATAAGTGTCAGCCATTGTTGGTGTGTAGCCTGTAAAATTAACTGCCTGATTAGCACCAGCTGCAATTGCAAATGGAGCACTATCTTCTGTGTAGACTGTTCCAGAACCATCTGTTATTGTAACTGTAGCTATTGCATTTGTAATTGGTCCACCTATATTTTCAATAGTTGCATCTGTTCCTAAAGGAGCAATTTGTTCAAGAGGAATTTGTGTATATTGATCTTGAGCAGCAGCAGGAACAGTAATTGAAGCATCAAATGCAGCAGGTATTTCTACTAATACATTGTTTATCATTAAAACGAACTGATCTGTAGAATTATTTCTCCATGCAATATATACAGTTTCTCCTGTATAGGCAGATAAATCAGCACTTTGAGGTGCCCAAACAGCAGGAGATCCAGTTGCTGCAGTAAATAACACATTTGTAAAATCNGCAAGTGCTGTTGTTTGTGTAGATAATCTAACCTCATAACCATCAGGATAATTTGCATCTTGAGCTTCTTCTTCCCAAGATAATATGGCATCACTTGTTAAATTTATTGCTGGAGTAATCATCCAGTCATCAGCTGTCCCAGCAGGACTATACCAAGAGGTGCTCATAGCTACTACGTCTCCAGCATTATCAAAATCGTCTGCTTCAATCCAAGCATCAGTAAATTGAGCTACAGCCGCATTTGGTGTAAGCCCATCATTATCGACTAATGTCCAACCAGCTAATCCAGGTCCAGAACCATCAAAGTCATCTTCGAATAATACTTGCGAAAATGTAAAATTGACTGTTAGACATAAAATAATTAGTAAAGTAATTTTTTTCATAATTGTTTAGTTTATTAGTTTGGTTACAAGATAATAGAATTATTTTAAAAAATAATCACCAACTTGATATTTAAATGTTTGCATATAATATTTTGTTAGAATTTCTTCAGTTTGTATCAATATCTAGAGTCAAAATCTCAGGATCATCAAATTGATAACCATAACATCTCCAAAATTGAGCCGTATTTAAACTTGAGTATTTCCAAGCTATTTCATTTGAAGGAGTCACTTCCCAAAAGCCATAATCGCCTTCGCAAATTAAAGTATTACCATTGTTTAATCTAACTGCACCACAAACTCTAGCATACTGGAGTTCAGGATCTGTAAAACTCCAAACTAATTGTGGCTCATTATTGGAGTTCGGTAATAAGTTTAAAGTCTCTGGTATCTCTAATTCATATACAGTAGATTGTGTTGTGTTACTGCCATTTACAAACACTAATATATTTCCTTCTCCAGGAACATTGTCTTCTAATAAATTTGGGAAATGATTGTTGAAAAATAAGCGATCTCCCAATGTGTTATTATATGCTTCAGGATTTCCAAATCTATAAATAAGGTCACCACCTTTATTGTAATTTCCACCCATATGAGTTGATGCTTCTAACGTGGTTGTACTATGGTCTATAACCCAAACTTCACTATAGTAGTTTACACTCATATAGATAATATCTTCCTGTTCATCATAATCAATACCATTGGCATGCATAATATCTCCATTATCTAACATAAAATAATTTAAATTCAATAGATTTGGATTATTATTTACTGAGCCAAAATTAGGAAGGCTTGGAAATTGGTCTTGTATTAAGTGATCAAAACTATTCCATTTCCAAACAATTTGGTTAGTAGTTGGATTAACTTCTATAAGGGTTTCTGGATATATATCTACAGTTGTGTCTATTCCTTGTTGTTGCGCATCTACAGCACTTACTTTTTCCCAAGCTAAGAACAAGACATTTCCATTTGGAAGCATTTCGACATCATGATGAGCAAGATACTCTGTAGAAGAATAGGTGTATTCCCAATTGATAGTTCCATCTATATTTATAATTTTTATAACGCCACCATAACCACCAAAATTAATGCTTGGGTTTTCAGCTTTAAACATGCCTATTAATTTTCCGTCTGGAAGTAATTCTAGATCATTTCCTAAACGTGTGTCAAAAGTCCATTCGTAGACTCTATTACCACTTTTATTAAGTAAATAAGCTTCAGTTCCACCATTTTCAATAGCTAAAACAAGGCTATTTTCTACAGAATCAGCATCATAAACTTCAATGTTATCGGTTAAAACTATTTCTTCTTCCTCTTCTTCAGGAATTAGAATGTCATCATCATTTTTACAATTACTAATAAGGGTTAACATTATAAAACAAAACAAGAAATGTGGTTTTTTCATTAACATTATAGTTTATGAATTAATTAGTGAATGGTTTTTATTTATATATCAAAATTTGAGGCACATTTTTATTAACTCCTAAAATATATCCTTTTTTATTTGCTAAGGTAATTCTTGCCATAGATTTTACATTATTCCAAGCAAAGAAACCTGATTCTTCAGGTGTTATAGCATTAAAGTTTCCTTTGCCATTTCCTAATAAGAAAACGCCTCTTCCAGCATCATACCGAATGGTTTCGACTTCGGCTTCATATAAATTTCCTGCAGCAATAATGTCTAAATTTTTATCTCCATCTATATCATCTAAGAAGATTTCCATTAATGGAGAAAACTGTGCTTCGTTTGGTAAAGTAATCATGTCGAAATTCCCTTTCCCATCATTTATAAAAACAGAAGATTTTAAATGTCTTGCTGTTAAATGTAAAGCTTCATCTAGTTTTCTGCCATATAATTGTTTCATGTCAGATTCTGCAAAAGATTTGTAAGAAGGAAATTTTTCTGAAAGAGATGGAATTTGCTGAGATGAGCATTCTTTTCCTCTTACAGGATAGTTTGTGTCACCTTCATAAGCACTTAAAACTAAATCAAAACTACCATTTTCATCAAAATCGTTTCCGTAAATATTAAATGGTTTTTCTAAAGAGGCTTTAAATTTTGAATTAGCCCCTAAATTACCAGCTACAAAATCAATATCTCCATCATTATCAATATCTCCAGAAGTTAAACTAAACCAGATACCTTCAGTAGAAACATCTACTTCCTTTTTAGAGAATGTTTCCCCATTATTAATAAACTGTGTAAAGCCCATCCATTCGCCAACTAATATTAAGTCTAATTTCTTATCATTATTTACATCAGTAAATTCGGCTCCAGTAATCATTCCTGGTAATAAAAGGTCTTTTGACATTTGCTCAGTAATATTAGTAAACTTTCCATTATCATTTCTTAATATATAGCTACGTGACGCTTTTGGGTATTCTCCTGGAGTTAACCTTCCACCAACAAACAAATCTAAATCACCATCATTATCTAAATCTCCAGAAACAACAATTTTGGTACTGGAAATCATTTCGGGTAATGCTTTTAGGCTCTTTTTAAATTGACCATTTCCATCATTCAAGTATAGTCTATCTTGAAGTGCTTTTGCATTTTTGTTAAATTCGTTTCCACCACTACAAACGTATAAATCTTTATCTCCATCATTATCAGCATCAAAAAATAAAGCTCCAATGTCTTCGCTTAAAATGTCTTCTGAAAAAAAGTTGTTTTTAGAAGAGATAAAAGTACCATCAGGATTTTGATACATAACTTGAGATAAATTTCCACTTGAGCCACCAATAAATACATCGTCTAGCTGATCGTTATTTAAATCAGAAACAGCAATTTCTGGGCCTTGGCTTGAAAGTGCATATGGTAATAGAATTTCCCTATCCCAATCGTTAAATTTATTTTCCTTATGATAATATTTTAAAGGTTGAGTTTGCGATATGTCCTTAAAAACAGGAATTGTTTTATCCTGTTTCAATTCATTAAAAGACGATTCATTATAGCTAATTAGATGTGTTTGGTTAACTTTCAAATTAGGTAAAGTTGTAGCCTTGTTATCTGGCCAAATAATCTCTGCTTTTTGAATGGAAGAAATGCCTCCTAAGCCAAAATGAAGTTTCGTGTCTACAGATGATAAATAACCTCTAGTTGGAGAAATCTCTTGTATTTGAGTCCCTTTTTCGGTATATATTTTCACTTTGGTTCCATACGCAAAAGCGTTGTTTTTAGTTCCATTTAATTGAAATGAAATATAATTTTGTTTACCATTTATGTTGTTTTGGTAGATGGAAGCGTTTTTGTTAAGGTTGTTTACCACCAAGTCTAAATCGCCATCATTATCCAAATCGGCATAAGCAATGCCATTTGAATTTACTTCATTGTCAAATCCCCATTCTTTGGTGTTATCTTGAAATGTTAAGTCTCCTTTATTCTTAAAAACATAATTGCTTTGCACGCTTGAGGGAGCAAAAGAGTAGACCTCGTCGATAGATAATTTGCCTTTTGTGTCAATTTGTTGTTTTAACTCTTCCTGAAAATCTCTATCTTTTAAATCACGTAGTTGTCCGTTGGTAACGACTAAATCTTTATAACCATCATTATCAAAATCAGCAAAAAGTGCAGCCCAACTCCAATCTGTTTTAGCAATTTTTGCCATGAGCCCAATTTCACTAAAAGTCCCATTACCATTATTTAATTGAAGTGTGTTGCTCATGTATTGATAGTAATTTCCAGAAGCTACAGTATTCCAAAATTTCTCAATAGACATGGATGCCATGTTTCTTTTTGAACGTTCATGAGATGGATAAGCCATATCTAATTCTACAATATCTTGATGATTATCATTATTATAATCGGCAATATCTATTCCCATTCCAAAATTTGAAATATGTCTAGTGCGTAGTTTTAATTCTTCTTTAAAAACACCATTAGTATTCATAAATAGATAATCGCGATCTTCATAGTCGTTTGTAACATAAATATCAGGATACCCATTATTATCAATATCTGAAACACATAAACCTAGACCAAAAGCATGATTATTTATTCCTAAACTTTTCGAGATTTCAATAAATTTCCCGCCTTCATTTTTGTAAAAATGATCAGATACGTTGGTATTAGTTTCAAACATTTTCTTATAATCTTCCTTTGAATATTGAAACAGTTCATTAGGAATATTCATAACATAAGCATCTAAATCCCCATCTAAGTCATAATCAAAAAAAGCTGCTTGTGTAGAATTTGATTTATCGTCTAAACCAAAATTTTTGGCTTGTTCTGTAAAAGTTAAATCCCCATTGTTAATATATAGCAGATTAGATTGGTCTGCATAATTTTTTATGTCACCACCTCTACAAACATAAATATCTAGTAAACCATCACTATTTATATCAGCAAATGTGGTTCCAGTGTGCCACCCATTTGGCTGTTTTCCAATGGCAGATTCAGTGATGTCTTCAAATTCTAGATTACCTTTATTCAAGAATAGCTTGTCTTCAACCATATTTCCAGTAAAATAAATATCTGGTAAACCATCGTTATTAATATCTCCTATAGAAACACCAGCTCCATTATAAAAATACTCGTATTTAAAGGCGTTATTAATATCGTCTTCTTTAATGTTATTCGAAAATAAAACCTTGGTTTTAGCAGTTTCTAAAAGCGTAAAAAGAGGTGATTGGTTTTCAACATTTAGAGGTTCTTTTTGATCTTTATTACATGAAATAAGACAGAAAAGAAAACAAATGAGTAAAAAACGATTCATTTTTGGTGTATTTAATATAGATAGGTAAAATTATGATTTCTTTTTTAAAAATATTAGAATTAATTATTAACTATGTAATGGATATGGTTACGACATTTATTTGCTTGAATATTAATTAGTTGTGTTTATTTTTTGGATTGGCTTAACTAGAAATTCAATTATTTACAATAAAAAATGTAACTCGAGGCAACCATTTATATAATAATTTCGTCTTTATAAATAGAAGCAGAACAAAGCCTTTTAAGTGAAAGTTATACAATTCTACAAAAACGAGTCTGTGCTTATTAAAAAAGCAAAAAAAAATAATCGTGAAGCACAACACGTTTTGTTTGAATTGCATGCACCTAAAATGTTGAGTGTTTGTAGATATTATATAAAAGATATTCAGCATGCCGAGGAAGCTATGTTAAATGGTTTTTTTAAAGTGTTTAAATATCTTAAAAATTATAAAGCTGAAGGGAGTTTTGAAGGTTGGATTAGACGCATCATGGTTAGAGAATCTATTTCTTTTTTAAGACAGCAAAAACACATCGAGTTTTCTGTAGAGAAGATTGAAGAAACAATCGGTTATTCGAATCAGATAAACACCCAAATTGAAATTGCCGAAATCCAGCAGTTAATAGATGGCTTACCAGAAGGCTATAAAATGGTTTTTGTAATGTATGCTATTGAAGGTTATAAGCATGCTGAAATTGCTGAACTTTTAGATATAAACGAAGGTACTTCTAAATCGCAATTATTTAAAGCGAGAAAACTGCTACAAGAACAAATTAATAAACGAAACAAAACAGGTTATGGCTCCAATTAAATTTGAAGAAAACATAAAAGAAAAGCTGGAAGAGAGAACACTTCAGCCATCAAGCCAGGCTTGGAGTACGCTTTCAGAAAAGTTGGTAGAAGACACTAATAAGTCTTCTAATAAAATATTTTGGTGGCTTGGAATTGCCGCTAGTTTTATTGGGATTTTTCTTGTAGTGAATACGTTTTTGAAGACTTCTGAAACAAGTAATCTAACGCCAGTATTAGTAGAAACAGAAGCTCAAGAAGTTGAGGTGTTTGAAAGTGAAAATGACATTGTAACACCTGAAACATCTATCGCAATAGAAGGTTCTAATGTAACAGAAATAATGGCTTCAGAAAAAAATACTAATCCAAAGAAAATTAAAAATGAAGCAGTTATAGTAAATAAGAATCAGGTTAAAAACAACAGTTTAGCTCAATTAGAAAATACTGAAGAATCAGAAGAAGTTTTAAATAATTCAATCTCTGAAACTCCTTCATTCGAAATAAAAGTAGCTAATTTGGAGACTCAAGATAAAATCAATAAAACTGAAACTAATATTGATTCACTATTAAGTAAAGCTCAGCAACATATTGCTGAAAAATCTCAAGTAAAAACCTATTCTATAGATGCGAATGCCTTACTTCAAGACGTTGAAGAAGATTTAGACGAATCCTTTAGAGCAAAAGTTTTCGAAACAGTTAAAACAAATTACAAAAGGGTAAAAACTGCAGTTGCCCATCGTAATGATTAATAACATTCATCAATAATTAAAACAACAGTTATGCAAACAATTACTAAGTATTTAGCACTTATTGTGCTTACATTATCAGTGCAATTAATCTCTGCACAAGAAACATCTAATAAAGATAAAATTGAAGCTTTACAAGCTCAAAAAGAACAAGTAGTAACTCAAGAAAAAGATTTGCTAAAAACAGAAGTAGAGGCTGTAGACTTACAATTAGACAATAACAAAATCACACAAGAAGAAGCTGATTCTTTAAAAGGAGAATTGGCTACAAAACATGCATTAAATATTGAAAACAGAGTAGCTATTATAGACAATAGGATTGCTCTTTTAGAGCGAAATGAAAATGTCCCTTATGATACTGGAGCCAATCTAGAGGGATTTACAATAGTTCTAGGAAAAGATAAAGATTCAGATGAGTATGATACTGGGAGTTTATATATAGGACCACAGATAAGGGTTGAGCCTAAAAAATATGACAGACGTACAACCAGCGATTTGGTATTTGCCATTGGGTTTAATAATGCTATTATTGAAGGACAATCTCTTAACGATTCACCATATAAGCTAGGAGGCTCTGGCTTTGTAGAGTTAGGATGGGCTTGGAAAACTAGAATTTTTAATAATAGCAATGCTGTTCGTTTAAAGTATGGTGTTTCTTTTCAATGGAATAAGTTAGATATTAAAGGCAATATGTATTTTCAAGAAGTAGATGATGTTGTTACTTTAGAAGAATTCCCTCTTAATTTAGATAAATCGAAGTTTAGAACAACCAATTTGGTATTCCCTGTGCATTTTGAGTTTGGTCCTTCTAAGAAAATTGAAAAGGATAATTATTTCAGATATTCAACTTACAAAAAATTTAAAATTGGCGTTGGAGGTTATGGAGGGTTTGTTATACAATCTATGCAAAAGTTAAAGTATGATGATGTCAATGGTGATTTTCAAAAAGATAAAATTAAAGACTATAATACCAATAACTTTGTGTATGGATTAAGTTCTTATATCTCTTGGGGAAATGTTGGAATATACGCTAAATACGATTTGTCAACCATTTTTAAAGACCAGGCTATTGACCAGAATAATATTTCTTTAGGCTTACGTTTCGATATGGATTAGTTTGAGTAGTTAATTGTTTTAAAAGGCTTCAATTTTTAAATTTGAAGCCTTTTTTGTTTTCTTTTTACTTTTTTTTTGTCTTCATTAAAAGCATCTTTAAATTCTATATCTTTGTCAATAACTTCATTAAAAGCTCCTATCCAAGCATTACTTAGGATGTTTATGAACGCTATCCAAGAATTAGCGTTAACATCATTAAGATTGCCTTCTAAAGGGATTTTTGTAGCAATAGTATCTGTTTTTTGATTTTTTAAAACGAATATAAAAAAACCGACTAATCCTTCCCAAAGGGTTTCTGAGAAATTATCATGTTTTCCAATTAATTTAGAGTTTTTTATTAAAGGTTTTATATAGCCTTTTAAATAGCCATCTGCAATGGCAATTTCGCTATATAAATTAAAATTACCACTTTCAAAATCGATATTTGTATAATGTTTAGTAAAATCGTTTAATGCTGAAATATTAGCATTTTCTAAAGCAAACTCAATATCCATGTCAGGTATTTCTTTAATAATATTTAGGCTTCCATTTAAACGCATGCTGCCTTGTCCAAAAGATACTGCAGAAGCTGAAATTGGAGAAGGTAAAATGAGTTTTTTTTCAATTACATTTCTTAGGTTATCGGCTGTTAATTCTAGCTCATCAAAATAAAGATCAACATTTGGTGTAGTACTTATTTCTTTAAAAGATAATTTACCATGATGTACTTCAAAGTGGTTTATTTCAATAGGCGCTAAATCTGTTAATGCTTTGATCCAAATATCTATATCAGAATTTTTTTTTTCAGTTTGTTGGTTTTCCAAAACATAATTTATTTTTGGATTAAACATGATTATTTCACTTACAATTTCACCCTTAAATATAGATTTCCACTCTATAGAAATATCTGTTTTTGGGAAATCTAAAAAAGGAATTTGAATTTGTGTGTTCACTTTATTTAAATACATACCATTAATAACATATGCACCACGAGCAAGTGCAATATCAATATCTTTTACCTGGCCATAATAACCAGGAATATCAGCAAGCACTTTATTGACATAATTTTTTGCTATAGTTGGCAAATACAATCTGAAAGCAACAATAAGTATGGTTATTAAGAATAGAATTATGTATCTTTTCTTTTTGTATGTGCGACGATGTTCTTTGTTTTTCATTAAATTGATTGTTCGCGTTCGCCAAGTTAATGAAAATAGTTTTTGTTGTGATTGTTTTTAATTAGGTTTAACAGATTAAGTCTTCTTTATTGAAACTTAATTTTATTACTTTTATACGCTAAAAAAATAGGAACTCTTTGATATCTAAATCCACCATAGACCAAGTGTTTGAAACTGCTCGAGTAGAGGAGGTTATAGGCGATTTTGTTCAGCTTAAAAAATCTGGATCTAGTTTTAAAGGACTTAGCCCATTTAGTGATGAGCGCTCACCAAGTTTTATGGTGTCTCCCGTAAAGCAAATCTGGAAAGATTTTTCAAGTGGAAAAGGAGGGAATGTAGTTGCTTTTTTAATGGAACATGAGCATTTTACATATCCAGAAGCTATTAAATATTTAGCTAATAAATATAATATTGAAGTTGAAGAAACTGAGCAAACTAATCAACAAAAAGAACAAGCAAACGAACGTGAAAGCCTATATTTAGTTAGTGAATTTGCTAGTAAATATTTTCAAAATATTTTACATAAAACAGATCCAGGAAAAGCTATTGGATTGAGTTATTTTAAAGAACGTGGTTTTACTGAAGAAACCATAAAAAAATTCCATCTGGGTTATTCTTTAGATGAATGGCAAGCCTTTACAGACGAAGCTTTAAAACAAGGATATAAGCTGGAATACCTTGAAAAAACAGGAGTAACTATCGTTAAAGAAGCTAAACGTTTTGATAGATTTAAAGGTCGTGTCATGTTTCCAATAAGAAGCATGAGTGGTCGTGTTCTTGGATTTGGAGGACGTATTTTAACTAACGATAAAAAATCTGCAAAATATTTAAATTCACCTGAAAGTGATATCTATCATAAAAGTAAAGTGCTTTATGGTATTTTTCATGCCAAGCAATGTATAGCCAAAGAAGATAATTGCTATTTGGTTGAAGGATATACAGATGTTATTCAGTTTCATCAAAGAGGAATTAAAAATGTGGTTTCTTCTTCTGGTACAGCATTAACTCCAGATCAAATTAGATTAGTTAATAGATTAACAAAAAACATAACCGTACTTTTTGATGGTGATGCAGCCGGAATTAGAGCTTCTCTAAGAGGCATCGATTTAATTCTTGAACAAGGTATGAATGTCAAGATTTGTACGTTTCCTGAAGGTGAAGATCCAGATAGCTTTGCTAAACAAAACACGTTGGAGGAACTTACTTTCTACTTAGAGGAGCATGCTCAAGACTTTATTCAGTATAAAGCATCTATGTTATTTGAAGCTTCAAAAAACGATCCAATTAAAAAAGCTGAAACGGTTAGAGACATTGTAAATAGTATTTCTAAAATTCCAGATAGAATTAAGAGAGAAATATATATTCAGGAATGTTCTAAAATCATGCATATTAGTGAAGGCGTGCTCTACAGTACTTTGGCACAATCTTCCAAAAAAGATTTTGATGATGCTAATAAGCTGTATAAGGAAGAACAAAAAGCATTTCAAGTTATAAAGAATCAGCATGCACAAAAAAAAGTGGATGTACAGTATGAATTAGAACGAAAAATTATTCAAATCCTATTGCTTTATGGAAATAGAACTGAGGTGTTTGAAGATTTGATTTTAAAAGAAAACGATAAAAACGAATTAATTTTAGAACCCGTTTTACATGAAGCTAAAGTATTTGAAAAAGTGTATTTAGACCTTCAAGAAGATGAAATGGAGTTTACAGATTTAAAGTTTAAAGAGCTTTATTACAAGGTAATTGACACCTTAAATCAGAATCCAGATTTTGCATTAGAGAATTTTGTAAATGATGTAGATGCTGATATAGCTAGTGAATTGACTACTATTTTAATGGAAGATGAACGTTATACACTTTCAGACTGGAATAGAAAAAACATTTTCCCTAAAGATAAAACAGATTCTATTGCGCAACTGGTAAATGAAACTATTTTAAGTTTACGTTGTTTTCTTATTAGTAAGAAAATTAATGAATTAAGTTTAAGTACAAAAAGTGATATTGAAAAACAATATAAAGATATTTTAGAAGAAGTTGTAGGTTATAAAAAATTAGACAATTTACTCTCTAGAAAATTAAATAAACCTCTTTAAATTTCCATTAATTTAGCTCTATTAATTAAATCAACAATATTTCCAACATTTAATTTTTTCATTAAGCGTGCTTTGTAAGTGCTAACAGTTTTTTCGTTAATTTCTAATTCTTGAGCAATTTCCTTATTTTTTTTTCCAATAGAAATAAGTTTTAAAACTTCAATTTCTCTTCTTGAAAGTTTCTTGAAAAGTGAGCCAGAAGATTTATTTACACGTCTACCAAAAGCTAATTGATGTGCTAAATTAGTGCTTAAATATGTATCACCTTCAGCTACTTTCATAATAGCTTCTTTTATAGTAATTATATTTGCGTTTTTAGTTAAATAACCAGAGGCTCCAGATTTAATAGTGTTAAGAGCATATATTTCTTCTGGTTGTGTTGTAAACATGAGTACTTTTACTTGAGGATACTCTTTAGCAAGCCTTCTTAAAGCAGTTAGACCGTTAAGTTTTGGTAAATCTATTTCAGATAAAATAACATCTACTTTTTCATGTCTTAAAAAATCGAATATAGCTTCGCCATTGCTAACTCCTCCAACAACTCTAATGTCTTTGGAAGCAACAAACAGAAGTTCAATACCTTTTCTTATAATGGGGTGACTATCTACTACCAACAGTTTTATCATCTTAAAGAGTTTTAAATAGCTTTACTGTTGAGGCAAAAAAAGTGAGCATATTAAGTAAAGATACTAAATTTTAAGTTAAAAATTATTATGATTGTTTTAAATTATTTGGAACCATACAAATTGGTATTGGGTTCATTTTGTGCTTGTTAGAAGAATTAAATTGGTTGTATATTTTAAAAACTTCTTTCTCTCTACCATTAAAATCGGTTCCGTTCTTGTTTTCTTCTACCATTTTCATAGCCCATTCTAATTCTGGATATGATGCTCCTATTTGATCTTCATCACTTCTAGTATCTCCAAATAATCCATCACTTGGAGCTGCATTCATAATTGATTCTGGAATATTTAAAATACGTGCTAATTCATATACTTCAGATTTTAATAAATCGGCAATCGGGCTTAAATCAACACCTCCATCACCATATTTTGTGTAAAAACCAACTCCAAAATCTTCAACTTTATTTCCAGTTCCTGCAACCAGTAATTTTTTTAAACCTGCATAATAGTACAATGTTGTCATTCTTAAGCGAGCTCTAGTGTTTGCGAGAGCCATATCAACTATGGCTTGATTGCCATCTAACGAAATTTCGGTTTTAAATTCTTCGAAAACTGGAGTTAAATCAGCTTGCATGTCACAGACATTCTTAAAATTATTTTTAAGTTGCGCAATATGCTCTTGAGCTCTAGAGACATGACTTTTTGCTTGATGGATTGGCATTTCTAAGCACAAAACATCTAATCCTGTTTTAGCACATAGTGTAGATGTAACAGCAGAATCTATTCCACCAGAGATACCCACAACAAAACCATTAACATTGGCGTTTAAAGCATACTCTTTAAGCCATTTTACAATATGATTGACAACTTTTTCTGTTTGCATTTTAAATGTATTTTAAACAAAGAACATTACCTTTGTCCAACAAAAGTAAAAGAAACACCTTATTAATAAAAATTAACAACCTTTTAGTTTTATATGAAGAATTTTAGTTTGCTGCTATTAATGTTAACAATTGTTTTTTCTTGTAAAAAAGATAATAGTAATGAACAAGAAATTGCTGCCATTAATGTAGATTATATTATTGAAAGATTTGATGTAGCTTTTGGGAATGCAACTTCAAGTACTTTACCAGATTTAAAGAGAGCATTTCCGTTTATGTTCAACGAAAAGTATCCAGATTCTTTTTGGATAGCAAAAGTTAATGATACGCTTCAACAAGAATTAACTAACGAGACTAGTGAAATTTTTCCAGAATTGAAGGAGGAAAAAAAAGAAATCAGTCAACTTTTTAAACATTTAAAATATTATTTTCCGGAGTTTAAAACACCAAGAGTTATAACCACAACTTCTTCTGTTGACTATAGAAACAAAGTTATAGTAACAGATACTATTGTGTTAATCTCTTTAGATACTTATTTAGGTTCTAATCATAAATTTTATGAAGGCATTCAAAATTACCTAAAGCAGGATTTTAATAAAGAACAGATTGTTGTAGATATGGCAAATGGGTATGCAGATAGATACATTTATCAAAATATAAATAAAACGTTACTTGATGAAATGATCTATTTTGGAAAGCAGTTATATTTTAAAGATTTAATGATTCCTTTTAAAACAAATGCTGAAAAGATTAGTTATTCTGAAGAGGAATTAAATTGGGTTATATCTAATGAAATAGAAGTGTGGCGCTTTTTTGTTGAAAAGGAATTATTATTTAGTACGGATTCTAAATTACCAAATAGATTTATTAATCCAGCTCCATTTTCAAAATTTTATTTAGAAGAAATTGATAAAGAATCTCCAGGTGAAATAGGAAAATTTATTGGTTGGCAAATTGTTAAAGCTTATATGGAACGAAACGATGTTACTTTAAAAGATATGCTTCAAACCAATCCTGATGAGATATATAATAATTCAAATTATAAACCAAAAAAATAAATGGCAAAAATAACATCTAAAATAGAATTAACGGTTGAATTAGACGACAATAGAATTCCAGAAAAATTGACTTGGACTGCAGATGATGGAGGTATTAATAATGAAGAGGCAAAGGCTATGTTATTATCTGTTTGGGATAGTAAAGCACAAGAAACCTTAAGAATTGACTTATGGACTAAGGATATGCCTGTTGACGAAATGAAATTATTTTTTCATCAAACATTAGTGGCTATGAGCGATACATTTCATAGAGCAACTCAAGATGAAAAGATGACTGCAACAATGAAAGATTTTTGCGAATATTTTGCAGAAAAATTAGAATTGAAGAAATAAAAAAAGGCACTTTTAAAGTGCCTTTTTTTATAGATAGTTATTAATTAATCGTTGTTTGGTGCCATAAATTTATAAACTAAACCAGCTAAGATAGCTCCAATAATTGGTGCTACCCAAAATAGCCATAATTGTCCTAAGTGTTCTCCACCAACAAATAAAGCTTGACTAGTACTTCTTGCAGGATTAACCGAAGTATTAGTTACAGGAATACTAATTAAGTGAATTAGAGTTAGTGCTAAACCTATTGCCAATCCAGCAAAACCAGGAGAAGCATTTTTATGAGTAGCTCCTAGTATTACAATTAAAAACATAAATGTCATAACAACTTCAGTAACTAATGCAGAAGTCATATCGTAACCCATTGGTGAAAGCTCACCAAAACCATTGGCAGCAAAGCCTCCAAGACTAAAGTCAGCTGTACCACTAGCTATTAAATACAAAACACCAGCACCAGCAATTCCACCTAAAACTTGTGAAATAATGTAACCAGGTAATTCTTTACCATCAAAACGTCCTCCCATCCATAATCCTATGGAAACGGCAGGATTAAAATGAGCCCCAGATATATGTCCTAATGCGTAAGCACCAGATAATACCGTTAAACCAAATGCAAGTGCTACACCTGCAAAGCCAATTCCAAGTTCAGGAATTCCTGCTGCTAAAACGGCACTTCCACAGCCTCCAAGTACAAGCCAGAAGGTTCCAATAAATTCTGCTAATAATTTTTTCATGTTTTTAAAAAGTTTAGTTAGTAATATAAAATAATGATAGTTAGTAAATTATAAACCAATATACAAAAAAAAGAAAGTCAATTAATGATAAAGAAAAAAATGATTTAAGTAAAAAGATCGTTTTGGGAATTCCAAAACGATCTTTTTACTTAATAAGTTTCATATAAAAAAACAGATGATTAATTTAATTCAAAAGGATAAATAACTTTCCAATCTTTTTTCATATCAATCACAGTCCATCCATCTTTTATTGCTTGGTCAAGACCCTTGTCTAAACGTCCAATATGTGAATCTCTATCATAAGCCCATTCTCTAATAGAATCTGTATGATGCACATACAGCATAAAACTTTTATATTTGTTAGAGGCAGCATATTGCATCATTTGTAAATCGCCATCAGAATTCCCAGAAGCAAATACAGGTTTTTTACCAATAATTTTTTGAATGTTTAATGGTTTTCCTTCGTTATCATCATTATAATCTAATTCTGGTAGTCTTTTAATTACAGGGTTTCCATTATTATAATCAAATTCTGTTTTAATACGACTCCCAATAATTTGTTCTGATGGGATTCCATAAACAGGAGAAACAAAAGCTCTCATAAAATCGACACCACCACCAGAAACGATATAGGTTTTAAAATCGTTAGCTCTTAAATAAGATAGTAATTCAAGCATTGGTTGATACACCATTTTATCGTAACCGACATTTTTTGTTGGGTGTTTGGCAGTAGCAATCCAATCTTTTACAATGGCGTCAAATTCATCGGTTGTGTTTCCTGCATGTGTGGTCATTATTAGTTGAACAAGACCGTGTTCGCCTTGTTTTATTAGTGCCTCCATATCATTTTCCAGTACAGCTTTAAATGGTTGTTGGTCTTTCCACTCAGGATGATTAACAGCCATTGCTTTTACTCTGTCAATAGCGAAAAACAATTGAAAATAGGCAGGTTGTTCTGCCCAAAGGTTGCCATCGTTATCAAATGTTGCAATTCTGTCGCCAATTGGGATAAAATTTTCGCTTTCTGTATTGGTTACTTCAGAAACATAATTAACAATATTGGTCTTTGTTACACCTTCATTCCACGAAGGAAGGTGGTCAATTAATGAGTCTTTAGTTATTGAAATGCTATCTGTTTCGTTTTCTTCAGTTTTGTTGGTGCAACCAATAAGCAAGATTATACTTAAAAGAAGTAAGTTGATTTTTTTCATTTGATTTAAATTAATGTTTCTTAACTAGATTTATGTTTTTAAAAAAAATCAATAATAAATTTACTATTTTTTTGGAAATAATAAAATTATATTTGCCCGAATTCCCCATTCTGCATTATAGACATTATTTCCGTAAAAAAGTTTAGGACCACCACCTAATTGCATCATTTGTTTGCCAATAGAAAGTACTTTGGAGTAGTAAACCCCTACAAAACCACTAAAAACATCATTATCCCAACTTTGTGTATTTTCTGAAGCTAATGTAACAGAAGCTCCAGTTTTTGAAGCAAAAGTTATAAAGGGTTGAAAAAAGGTTACATTAACATCATTTAAGCCATTACCTGCATAAGACCACATATGATTTACCAAACCTCCGTAAGTCCATTGCCCTTTTATTTTTAAAACTAGTGCATTGGGGCCTGCAGCCCATTTGTTTAAACCTAAAAAATCATTTGTTGCTGTTGGAAGAAGCAAGATTGGACCAACACCCCAAACTAAACCTTTTTTTTGCTCTTTTGGCGAGAAATAAATGCTTTGTGCTATGTCCCCTAATCCGGTTTCATTGTTTCCATTTCCTGTAACATCGCTCTGGGAAATTATTGGAAGAATAGTTCTGCTTATCATATTCCAATTTTCACCTATAGAAATAGGGATAACGGGTTGTGCATTTAAAGTATATTTAAAACCATCCAAAGGACCAACTCCAAAATCAAAATTATTTTGTAATGGCACGCTTATAAGTGCAGCAATAGGATTTGCTAATTGCTTGGCAAGTTCTTCAGCAGATGCTGATTCTTCTGTTTGAGCTTCTATTAAATTTGGAATAAGAAATAGTAGAACAAAAAAGAGGCTATAATTGAATTTTAGCATAGATAAATATTTATTAGTTTCAAAAATAAAAAAAAGCCGAATAGAGTATTCGACTTTTTTAAATAAATTTATGGAAATCTAATTTTTTTGAGCATTTTTCATTGCATCAAGTACTTTATCTAAACTAAAACTTCCTACTTCATGGCGTTGCGGATACTCTTTAAAAGTCGCCAAGAACTTCGCAACATGTGCTTGTGCTGGCACAACAGCAAACATACGTTCTGCCATCCAACGTTTATAATCTTCAGAATCGTGTTCTGCTCTTTCAAAAGGGTCGCCTTTTAAGTCCATTAACAATGGAAACCTAAGAGTTGTATATCCTTTTTGCCATACATCAAATCCATGATTCTCTTGAATTTTAAAATGAACCTTCCATCTACCATATCTAAAAGCATTTAAACTTCCGTCATCATCGAAATAGAAAATTTCTTTTCTAGGGCTTTCGTCAACTTCTCCTGTAAGTAATGGCAACATATTATAACCATCTAAATGTACTTTAAAGTTTTTACCATTGGCAGAATGTCCTTTTAATAGTTTTTCTTTTACGTCAGTTTCTCCAGCTGCTGCCAAAAATGTAGGCAACCAATCTTCACCAGATATAATTGCATTACTTACTTGTCCTGGTTTAATTTTTGCAGGCCATTTAACAAGGCATGGTGCTCTAAAGCCACCTTCCCAGGTTGTTGCTTTTTCACCTCTAAACGGTGTCATACCACCATCTGGCCAGAAAACAATTTCTGCGCCATTATCAGTACCAAAAATAACGATGGTATTTTCTTCGATACCTAAATCTGTTAAAGTTTGGGTTAATTCTCCTACAATTTTATCTAATTTAACCATACCATCTGCGTAGACTCCTAAACCTGTTTCCCCATCTTCTTCATCAGTTAAATGCGTCCACACATGCATTAAAGTAGAGTTATACCACGTAAAAAATGGTTTGTCGTCTGCAACCGATTTTTTCATAAATGCTATTGCAGCATCTTTGGTTTCTTGATCAATAGTTTCCATTCGCTTTTTAGTTAATGGTCCTGTATCTTCAATTTTACCATCAGATGATGAACTGATAACACCTCTTGGCCCGAACTTCTTTTTAAATTCTGGATCTTTTGGATAGTCTTCATTTTCAGGTTCTTCTTCTGCATTTAAGTGATACAGATTTCCTAAAAACTCATCAAATCCATGATTAGTTGGTAAATGTTCATCTCTATCTCCTAAATGATTTTTACCAAATTGACCTGTTGCATAACCGTGATTTTTTAATAATTCGGCAATTGTTGGGTCTAATTCGCTTAAACCTTCTTTTGCTCCTGGTAAACCAACTTTGGTTAATCCAGTTCTATAAGGCGATTGCCCAGTAATAAATGCAGCACGACCTGCTGTACAACTTTGTTGTGAGTAATAGTCTGTAAATTGGATACCATCTTTTCCAATTTTGTCTATGTTGGGTGTTTTGTAACCCATCATACCCATATTGTATATGCTTGGGTTAGACCAACCAATATCGTCTCCCCAAATAACAAGGATGTTTGGTTTTTTTTGAGCAGTTACTGAAAATGTCATAAGTGCTAGCATTAAAAATAAGCTCAAGTTTTTAGTTTTTTTCATAAATTTTAAATTTGATTAGTAATCACGATAAAGATAAGGAATAAAATATATAGATTCCTAATAGAAGAGGAGACCTGTAATTAAAGAATGAAAGTAGCTTGTACTTGTATCAACCAATCGGCATCTGTAGGATGTTCTACATATTTGAAGACTCCAGCTTTTAAATTAATAGGAAGGTACCAATTATGACTTATCAGTTTCCCAATACCAGCGCCTAAAGGAATAGTCCATCGATTTCCACTTGGAGCATTCCAGTCTGCCGTAATGTTTGGGCTAGAATATACATACCAACCTTTTTTTAACTTTTTAGATATAATAATTTGAGTGTATAAATAATTGACATCTTCAACATTACTTGGTCCAGCAACCGAAAAGAAATTTTGTAATAATAAGCCATAAGTAAACCCATTGGTTTGTTTTAATGCAATTACAGAAGGTCCAATAGAAAATTTCTCAAAACCTAATCCTTTTACACCAGTTGGTAACATAAAAGCTGGTCCTGCTCCCCAAGTAAAACTACCTTCTTTTGCAGGTGTTAGAGCACCAAGGAACGTTACATTTCCAACCCCATTTTTATAGCCTGATTGGGAAGGAGCATTCATAAATGGTAATATGGCACGAGTTATTAAGAGCCATTTTTTAGATAATGTTACAGGAATAACAGGCTGTATGTTTAGAACATTGGAGTTGTTATTATTAATAGATAAATTATAATTAATTGGAATGCTCACCATATTGGCAATAGGGTTCTGAATTTTATCTTCCAGACCATGACCATCTTCGGGATCTGCACTTGTTCTGTTTTCTTGTGCGTTTAGGATAGATGCAAACATAATTGCAAACGCAAATAATAAGTGGTTTTTCATGTGTTTATTTTTAAATTAAACGAATAATTTGCTATAAACCAGACTTAATATTTGTTTTAAAAGGGAAAACTATGATTGCTTTTTATAAAAATACTTAAAAATGTTTAATTATTTTTTATAATCTGCATCTTATTTTGAAGTTGAATTAAAGGTTGAGTGTTATTTTAATCAAAATAATATCAAAAATATCTGGAACCATTTGTGTTTAAATGGTTAGTTGTTTGTAGAGAATCAGACATAGAAATACTTATCATGTATTCTTCTTTTTAGTATATTTTCTTATAAATTATAGTTGTTTAAGTTTTTGAGAATTGCAAAATATTATGTGTCTAACAATTAATAAAGTAGAAAGTGATGTTACATCCAGAACCCAACAACTCACTCAATTAGCCACATAGACGCTATGTATCCTATGCCATAAACTGGAATTAATTTCACCCAATTCGGAAAATTAATTTTAGATTTTTTTAGAAGCCAANTTACTGTTATCACTACTANTATAAATAGAATTTGTCCAATTTCNACACCAACATTAAAAAATAATAATGCAGCAGGAATGGTTGTTTGTGGTAAACCAATACTTGTTAATGCGCCAGCAAAGCCAAAACCATGTAATAAACCAAA
>JGI24025J20009_10001003_pt1 | contig 21748 bp, 32 predicted proteins | sample Cruoilmetagenom3_FD_20009 | JGI IMG/M metagenome (IMG submission 20009) | reverse complement strand
TATGGTTAAGATATTGTGACACTCCCAGAGGAAACGGGGAGAAACAGGGAACACAAACTTTAACCTGTAGCTACTACGCCAGGGTTCTACTCTACGATAACATTTAAAGGAGATCTAAATGAGGAATAAGAATCCTGGATATAATCTAAATTGGAAAAGCGTGTGGAGGGAAATGCGAGGGCAAAGGATGAGACCTGTAAAGATAAAGTTTGACCCCGCATTTAAAGAGAAATTCGCCAAAAATTATTCTGAAAGGGCTGAGTCCAACGACTATGAATATGGAAGGAAAGCAATAAAAGCATTGAGCGAAATACTGGAGGAGAACTTTAAAGTTTTAGAGATAGGCCCCGGTCCCGGAACATTGACCATACCGCTGGCAAAGATGGTTAAAAGAATTNNAGTTGTTGAGGCTTCTAAATTAGCTGTNGGTCACCTGCTGAAGAATTTAGCAAAAAGTGGAGTTAATAATGTAGAAGTAATAAATGAAAATTGGGAGAAAATTAACTTAAAAGATAATTTCGATTTGGTTATTTGCTCTCACTTTCTCTGGCAAATGAAGGATATTGAAACGCTTTTAAAGAAAATGGAGATCGCCTCCAACCGGTATTGTGCTGTAATACAACCTGCGGGAAGGGAGAGTATAATAAAAGAAGCGTGGAAGAAAATGACCGGGGAAGATTATAAAGGACAGTTCGAACCCGATGCAGACCATTTTGTCTATTTAATCTTACGCCAATGGGGAAAGTTGGTAAATGTGAGGGTTATGGAGTACAACATAGAGAGAAACTTGGGTCAAGAGATACGATATATAGCGAGTTTTGTGGGTAAATGCAAAAAGATCGATAGAGATGCAGAAAAATTTATTCGCAAGTTTCTCATTGGCGAATCAGAAAATGGAATCTTCAAAGCACGGCATTCGGCTGTAGTTATGTGGTGGAGACCAGATGGAAGATATACAACTTGAGAAAGAATATGGAAAAGATTTATAATGCACAGGTGAGTCATATGCTGAAGGTAGAAAATTTATCGGTGAGGGTGGATGGTAAGGATATTTTGAAAGGAATTAATATAGGGATTAGAAAGGCAGAAGTGCATGCTTTGTTGGGCCCAAATGCTTCGGGAAAATCCACCCTCGCTCAGGTCATAATGGGATTTCCAGACTATAAAATCACAGCGGGGAAAATTAGTCTTAAAGAGAAGGATATTACAAGTTTATCGATAGAAGAAAGGGCGAAGTTGGGGATAGCTCTGGTCTTTCAGCATCCACCCACCATAAAAGGGATAAAATTATCAAAGCTTTTAGAGAAAATTTCTAAACAAACAGTGGACATAAAAGAGTTTTCGGTAAATCCCGATATTTTGGAGAGGGAAATAAATGTTGGTTTCTCCGGGGGCGAAAGGAAACTGTCAGAGATAATACAAGTAATCAGTTTAAACCCCAGCTTTGTTGTTTTTGATGAATTGGATGCCGGGTTAGACATAGAAAACCTTGAGAAATTAACATCTATAATAAAGAACAAGTTACTCAGCAACGGTGTCTCTATTCTTCTAATTACACATAGAGGTGACATACTCCGTTTTCTCAAGCCAGCCATTGCACATGTCATGTTGGATGGGAAAATAGTGTGCTCTTCGGAGAATTGGAAGGAAGTATGGAGAACAATTACAAGGTATGGATATGAAAAATGTGAGGAGTGCAAAGGGCGTAAATTACTCCCAGATTGACAATCGAGTTGAGAAAATTTCCGAGAGTAGGGAAGCTATGATACTGCCGAGTCTCGAGGCCTACAAGGAACTCAAATGGACGAGAGATTATTTTGAGCAGAAACCAGAAGAAGGATATTTCATATGGGTAAAGAAGCAGATAAACCATCCTCTAACTACCCGTATAGCTATCTCTTTGCCAAGGGTTTCTCAAGAGCCAAGAAATTTGGTAGTAATAGAAAAGGGGATAGAAGTAGAAATATATAGCATCTGCAGTGCAGTCAAAAAGAATCTGTGTGGAGTCCACATAGGGCGGTCAAGAATTGTTTTAAAGGAGAACTCTACACTGAAAATGGGACACTTCCAAAACTGGGGAAGAGGAGACCGAGTTGAATCAAGTTTAAAATTCTTTCTGGAAAAATAAGCAAAGTTGTCTTATACTTTTAAGTGTTTGGCTGTACCAGAAACATTAAAAACGAAGAGCAAAACCTTTTTAGATTCTCGTTCTTCGGCGGACTTTCAAATAGCTGTTTTAGCTGAAGGGGGCGAGGTTGATATGCATGACTCCATTTTTCTGAACGGTGAAAAATCCAGTGGGATAACAAAATTAAGGATGATTGCCGATAAACATTCTAAGATTTCAGCCCACAGTAAAATAGTAGCAAATAGTGCTGGTCAAGGACATTTGGATTGCACGGGCTTATTGTTGGATGAAAATTCGTGCATAAGCGCAGTGCCAGAACTTCTAAATAAGAATAAAGATGCTACACTTACCCACGAGGCATCGATAGGCAAGATCTCGGAGGAAAATCTGAATTATTTGAGGAGTAGAGGGCTAACAGAGGATGAAGCGATCAAGTTGATTGTGACTGGATTTTTGGGCGAGGAAACACCCTTCACTTACAAAGGGCGCAACCTGTCAAAGGCTTATATGTGAAAAATGGAAAACCTGGTTGTGATTATAATTCTAATTTTTGGTGGGCAGACACTGGGTTGTCTGTTTGGGATAATAAAGAAACCAAAGAATTCTGTACTGTACGGCCCTTTATCGTTTGCAATATCAGTGATGTTGGGTATATCTTTCACTCAATTAATACCGGAGAGTTCGAAAATTATTCCCTCCTACCTGGTTATAGCCTCTTTCCTTCTCGGAATAATTGTAATGCGAATTGTAGATTACCTCCTACCCCATATAAATCCCAAGTTACTCAAAAAAGAAAGGCCATCCGTTAAGAGGAGTGTTGCTATGCTTGTTATTGGCATGGCTTTACATAATCTGCCGGAAGGGCTGGCAATTGGTGTTGATTTCGCATTGACGCCCACACTGGGCATTATGATAGCAATTGGAACGCGGCACAGGATGTTCCGGAAAATATTGCGACGATCGTTCCCTTGTACGCCTTGACCGGAAAAAGAATGAAGTCTTTTATCGTAGTAACAATCACAATATTGTTTGAACTAATCGGTTTTATTTTTGGCTATTATTTCTTGAGAGGAGCCTCACAAAATTTATTGGGGACATCGCTTTCGCTTGCAGCGGGTTTTATGACCTACATCTCAGTAGAAGAGCTAACCCCGGCGGCACAGATAAAGCAAAATTTGAAAGAAGGTGTTTTTAGTCTCAAATATTTATTAACACTGAAAGGGAAAGCTATTATAGCAAATTCAGAAGATTTAATCAGGACTTTCTTTTACAAAGAGGGTTCTCTTCCTTGCTCTGACAAAAAGAATTCATCGGGACGATGGATAAATAACATTATCATCGAATATTTGCATCTTCAAACATTTGAAGATTGGAAGATACCCTGCAAAGGTCAAGGGGAAAAATGAGAGATTTAAGGTATTGGCTCCTGTTGCAACGCGTGGATGAAATAGGCCCTTCGCTTTTCAATAAACTACTTGAAAAATTTGGTGAACCAGAGGGCATTTTTTCTCTCGGTATAAGAGACCTTTTATCCATACCGAGGCTTTCAAAATCTATCGCCAAAGGTATAATTTCATCTAAAAATAATCTGGATGAAGTAGATAAAGTCCTTGAGGAACTGGAGAGAAGACAAATCAGGGTTACAACCATTGCTGATGAGGATTATCCGAAAAGGCTAAGGCGTATAGTTAATCCTCCGCCAATCATCTACACTTACGGAGAGATTGATGATAATGCACAGAAGATTGCTATTGTTGGGGCAAGAAGGGCACCAGTAAATGGAATAAAAAATGCCTTCTACTTTTCTGGAGAGATTACGAAAAAGGGATTTGTTATAGTGAGTGAATATGCAAAGGGGATAGATACAGCAGCACGTATCGGTGCACTAAAATCTGGTGGGAACACAGTGATGGTTCTTCCTACGGGCATTCTCAAATTTTCACTACATCTGGAACCAAATGAGTTGAGAAAGACGATAGGAAGCCATGCCATTATTTTTTCTGAATTCTTCCCTTTGTCTGGATGAAGTGTGAGACAGGCTATGGCAAGGAATAGAACTACAGCAGGTTTGTCAGATGGAGTTCTTGTTATTAAAGCAGGAGGAGAAGGAGAAACGATAAATACAGCAGAGTGGGCATTAAAGCAGAAAAAACCTCTGTTTATTATTTCATCTGATAATATGCTTGGTAGCAGAAGGTTTCTGAGTATGGGTGCAATTTCAGTAGAAAATCCAGAAGAACTGAAAAACGCGTTATGATTTTGTTCTATTCTGTAAAAAAATTTGTGGATTTCGTGTCTTCCACGGGATACAGAGCTTTCCAAAACTTATTTTAACAGGGTAAGAGAAATTCTTTTCTGTTTAACAGGGACTTTTAAGAGACCCGTAAGAGACAAAGATATGTTCTCGTTTTTTTAATCTCATACAAGTCTCGTCCAATCCCTTTTGATGAATAACAGAGGATAGGGTTTACATTGGTTTAGGAAATTGTCTCTTTTGACTTTTGTAACTCATTGATATATAAGAAATTAGAACTTTGGGAAACCCTGTTCCGCGGGATAATAAATTTGGATATGAATTTTGCTATATTGAGCAATTCTTATGGAGAGGATAGGTCAGGTGCTATAATTGGAAGGGAGCTTAAGAAAATTTTTCCTGATGTTAGAATATTAGGTGCTGCCCTAATATCAATGGGTGAAAAGTACAAAAAGAGAGGAATAGGGGATTTTTCCTGAAGAGTCCATCCGGATTTGTTGCTGATATAATCACAAATTCAAAGGTTCCCCTCTCTTTTGTTACGAGACTTCGTAAAATAAAAGACGAGGTAAACACGGTTTTCGTGGTGGGAGACATACCACTGTTACTGCTGGGATTTTTTGCCTTTAGAAACAAGATGTGGTTTCTTACTCCCTGTAAATCAAATTATATCTCACCGTACCTCTTTTTAGAAAAAAAGATTATGAAAAATCTGACCACGATGGTATTCATACATGATGAGCCCACAGCAAAAGACCTGCAGAATTTTGGCATCAACGCAGTATTTCTCGGAAATCCAATGATGGACGAACTTGAGAAGGAAAACCTGTATGAGCCACCCAAAGACAAAACTATTATAGGTATCTTCCCTGGCTCAAGAAGAGAGGCATATAAAAATATGGAAAAGATAGGGGTGGTTATAAAAATGATAAAAAATGCCTATCCCGATTTACATTTTGTAGTCGCCGTATCCAATGCCGTGAATAGAAATAGATTAAAGAAATCCATATCTGATATAAATAGCATAGACTTTGTAAAAGGTGCCTCTGTTGATGCTGTATCATCTTCAACACTTGTAATAAGTTTGTCTGGAACTGCATCAGAACAAACAGTAGGTCTTGGTATACAGATTGTATCCTTTGTGGGGAACGGATCTCGGACTACTCGTAACAGATTAAAGGGACAGGAAAGACTGCTTGGCGGGTGTCTTAAATTTGTGCATGATTTTCCAGAAGGGGTGATAAAAGAGATAAAAAATCTACTCTTCAATGAGAAACTATAAGAGAGAATAGGGACAGGATTGGTAAAGAGAGAATGGGGACAAAAGGCGGGGCAAGAAGGATTGCTGAATATGTTTCGGGGTATAAAGCGTAAAGAATAGAGTACCCATATTTCATTTTGTCTGTAGTCTTGAGTATTCGGTTCTGGAGAAAGCTTGCAAGATATCACTATCGTGCAGGGGTATAAAGGATGCATTGAGGGGTGTATACAACTATAAACCGTAGAGGTCATAGAGTTCACGGAGATAAAAGAAATGAGAACTCCCTATAAATTCAGAAGTCCAGTCAATACAATTTTTGATATTTACTGCTATTTTTTTCTTGACAAATAGAAGAATCTATAGTACAATCTAATGAGCATAAGCTCAAAATGGAAAGTTTATGGTATAAGAATCTATTGTTGGGGTAGACCGGTTGATTTTCAAATTTTGAATTTAGGGCGCTGTCAAAAATGATATGAAAGAAACCACAGAGCTATAACCTCAGAGGTCGCCGAGAGAAAAAGAGACTGGTCTCTGATTTCTCTGAGTGCTCTGCGGTTTAAAAGACGAAATAAAGAGAATTAGTTTTATCCGTACGGATCCGTATAGATAGGAGGTCATTCACCCCGACGATACGTCGGGGGAGGGACAAAACTCTTTCATAAATCTTTAATGAATCAAAATCTCTGTGCTCTCTGTGGTTAGATTTTTCACGGTACCGAATTTACAATATGGAGGCGTTATGCCAAGAGGAAATGGAACAGGACCAAAAGGCGAAGGTCCAGGAACAGGAAGAGGACTTGGAAGAGGTGGTGGTAGAGGGCTTGGAGGTGGAAGAGCGTTAGGACCAGGTGGTTATTGTATATGCCCAAAATGTGGGACAAAAGTTGCTCATAAACTTGGGCAATCCTGCTATAATATGACCTGTCCCAAATGTGGAGCAAAGATGACAAGATAATAGTTCATCTATTAATAGGTCAAGGATATAAAGGTGAAAGTAAAAATAAATAAAGAAGAATGCATAGGTTGTGAGGTCTGTGAGTCTCTCTGCCCCGGTATTTTTGAACTGTGAGATAATATTGCAAAAGTAAAGAACTCTGAGCCAGATGATATGGATTGTGTTAATAAGGCAGTTGAAAGTTGTCCTGCTGAGGCAATAATTGTAGAGGAATAAGAGAAGGTAGAAATGCATGTATACTCTACCTCTCCCTGTTCTACTGACGGAGTCTGCAAAAGGGACTGAGAATGAATATTACCGCCATTTTTGATGACAATAGAGTTATTTGGGCAAGAATATTCGGAAAACTTTTAAAAAATTGGTAAATACCCAGTATACACCATTATGGAAGAAATTTATAAATAGCTTATCCTTTTAAAGGTGGGGAACAGAGAGAATATGCCATATGCTTTTCGCCAACGCTCTAAAAAACTCGGTCAATTAGAAAAGAAATAATATGACAGAAATAGAAGAAGCAAACTTTTATTTGGAAAGAAGATATTTTAAAAGACTTATGCATGATAATAACTATGACGAAGGTTATATTTTAAATTTCATCCCGTTAGATAAGGCATAAAGGCAGCCGATAAGATAAACTATCTTTAAAATCCAATTATCTAACGGGATGAAAGGGGAAATATGGAAATTTCTGAATGGGAAAAATGATTGATATGAAATTGGCAAAAGAACTTGATAATGCGATAGATACATCCAAAGTCAAAATAGAATGGACCCAGGACCCAAAAGGTTACTTTACGATAAAGCCTTTCCCTTCGAGGAGAAAGGTTTATGTAAGGTATTATAAGGACAACAAACTAAAAGAAACATTCTCAGGAATAACTGCATCTCATATAGTCCAGAAACTCATTGAAGAGGGATTGATATCAAGATTAGATCATGCAGCATACCTTGGAAAAGAAATAGAGAAGGCGATAATAGCATTAGAAAATGATTTGGATTATGTACAAGATGAAAAATTGAGACTTAAAAAGGGAGGGCGTTCATTCAAAACAAAGATTTTCTCAGAAATCGTTACTATAAACGGGAAGAAATATGAACATTTTGGTGTTAAAGAACGCTGAAGGAGAACTTGGGAATTTCTTTGCTAATAATGTAGGGAAAAGAGTCAATATCACATTCAGGTTCATCAATGATAATCGCTAAAGATATTTGATGATAACTATAACAAAGATTACATTTTAAATTTTACCCTGTTAGATAAGGCATAAAGGCAGCCAATAAGATAGATCATCTTTAAAACCAAATCATCTAACGGGGTAAAGAAAAAAGGAAAAACTGCAACCATAAATGAACACAGATTCTCAAAAAGACAAAATACCAATGGTATCAAAGGCTAATAGCAATAATCTGAAATGGAATTTTTCCATGGGGTTGTTTTACGGTATGTTCTATAACGGAGGTATGGCATTTAGCGAGTCTACTACAGTCTTGCCAGTATTTTTAAATAATTTTACTAACTCTAAAATTCTAATAGGATTATCTTCTACTATAATGAGTCAGGTTGGTGGTATTGGGAGTGTCTTGCCACAATTGTTTGTAGCGAGTAGATTAGAGAATAAAGTTCACAAGAAGCCTGTCTTAATAGGGGCAATTATTATTCGAGCACTATGCTGGGGTTTCCTGGCCTTCATTGCCTATTTATTCGGTAAATCTCACCCATTAGGAATCATTTATGTGCTGTTTTTATTCCTTACTTTATTTGTTTTTATGGGCGGAATAGCAGTTGTACCATTTCAGGATATATGGGGAAAAGCAATTCCTTCCACTCTTAGAGGGAGGTTTTTTGGTTATCTCCAGTTTTTTGGAGGCATTCTAGTGCCTTGTTAAATAACGTATGTTGTTTTCTGTAATTTTCTCAATAACGGATAGTGGCGATTACTGTTTCTCCATTTCAGATGCTCTTTGATATTATGTTTGAGTTCCTTGTGGCTTTCTGGGTAAGAGTTCTTTAGCACAAAGTAGCGAACTGGTCCAAACTGAGCTTCAATTCGATTCATCCATGAAGCATTGGTTGCTGTGAATATCAACCAGATTTCGTTTTCACGGCACCACTGGAATACTTCTCTGCACTTATGGGGAGAAAAATTATCCAAAATGATAATTAACCGTCTGTCATGCTGGTAACGTCGTCGAATTATCTTGAGAAAGCTGAGGAATTCTTTCCTTCGCTTATGACGTCGGATAACACCAAACAGTTTATCTGTTTTAAGATCGTAGCCTGCGATAAGATGCCGAATCCCATAGGGACGACTATAAGTTGCTGGGAGCCTTTGAGGCTTCCCCTTCGGAGCCCAACATGCGCAAGCGTAAGGACGAATCTCTAATGGGCCAAACTCATCAACACATATTACTCGGCATCCCTTAGGCGGTTTCTTATACAAATGCCTTATGAGTCCCTTTTTTTCTCGAATTGAGGATCAGTCGATTCTTTCCAAGTTTCTGTTCTTTGATAACTAAGTCCGGCATCTATTAAGATGGTGCGAATGGTTGGGCGGCTGATATACGACACTTTTTTCTGCTTAATCAACACCAATTGAAGTTGCGATAAGGACCACTGATTCAGAGGGTATCCCAGGTCTTTAGGGCAGCTCTCGGCAAGTTCCACAACTGCACGACGCTGTTCTTCAGTGAATGTTGGAGGTCGGCCACCTCGATACTTTGGTCTGATACCATTGATACCTTCTTTATTGAAGGCATGAATGATCCGTCGTACCTGTAACTTTGAGTAGCCCATAACTTGGGTGATCTGTTTAACCGGTGTCCGTGCCGCCGAAGCTATAATAACCTGTGCTCTTCTGGCAAATTTCACATCATTTCCGTTACGGGCAATATCGTTTAACTCGGTGCTCTCTTCATATGTTAAAGAACGAACATACAAACTCATGGCATCCTCCCTTTTTAAAATTTTCCCTAAAAGAAGGATACCATAAAAATTGATGAATGTCAAGAAAAAAATATCATTTATTATTTAACTAGGCACTAGCTATTGGAGCAGGATTCATTGTTAAAAGTATTTTAGGCAACAAAGGAATTTCTTTTCCCAATAACTATGCTTTTCTCTTCTTACTTTCCTTTATTTTTATTAGCATTTCTTATTTTGCCTTGGGTTCAGTAAAGGAGCCTATAGAAGATGTGCATAAGAATCAACTAAACTTTAAAGAATTTCTAAAGAAGGCATTTCGTATACTAAAATCTGATGATAATTATAGAAGATTCCTGGGAGTTCAAATACTTGGTGGAGCTATTAGTTTAGCTCTGCCATTTTATGTTCTTTATGCCAAAGATATTTTGAGTGTCAAATTGGGGATGGTAGGGATATTTCTCTCAGCACAGATGTTGGGCGGTGTATTATCAAATGTTCTTTGGGCCTATCTTTCTGATTACATTGGCAACAAAAGAGTTATTCAAGTAAGTGTATTCTTAGGTTTGATAGCCCCTTTGATTGCTTTATTAACCCCGACATATCTCCCAAAATTATTTATCCTTGTATTTGTACTGCTTGGATTCTCAATAATGGGTCAGGTAATTGGAAATACAAACTTTCTGCTCGATATTGCGCCTTCTAAGAACAGGCCTACTTATATGAGTGTAAGGGGAACTTTGAGGGCTCCTGTGGTAGCTTTCCCTTTGATTGGAGGGTTTATAGTTCAGCACATATCTTATAATTTCTTGTTTATAATAACAATATTGACAGTATGCGCTGGTTTTATCTTAAGTTTTCAATTAAATGAACCTCGCAGGATAAAACAATAAAATATCATGGAAATATCTGAATGGAAAAAACGTCTTGGGTTGAAGCGCAGAAATAAGGATATGTTCTTTAAAGGTCATTTTCAGTCGCCTATACCCCCTGAGGATCGTATGAAGTTTAATGAACTTGACTATTATCCTCCTGACCCAAAATACTATTTTGAGCTTGAGCTCCACGAGCATAAAGAAAAAGAAATAGTAAAAGTGCAAGATACTACTGGAAACGAAAGAAAATTCTTGCGGTGGGGTGAATTTAGGTTTAAAATAGGAGATAAGGATTGTACACTTCAAGCTTATAAAAGTGACTCTATGGAGGAAAGACTGTTTATTCCTTTTCGTGATGCAATGAGTGGTAAAGAGACATACGGTGCGGGAAGATATATTGACCTTGATGCAAATGAACATTATATTAAAGGAAAATGGATTCTTGATTTCAATAAAGCATACAATCCGTGGTGTGCATATAGCGAGCATTATGCTTGTCCTTTTGTGCTTCCAGAGAACTGGCTCAAAGTAGAAGTGAAGGCGGGGGAGAAGGATTATTCTTTGAAAGGAGGTGAATCATGGAGTTCTTGATAGCTTTCGGTACGGATGATGGTGAGAATTTGACCAATGGTCACGCAGGTGATGCCAAGCAGCTCTATCTCTACAAGTTTTCCGATAACAAGGAAGAGTTTGTTGAACAGAGAAGGAATATCGAATTGGGAGGTGGTCAATCTCTAAAACCTGGAAGTCCAGAAATGGCCAAGGCTAGGTCTGCTGTTTTTAAAAACTTGGATGTCCTGGTTGGTAAAAAGTTCGGTCCAGGTCTTCCCAATTTATTGAAGCAATTTGTCTGTGTAATAATAAGAGTAGACACTATCAGTAAGGCAATTGAAGTCATACGTAACAATCTATACAGAATAAAAGAAGAGAAGGATAAAAGGGAGGACAGAAAACAAATTGTGTTAGAGCCGTAATTAATGGCTGTAGTAAATGTGAATGAAGCACTCTTTATTCCTTATATTGAAGATGAAACTGCCAAAAGTTGAAAGAATCTATGTTTTGGTTAAAATGAAAAGGAGCCCTTATTAAGAGATATTATATATAATAGATACAAAAGGAGGGTATAAGATGATAGCTCAGTTTACTATATGGGCATACGGTAAAGAGCACCATAGCGAAGATATAGCCGAAATAAGTAGGTTAATAAAAGAAAGTGAATTACATTTTGAATTCCATTCCATGGCTACTAACATAGAGGGGGAATGGGATCAGGTAATGGATTTAATTAAGAGATATAGAGATAAATTATTGGAAACTAACCACCGAATAGGTTTAAATATAATGATTGATGAAAAGAAAGGTGCAACCAACCAGATAGTTTATAAGAAGGAATCAGTGAAAGAGAAACTGAGAAAATAAAGAGAATAGTCACAATAAAATGCAAGATTACTTAGTTAAACCTATTGGAATGGCGAGAAGTAATTATAGAGAAGTTTCTTTAACTCTTCATAACTGAGTTTTTTGGCTAACTATCAACAGAAAGGAGGTTAACAATGGCAGATAAAGAAAAGGCAAATAAAATAAAGAGAATTTATGAAGTTTTACCCAAGTTAGATGACGGGCGGTGTGGATATAGGACTTGTGGAGCATTTGCTAAGGCAGTAGCTGAAGGAGAGGCGCCCTGTTATGGATGTGTTACTGGTGGGCCAGAGGTAACTGCTAAAGTCTGTGAAATTATGGGAACCGAAATTCCTAAAGAAGCAGTTCCTCAATATCCTGGATTTTATCAACCCGGATTAAGTAGAGGAAGAGGCATGGGTAGAGGCTTGGGTAGAGGCTTGGGCAGAGGTATGGGCAGAGGTATGGGCAGAGGTTTTGGTAGAGGTGGGCATAAAACGTAAAACAAGGTGTTTATGAAAGTCACGATTATTTACGACAATACCGCTAAAAGAAAAGACCTTCAATCTAATTGGGGCTTTTCCTGTTTAGTTGAACAAAAAAATACGCCCAAGATTCTGTTTGACACCGGAGCCAAAGGAAGGATTTTGCTCAGTAATATGGAAAGACTAAAAATAGAACCGGTTTCTATTGATGAGGTTTTTATTTCCCACGCCCATTTTGACCATACCGGAGGGCTTTCCGAATTTTTGAATATCAATAAAAAGACTAAAATTTATATCCCTCCTTCATTCCGTGGAGTAAAAGGGAGAGAAGTTATTAAGATAGAGAAACCAACAAAGATTCATGAAAATCTATTTTCTACAGGAGAATTAGAGGGCATTGAACAAAGTATGGGAATTATAACTGAAAAGGGAATAGTTTTGATTGTTGGCTGTTCTCATCCTTATATGGGTCACATTTTAGGTGCAGCCCGAGAATTTGGTAAAATTTATGGAATAATTGGGGGATTGCATGGGTTCAGTGAATTTGGATTATTTAAAGATTTAGAATTGATTTGTCCTACTCACTGCACCCAATACAAAACAGAACTTGAAAGATTATATCCTCAAAAATATATTGAAGGAGGGGTGGGCCAGGTAATTCAGATTTAACTAAATTAGTGTCCGGTGAAAAAAGCCAGTTTTTTGCCATTAGGACGCAGATTTACCCCGTTAGATAAAGTCGCCTTACACCAACACCCCGGTATTTATTTTAAGTTATTTAACGGGGTGAACAGGATAATAAATTTAAATATAAAGAATTAACTTCGAAGACCGTAAGGAGAATAGGGAGAAGTGGAGAAAAAAAAGTAAAAATCTTGGTTTTTCTTTTAGGAAATCTGCGTCCAATTTGAATTTTTCACCGGGAACTAAATCAGTCCCCTGAATTTTTTATAAAAAGCAATTATGGACTTGCTCGGCATTTTAGCTCGGAATTTAGATAAAGGTTTTCTAATACCAATCCTTGCCTCATATGGTGGGGGAGTACTAACATCGTTTACCCCCTGTGTATATCCTATAATTCCAATTCTTCTAACCTATGTTGGAGCAAGAAGCGCTGGTTCAAGAATAAAAGGGTTTTTACTATCTGTTATTTTTGTTATAGGATTGGCAATAACTTACAGTGCACTTGGGGTAGTTGCCTCAGTTACTGGAAAATTGTTTGGGGAGATTCAATCTTCTCCCTGGGCTTATCTTGTGATAGGTAATATTATTTTGTTATTAGGATTATCTATGCTTGAGGTGTATGAAATTCAACTTCCTCAGTTCTTACAGCCCAAAGGAGGACAAAGAGGAGGGCTTTTAGGAGTTTTATTATTGGGTCTTGCATCAGGATTTATTGCCGCTCCTTGCACTGCACCTGTTTTAGGGGTTCTTCTTACTTATGTGGGAGCAAAACAGAATATAATATTTGGCTTTTCATTACTCTTTGTTTTCTCTCTTGGTATGGGGACATTGCTTATAATTATTGGTACTTCTACGGGCGTTTTAACTTCATTGCCTAAGTCAGGAAAGTGGATGGTCAGAATAAAAAAGGCGATGGGATGGGCTATGATTATTCTGGCAGAATATTTCTTGATTCAGGCAGGAAAATTTTGGTTATAAAAAGGGGGAGATATGGCTATTAAAAAAATAATATTGGTCATCTTAATTGTAGGAATTGCAATTACAGGTGTGGTAATTCTTAATAAAACACATAAGACTAAAGAACCAGAAGCTAAAAAAGAAGTTGTGGGGATTAAAAAACCTGAAGCTAATAAAGAACCTCAAAGAGTCAAAGAAAACCTTTCAAGAGAAAAGGCACCAAATTTTGTTTTAAGTGGCATTTCAGGGAACAGAGTAAGATTATCTGATTATAGAGGAAAGGTTCTCATTGTTGATTTTTGGGATACATGGTGTAATCCCTGCAAGATGGAAATCCCAGGTTTTGTGAAATTACAGGAAGAGTGGGGAGATAAAGGGCTACAGATAATTGGTGTTGCTTTTGCAAAGCAAGGAATAGATGCAGTTAGAGCTTTTGCGAAAAGGTATAAAATTAATTACCCAGTGGCTATTTGTGATGAGCAAACTTTAAATAGCTACGGTCCAATTAGAGGAATACCAACTACCTTTGTTCTTGATAAAGGGGGCAGAATTTACAAGAAATATATTGGATATAGACCCGAGGAAATTTTTATTGAGGACATAAAGAATTTAATTTCTGAATAAGGGGGAAAGATGGTAAAGGAAATATCTTCAGATAACTTTGAACAGGAAGTAGTGAATTCTGATGTTCCTGTTTTAATTGACTGCTGGGCTCCTTGGTGTATGCCCTGTCGCATAGTCAGTCCCGTTGTAGAAGAAGTTTCAAATGAGTATGTGGGAAAAGTTAAATTTGGGAAATTAAATGTAGATGAAAACCAAGAAGTTGCTGTGAGGTTCGGCATAATGAGTATTCCCACTCTATTGATTCTTAAGGAGAACAAATTAGTAGACCAAATAATTGGGGCTGTTCCAAAACAAACAATTAAGAAGAAACTGGATAATATTTTATGATACTTTTTAAATTTTGGGTTGGGGACCATGCCTTACCTATACTGCCCCATTACTTTTGTCCCACATTGGATATACAAAGCGAAGTTGGCAGGATGGTTTGAAAGTTGCTTTAATGTTTTCTGCTGGCAGACTTTTGGCACTCACCATTTTGGGTGCAATTGCTACTATAGCCCTCAGCATTATTAATCAATTTTTCCCACCTCAAAAGTCGGGTTGGCTCTATTTAATTGCTGCATTCTTTATGATAACGATGGGGACTGTTATAATTTTGGGTGCATTGTATGTAGCGTTTTTTTGCCGTAGGAACAGCAATTTCGCTTGTAGTATTAGGGCTTTTCAGTGGGGTGGTTCTTATCCTTTTTGGATTTGAACTTATTTATTATGTATTGAACTTGCTCATTTAGAAATGAAAATTGAGGATTTGAATAAAGAAATTAAAGAATGCAAGAAATGTAGGCTGTGCGAGACAAGGAAAAACACTCTTTGTGGAGAAGGAAATTTAGTTGCTCGTGTAATGTTACTAGCTCGAGCTCCTGGAGAAACAGAGAACAAGGAAGGAAGAATGTTTATCGGGCCTTCGGGGAAAAAGTTAGATGGGGCTAACGTGAACAGGAGTGAAATATACATCACAAATCTCATTAATGGTAATTTTTCTATATTCCAGTTTCCAGCCTGACCCCATACATAACTGGATTTTTGGGTGAGGAAGTACCCTTCACTTACAAAGGGCGCAACCTGTCAAAGGCTTATATGTGAATTTAAGCAGGGTTGCCAGTATGAAGGTGTGTTAGAAGAACCGGTATAACCATTGATGGCAATGGTTATCTTCACGGTGCCCCACCCCAACGATTCTCTTACCCGCGATAGTTGCAGCAACATTTTCTTGCATTTTTTTCGTTAGGGAGCATTTTCTTTGATTTTGCTTAACTTTTTTGGAATCTTAAGTTATAATAAGGCGTCTTGAACTTTATTTTTACTTGGTTAAACAAGGTATGACGAAAATGCAAGCAATAGAGGTTGAAAATTTAACCAAGCAATTCAATGGTGTTACAGCCGTTGACCACATATCATTCACGGTCAAAATCGGCGAGCTTTTCGGTCTTCTCGGTCCAAATGGTGCCGGCAAAACGACAACGATAAGGATGCTTACGGGCATCCTCAAGTCAACCGTCGGCAGCGCCCACATAGGGGAATACGATATTCAAAAGAACCCCCTGGAAGCTAAACAGATGATGGGTATCGTTCCAGAAATGGCGAATGCCTACATAGATCTTTCTGCCATTGGGAATTTGTTGCTCATCGGAGAATTGTACGGGATACAGAGGAAGGAAAGAGTGGAGAAGGCGGAGAATTTACTGAAGTTATTTGGATTGTATGAAAAAAGACATCATAAGGTGAGAACCTTTTCCAAGGGAATGAAACAGAGGATAATCGTGGCTATGGGATTGATGAACGACCCGCAATTATTATTTTTAGATGAACCGACTTCCGGTTTGGATGTGGAGAGCGTTAGATTGATCAGAAAACTCATTAGAGAGTTCAACGATAAGGGAACAACTATCGTTTTAACAACCCACAATATTGAGGAGGCTAACCAACTCTGTGACAGGGTGGCGATTATGAATTACGGTAAAATTGTGGCCATTGACCGTCCGGAGAAATTAAAACGCGCAATTCAGAGCACCACCTCTGTCGAGGTTGCCTTTGTTAAAAGAGTGATGCCCGGAGAGTTCACATTTGAGGGGGTTTCAGAGGTTAAGAAGGTGGGAAATAAATTAAGGTTATACACCGAGAAACCGGGAGAGATCATTCCGATGCTTGTCAAATACTCACAATCATCCGGCAATAAAATAATATCCCTTAATACCCTGGAGCCCAATCTCGAAGATGTGTTTTTAAAACTGACAAGGAGGGGAGAAAAATGAATATTTTCGATCAGTTTAAAAGATCGTGGGCTATCACCAAAAAGGACCTCTCCATTTTTTATTTGAAGGGGCCCGTTGTGATCTCCGGTCTGTTGATGCCTTCTTTTTTATTTTTTGCCTTCGTCCTGGGAAGAAAATTTTCTCCGGGCTTCCTGATTCCCGGTTTACTGGGGATGGCGCTCTTCGTTACCGTTTCGTCGATAGGACCGGTGATAGCACCGTGGGAGACGAGGATGAGAACTTTTGAGAGATTGATTTCGGCACCGATCGCCTTGTGGGCTATCATTTTAGGTGATATAATAGCTTCTCTCTTGTTTGGCCTTTTTATAACCCTCTTTATTGTTTTGGTCAGTATCGTCTTACTTGGAACCGAGATAATAAGTTTAGCTCTAATTGTCGGTACAATTCTGGCTGCCTTTTGCTTTTCGTCTTTGGGTTTGCTGATCTCAGCTCCCGCCACAGATAACCCGTCAAACATAATGATGTTATCAAGTCTGATAAAGTTTCCATTAATTTTCATAAGTGGCATATTCGTTCCAATCGGTGAGATGGGCAGTTGGAAAATTATTTCATATATCTCTCCTTTAACTTACTATACGGATCTGGCAAGGTTTTCAGTTGGTGGGACAAACTATTTCAACCCCGCTGTTAGTTTATTGGTCCTGCTCGGTTTCGGCATCCTGTTTTTCTTTTTCGCCGTAAAATGGCATCAAAAAAGCCTGGATAAGAGATTTTAGTAAATTACACGACTCGATGCCAAGACCTTTGCTGAACTGAGATGCATTCGGTAAATCAACTGTACATATGTGGAAGGGGTGGTGACAGAATGACGAAAGAGGGTGATATCTTAAAAATAGTCAGGGAGGATATATTGAGGACCTTGGGTGAAGAAGAAACCGAAGAGGTCTCTGTGGATTCCATAAAATCAGATATCAATGTTTCTGACCCATTTATATCGAAGGCAATTAAACAACTCAATGGAGAGGGTTTGATAAAATATCACAATAATTTTATCTCATTAACGGAAAGGGGAAAAGAAAACGCAAGGGATATCGTAAAAAAACACCGCATTCTCGAAAATTATGTCAAAGAAACGAAGAATGGCAGAGATGCACATAAGGTTGCCCATATTCTCGAACATTATGTTTCTAAAGAAGTTATCGATAATATAAAAAAGTTGTCTACACTCAAAAGCGCGGGTGTTCCATTGACAGAGTTGGAATGTAATGGAAAGGGAATAATCACAGATATTGTTTTCTCGGATTACGGCGTGTTTGAGAGAATGGTTAGTATGGGAATATTTTTAGGAGAGAGGATAAGAATAACCAACGAGATATCCGATAGCATAGTAGTTAAGATAGGTAATAAAAAAATTGCTTTGAACAAAGATATAGCGGAGAATATCAGGATATATAAGAATGAAAGAACTTAAAATACTTTTGATTGGTCAGCCAAATGTGGGAAAGTCGTCTTTGCTCAACGCTTTGGTTGGGCCGAGAGTCGTGGTATCCAATTATCCCGGGACCACAGTTGAGATAACGCAAGCCGAAGAAATTTTTCACGATGTAAAAATAAATTTTTTAGATACCCCGGGAATATACTCTATATCTGATAGGAGTGAAGAAGAAAAAGTTACTGAAAGGGCTTTGTTTGAAGAAGAAATAGATGGAGCAATAATAATTGCCGATGCAACCTCTCTTGAGAGAAGTCTTTACATGGTTTTCCAAATCTTGGAGGCAGAAATACCTGCTATTATAGCTCTAAATTTTGTGGAAGAAGCTGAAAAGAAAGGAATAAAAATTGATTGCGAAAAATTGGAAAAACTCCTTAATATCCCTGTTATACCTATAAATCCTCTAACCAAAAGAGGGGTAAGCAGACTTGTAAATGCAATATTAAAAACCTGTCCTGAGTCCCTCAGCTTCGCTCGGGATAAACTCCGTCGAAGGATCAAAGAGGTGGCAAGACGAGGTTTCAAAATTAGATATGATGATCATATAGAAAGAGCAATAGATAAAATATCCACTCAAGTTAAAGGAAGGCTACCTAAAAGACTTGTCGCCTTAAGGGTTTTGGAAGAAGATGAAGATTTCTATAAATACTTGAAGAATGAAAAAATAATTGGGGAAGCAAAAGAGAACTTAAAAGAACATCCAAAAATCGCAGAAGACATATCCATAACCAGATACGGCACAGCCTCATTTATTGCCGAAAAGGTTACTCGATTGTTCTCTTCAGGAAAAGAAAAGCTGGCGGGAGAGAGAATCGATAATGTACTTCTGCACAGGGTCTGGGGTCCACTGACTACCGGTTTATTTCTTTTTGCCATCTTTGGTACATTATTATATCTTGGCAATTTGATACAGAATGTTCTTATGGGTTTGACAGACAGCCTTTTATCTTCTTTCGGTGCGGCAGAACATTCTATTATCACCGTGGTATTGGTTCAGGGTTTGGCTGGACTTGCAGCGGGTGTTTCTATTGCTTTACCTTATGTTTTCTTGTTTTATTTGCTTTTGGGTCTGTTGGAAGATATAGGGTTTCTTTCCAGATTTATTGTCAACACACAGAGGTTTTTGAAAAAATTGGGTTTACCGGGGAAGGCATTTATTCCTTTGGCATTGTGCTTGGGTTGCACTGCGCCGGCGACCAGAGCTACCAGACTCCTATCATCTAAAAAAGAACAATTTCATACCGCATCGTTATTCGCTTTTGTACCCTGCTCTTCGAGAACCGCCATAGTGATGGGAATAGTGGGATTTTATGGGGGCGTAAGGTTGGCACTTTCTGTTTTTGTTACCTTATTTGCGGCGGGTTTGATCTGGGCTTTTGGAATAAAAAGACTTATCCATGTGAAGAGTGAGCCCCTGCTCTTGGAATTGCCCCCCTATAGAAAACCCCTGCTTAAAAATGTATTTGCCAAATCCTGGATCAGAATGAAGGACTTTGTATATATAGTCATACCTTTATTGATACTCGGAGGAATAGCACTTGGAATTTTGGATATGTTGGGTTTTACCAACATCATAGTAAAACCACTTTCACCGATCACCACCACCTGGTTGGGTTTACCCGCTGTAAGCATTATTCCCTTGATATTTGGTTTCTTACAAAAAGATTTAACCGGGGGAATGTTGGTCTCGGTTCTGGGCGGTGAGATATCTTCGATTTTGACCCCCCTTCAAATTTATACATTTGGAATAGCTTCCACCGTTGGGATTCCATGTATAATTGCGCTGGGAATGCTTATTAAAGAATTTGGATTTAAGAGGGCAATGGGCTTAACAATAACATCGATAGCCTACGGTATTCTATTTGCCGGTTTGCTCCGGAGAATAATTTTGTTTTTTTAGAAGAGATGTTGCCGTGTTTATCCTCTACATAATCTTGCACAATTTATTTGATTTTTTTCTTGACAAATTGAAAATTTTGTGATATAATATATTGGGCATATGCTCATTATGGAGGTTTTATGGGAAGACGAAGAAGGTGTCGGTGGGTAGGGTATAGACCCGTGGCGCAGTTTTACAAACCTCGCGGGGTACCTCTTAGTTCCCTTGAGCAGGTCAGGTTGACCGTTGGCGAGTTCGAGGCGATGAGACTGTCTGATTTGAAGGGGTTGCACCAGGAGGAGGCGGCGCGGCGGATGAGGGTATCCCGCCAGACCTTTGGACGTATATTGAATGAGGCGCACAGGAAGGTCGCCGAATGTTTTGTTGAGGGCAAGGCGTTGAGCATAGAGGGTGGTAACTATGCCATTATGCAAAGGAACCTTGAGTGCAGCGACTGTGGATTCGCATGGGAGATACCCATTGAATTTCCATTACCCTCGTGTTGCCCCGAGTGTGGTAGTCCTATTATTAGAACCGGAGATAAATCGTAAAAAAGGGGGAGTGTGGAAAAGAACGAAAAATTAGAGAAGGTGCTTGCGAGAATAAAGCACAAGGTTCTCGTTTTCAGCGGTAAAGGAGGAGTTGGAAAGAGTACAATTGCCGCCAATTTGGCACTTGCCCTTGCCGATAAGAGTATGGAGATCGGGCTACTGGATGTTGATATTCACGGTCCAAATCTCGCCAAGATGCTCGGTGTTGAGAACAAGAGAATGTATACATCGGATGAGAGCACGATCCAACCCGTGATGGTCACGGAGAATCTGAAGCTGGTCTCAATGTCATTTCTCCTGCAGAGTGAAACCTCGCCCGTGATATGGAGGGGTCCGCTAAAAATGAAGGTAATTCAACAGTTTCTCCAGGATGTCGCCTGGGGAGACATCGACTGGCTTGTAGTGGATTCCCCCCCGGGTACCGGAGATGAGCCGCTATCAGTTGCCCAGTTGATTCCGGCAACGGGGGCAATAATAGTGACAACTCCTCAAGAAGTCTCGTTGCTTGACTCAAGGAAGGCGGTGAATTTCGCCAGAAAACTGAATCTAAAAATACTCGGGGTAATTGAGAACATGAGCGGACTCATTTGTCCATACTGCGGTAATGAGATTAAACTCTTTAAAGAGGGTGGAGGGGAAAGGATATCCAGGGAGATGGGTGTGCCGTTTCTTGGAAGGGTCCCGATAGAGCCAGAGATCGTTGAATCGGGTGATAGCGGGAAACCATTTATCCTGAGTAATCCGGAATGCAGGGCGTCAAAGGCATTTGCAACAATCGTGGAAAAAGTAATAGGGAGTGAGCAGTAAAGCGTAAGGCGTAAGGCGTGGAGAGTGAGAAGTGATAAGCTTGTTTCGATATTTGGTGCTTGGAGTTTTGGATTTTAGATTACAGATTTCAGCTCCAATTTGATGTTTAATTTTTGTATTTTGATGTTTGATTTAGTGAGGGTGTTTAGAAATAGGTAGTTTTACTCCCAAAAAGGTTCTTACCCCAAAAACTTTTAGGAGAGAACCTTCCTGCCTACCGTCAGGCAGGTCGCTCTTTGAAATTCAGGTATGTAAAAGAATC
>JGI24025J20009_10001002_pt1 | contig 21765 bp, 28 predicted proteins | sample Cruoilmetagenom3_FD_20009 | JGI IMG/M metagenome (IMG submission 20009) | reverse complement strand
AACGGTCACGAATGGGATGTGCCGTTTGAAACGATGATAAACTCGCCTCCCCGGTTTTGNCCNACGTGTAACACTTCGAGTATCATGCCTATCTGGCCCTGGGGGCCGGGTTGGGGCAGGGGTCGCGGGGGACGCCGCAGGGGAGGGCGCAACTGGTGAGATGAAGATTCTTGATGATTTAATTTCAGTAGTGAACTCAGAGGCTAAAGTGAGAGATATACGCCAGGGGCTTTTTCACACCGGTGTGCTGACCCGCAATTGCGGGCTGGCGGCAACACTTCCCCGGGATGCCCTTCGCCAGGAACCGCCCCTGATGAAGGAGTCTGGTTTACTTCTCACAAAAAGCGCACTGGAACTGACCCGAATGGTTTACTCGGAGAGCATACTTGAGGCAGTTGTTGGTATGGCGACCATTAACTCTCTCCTCGAGATTCACGAAGAAAGTTGTGATGTCCTCAATGCCGGTGACCTCATTGCTGAAAAGGGCAGGGATAAGAGGGTAGCCATTGTAGGACACTTCCCCTTTATACCCAAACTTCGTAAGATAGCAAAGGAACTCTGGGTAATCGAGAAAAATCCGCAGGAAGGTGACTTCACCGAAGCTGAGACGGGAAAGCTTATTCCACAGGCTGATGTTGTTGGTATCACCGGTACCGCTTTTACTAACCATAGTATTGAGCACCTGCTCAGCCTGTGTAACCAGGCCTATGTAGTGATATTGGGAGACACTGCCCCCTTATCACCGGTACTCTTTGATTACGGTGTAGACGCTATATCAGGTACAAAGGTAATTGAACCGGAGTTGGCCCTGCGCTGTGTCAGCCAGGGAGCCACTTACCGGCAGATTAAAGGAATTCGGCAANTCACCATGACGAGGTGAGAAACAAAAAGGAGGTGAAATATGCCGTTTGGAATGGGGCCTGCTGGCTGGGCCTATGTATCGCCCTATGCTTATCCTTACGGTAGCCCTGCCTATTCAGGGTGGCCATGGTGGGGTGGCTGGAGAGGAGGCTGGGGTCGTGGCAGGGGGCGCGGGCGCGGCTGGCGCTGGTCTACACCCTATTGGTACCCCTGGTGGTAAAACCATTAAACTACTTTTCTTAAGGAGGTGAAATATGCCTAACGGATTTGGTGGCGGTAGAGGCATGGGACGTGGTTTTAGAGGAGGTATGGGCTTCGGCTTCCGCGGAAGCTCTCCACCCTGGCCCTACGTAGGCCTGGGCAGAGGAGGACTGCCAAGGTGCGGCTACTTCCTCAGCGGTGCCGCCGGAGCACCTGCACAAGGGTCATATCAGCAGTTCCCCTATCCTACAGACCCAGGGGTTAGTGCCGGGCAGGGTTCGTATCCTCCTTATGCAGCAGCGCCACCCACTTTTGGTAGTGCTCCCTTTGCTCCCCAACAGGTAACCCCGGAACAAGAGCTTGATTTTTTGGGGAACCAGGCTGAGGCGATAAAGGAACAACTGGAGCAGATTGAGGCCAGGATGCGCGACCTGGAGAGTGAAGAGTGAAAGACAATTTAGTAAAGGAGGTGAGTTATGCCAGGATTTGATGGAACAGGCCCTAGAGGAATGGGGCCAATGACAGGTGGTGGCAGAGGATTTTGCGCTATTCCGTTAGCAGGTAATTGGCCGGGATACGTGGGAAGAGGAGCCTATCCCCCATATGGTATGCCCTGGGGTATGCCTTACTACGGAGCGGGACCGGCTACTCCAGGTGCTGTGCCATTTGCTCCTCAAATGACCCGTGAGCAGGAGCTTGATTTTCTGAAGAATCAGGCTCAAGCTATGAGAGGGCAACTGGAGCAGATTGAGGCCAGGGTTCAGCAGTTGGGAACTAAGAGCGAGTGAGGAGAAGGGTATGAAAATCGCAATTTCGGCTACGGGTCCAACCCTGGATGCTGAGGTGGACCCTCGTTTCGGCCGGTGTCAGTACTTTGTTATCGTTGACCCGCAGACGATGGAGCTTGAGGCCCTGGAAAACTCCAGCGCCATGGCTGCCGGTGGGGCTGGTATTTCCACTGCTCAGATGATTGCCGGCAAAGGGGTAGAGGTAATCCTCACCGGCAACTGCGGCCCTAATGCCTACCAGGTGCTGTCCGCTGCCGGGCTCCAGGTAATAACCGGCGTCTCAGGGAAAATAAGCGATGCTATTGAGGAGTACAAGTTGGGCACATTTTCTGCGGCCCAGCAGGCTAATGTAGCTGACCACTTCGGCGTGGGGGCTACTCCCGGTATGGGGGCCGGCACAGGCTTTGGTATGGGTGGCGGAGGTATGGGCGGAGGCATGGGCGGAGGCATGGGTATGGGCCGTGGTATGGGTAGAGGTATGGGCCGTGGCATGGGCATGGGTGGGGGCATGGGGGCTGGAATGATGCCGCCGGTTAGTCCACCACCCCAACCCGCAAGCCCGGAGCAGGAGCTTGAAGCGCTCAGGGCCCAATCACAGGCGCTGGCGCAGCAACTGTCTGAAATTCAACGCCATATCGAAGAGCTGGAAAAGAAAGGGAGGTAGCAGCCGTGCCAATCTATGAATACCAGTGTCCTCAGTGTGGGGAGAGGTTCGAAGTCCGCCAGTCCATAGGTGAGGATGGCTCCAAGTTAAATTGTCCTAAATGTAATGCCCGGAATCCGGAGCGTCTGTTTTCCTCATTCTTCAGCCCGGGCTCAAGCATATCTGAGCCTTCAGAGATAAGCTGTCCCAGCTGCGGCACCGGTACCTGTGGATTACCGCCAATGTAGTAAAAACTAGTTATTTATGGGAGGTGTCATTATGCCCAGAGGGGATGGGACTGGCCCACCAGGAGGTGGCGGACCAGGAAGCGGTAGGGGTATAGGGAGAGGCGGAAGAGGCGCGGGCAGGATGGGAGGTAACCAACCCGGGGCTGGCCCCAGTGGGGACTGTGTTTGTCCTGGCTGCGGAGCCAGATTACCCCATCAGGTAGGAACGCCCTGTTACAATTTGAGCTGCCCTAAGTGTGGGGCAAAGATGGTGAGAGGATGAAATGATAATATCTGTTGCCAGTGGTAAGGGCGGGACGGGCAAGACCCTGGTAGCTACCAGTCTTGCTCTTTCCTTGAAGGAAAGGGACAAGGTGCAGCTTCTTGATTGTGATGTGGAGGAACCCAACGACTATATTTTTTTAAAGCCGGCCTTTACCCGCAGTGAAGTCGCCTCTATCCCGGTGCCTGAAGTGAATGAGGAGAAGTGTACCCACTGCGGCAAATGCGCTGAGGTCTGCGCCTACAATGCTATTGCGGTGATGAAGCAGAAGGTGCTTGTCTTTCCTGAACTCTGCCACGGTTGCGGCGCCTGCGGTTACCTCTGTCCCGAAAAAGCTATCTCGGAGGAAGCGAAGGAGATAGGTGTTGTGGAATCAGGCTCTTCAGATGGCATCGGATTTGTTCATGGGAAGCTTGCTGTTGGTGAGGTTATGGCACCACCTGTTATCAGGCAGGTGAAAGAACATACCAGCCGTGAAGGCACAGTTATCATCGATGTTTCTCCGGGGACATCGTGCCCGGTAGTAGAAGCAGTTAAGGATAGCGATTTCTGCCTGCTGGTAACCGAGCCGACTCCCTTCGGGTTAAATGACCTGGTTCTGGCAGTAGAGACAGTGAGAGAGCTCAACATCCCCTGTGGCATCGTCCTCAACCGTGCCGGAGTGGGAGATGGTAAGGTAGAGGAATACTGCCGAAAAGAGAATGTACCAATCATGCTTACCATTCCTCTGAATACTGAGATTGCCAGTTTCTATTCCCGGGGTGTTCCTTTAGTCGAGGGCATGCCACAATGGAAAGCCAGTTTTCTCGGGCTTTCCGATAAGATTAGGGAGATAGTAAATGAAAGAAGTAGTGATACTGAGCGGTAAGGGAGGGACCGGAAAGACCAGCATTGTGGGTTCCTTTGCGGCTCTGGCTCAGAAGAAAGTACTCGCTGACTGTGATGTCGATGCCGCTGACCTTCACCTGCTGCTCAATCCCTCGATTACAGAGGAAAATGAGTTCTGGAGCGGGCAGGTTGCCGTTATTGACGATGAAGAGTGCACCCAGTGTGGCCTATGCCAGGATGTATGCCGTTTTGATGCCATTAAAGATTTCAGGGTTGACCCTGTCCCCTGTGAGGGCTGTGGCTTTTGCTCACACATATGCCCGGTTGAAGCTATCACTATGAAGGAAAGCCTGTCCGGGCACTGGTTTATCTCTGATACTAAATACGGTCATCTGGTTCACGCCCGGTTAGGAATAGCCCAGGAGAACTCGGGCAAGCTGGTGGCGCTGGTAAGACAGCAGGCCAAGCGGATTGCTGAAAGAGACGGGCTTACTTACATTATCAGTGATGGCCCACCGGGTATCGGCTGTCCGGTCATCTCGTCTCTATCCGGGGCTAACCTGGCCCTTCTGGTGACTGAGCCAACACTATCCGGCATACACGACCTGGAGAGGGTACGGGGCGTCTGCCATCACTTTGGTATTCCCGCCCTGGTTTGTATTAATAAGTATGACCTTAATGAAGATAATACCCACCAGATTGAAAATTATTGCCTTAATCAGGGGGTAGAGGTGGCTGCCAGGGTTCCATTTGATAACGCTGTCACTGAGGCGATTGTACGGGGGCTGCCGGTGGTGGAATATTCACCGGGCAGGGCTACCCAGGAAATAGAATCGCTATGGCAGCATGTTACTTGCGCCCTTGAACAATAAAATGTTAGCCGCGCTCGGAGCTCGGAGCAAACAAATAAAATTTAAGGAAGGTACAATGAAAAAATCTGATGTAGTGGTCATTGGGGGCAGCGCTGCTGGGATACCAGCGGCCGTAGGTTGTCGCCGGCGATACCCGGAAAAGAAGGTAACCCTGATACGCAAAGAGGAGCAGACACTAATTCCGTGCGGCATACCCTATATCTTTGGAACCCTGGGTGGTCCGGAAAAGAACCTGATTCCCGATGCAATACTTGAAAACAATGGTATTGAACTAATCATCGACGCCGCTGGAGAAATTGATAGGGAGAACAAAGCTGTCTTAATGACTAGTGGGGAAAAGGTCAGCTATGATAAGCTCATTCTGGCTACCGGCTCTTTGCCTCTAGTTCTACCCATCCCCGGCATAGACAAGGAGAATGTCTTTACTGTAGACAAGGATGTTGGTCACCTGAAGAACATGCTGGATGTGATTAACCAGGCTAAGGACATCGTAGTACTCGGCGGTGGTTTCATTGGTGCCGAGTTTGCTGATGAGTGTAAGAAAAATCGTGACAATAATGTCACCATTGTTGAGATGCTCCCTCATTGTTTGCAGTTAGCCTTCGATGACGAGCTTTGCATTGAGGCGGAGAAGGTGCTTACCGAGAGAGGAATAAAGATTCTCACCAATGAAAGAGTAGAGGCTATAGTTGGTGATAAGAAAGTCAGCAGGGTTAAGCTAGCCAGCGGTCAGGAACTGAAGGCTGATGTGGTTATCGTAGGGGTGGGCGCTGTGCCAAGCACGGAACTGGCCAAGAAGGCCGGACTCCGAATAGGTACTTCCGCCAGGGCAATCCTTGTTGACCGATATCAACGGACTACTGAAGACCCTGATATTTTTGCCTGTGGCGACTGCGGGGCGAAGGTCTCCTTCTTTAGTGGTAAGCCAACCAGGATTATGCTGGCTTCTATCGCTACCGGTGAGGCCCGTATCGCCGCTGCCAATCTTTTTGAAACACGATACCTTGGCCTCGGGGGGGTTGGTGTCTTCTCTACCAAGCTTGGTGATTTAGCCCTGGGCGCTGCCGGTTTAATCGAGAGGCAGGCAAGAGAGGATGGCTATAATATTGTCCTCGGTGAGGCAACAGCGCCAAACAGACACCCCGGTGGTATGCCTGGAGCAGTCTCAACAAAGGTAAAACTGATGTTCTCCAGGGATAACGGGGTAATTCTTGGCGGTGAAGCCTCGGGGGGCGTATGTGTGGGTGAGTTGGTAAATGTCATCAGTGCTTGTGTTCAGCATAGAATGACTGCTTACGAAGTTTCTCTGTTTCAAATGGGTACCCACCCTGCTTTAACCGCATCACCGATGGTCTACCAACTGGTAAACGCCGCTGAGCTTGCCATTAAAGAGATGGCATGATGCCTGACAAAGGAGAAAATAATACCGGGAGTGTGATAGGGTGTCGAAAATACTCCTTAGAAGGCATATGCCCTAGAGAGTAAAACCACGCGCAGATATTAGCTCAGGAGGTATTTAAGATGAGGTATGCAATACCTGTAACTGGCGGCTTGGTGTCCACCCACTTTGGTCATTGTGAGCACTTTGCTTTAATTGATGTCGACGAAGGAAGAAAGGAGATTTTGAAAAAGGAGCTTGTTCCTTCACCGGGACATGAACCCGGCCTTCTTCCCCAGTGGCTGGCTGACGAGGGAGTGTCGGTGGTTATCGCCAGTGGCATGGGGTCCCGGGCCCAGAGTCTTTTCAGGCAAAGTCGTATTGACGTCGTGATTGGTGCTCTTGAGAGTGACCCGGAGGGAGCAGTGCTTAACTACTTAAATGGCGTATTGGCCACGGGGAATAATATATGCGACCATTAGGATTAAAGCTGGAGTAGAGAATAATTAAAGCAGGTTGATGCAAGGAGTGATGTGATGACTTCATCATGGGAACAGTTTGAGGAACTCATCAAGGCCGAGATGAGGAAGGTGTATTCCGAGGCGGCTATTGACCACTCCATGAACCCGAGAAATTTAGGGAACATGGAAGACGCCGATGGCTTTGCCAGGGTAACTGGCCCCTGTGGTGACACTATGGAGATGTGGCTTAAGATAAATAATGACATCATTGCCAGAGCTAGTTTTATGACTGATGGCTGTGGCACCAGCATCGCCTCAGGCAGCATGGTTTCCGAGCTGGCCAAGGGAAAGAGTGTCAGTGAAGCCCGGAGGATTAGCCAGCAGGATGTCCTGGATGCTTTAGGCGGACTGCCTGAGGAAAACGAACATTGTGCTCTCCTGGCAGCGGATACGCTGAAGGAAGCGATAAAAGGCTACCTGGAGATAAAGAGAGACCCATGGAAAAAGGCTTACCGCAGACGTTAAGGAGACGAATAGACAATGCCGCCCGTAGTTTCAGTCGCAGGTAAACCAGAGTGGTAAATTCTATTGTCTATGGCCCGGTCCCGTCCCGGCGATTGGGGCATAGCCTGGGAATAAACAACATCTTCCCCAAGATATGTAGTTATTCCTGTGTTTATTGCCAGCTGGGAAACACTGTGGACATGCGGGTTGAGCGCGAGACTTTCTACAAGCCAGAGGAGATAGCTCAGGGTGTAAAGGAGAAGCTTAAACAGGTCAGGGAAAAGAATGAGCCGATAGACTACCTGACCTTTGTCTCTGACGGTGAGCCTACTCTGGATGCTAATCTCGGTAGAGAGATTGGGCTTCTGAAATCCTCGGGCATGAGGGTTGCGGTTATTACTAATGCTTCCCTTATCTGGCGTGAGGATGTCAGGCAGGACTTGCAAGAGGCCGATTGGGTATCATTAAAGGTGGATGCGGTAAGTGAGGAAATATGGCGCAGAATCAACAGACCACAAAAGTCCTTGAAGCTTGGGGCAATTTTAGACGGCATGCTCAGGTTTGCTGATAGTTTCAAGGGTGAACTGACCACCGAGAGCATGCTCATTCAGGGTAGAAACGATAACAGTGAGGAAATCGAGGGAATGGCCAGCTTCCTGGCGGAGTTAAGACCGGATGTAGCTTACCTGGCTATTCCGACAAGACCGCCAGCAGAAAGGACGGTAACTGCTGCCGGCGAGCAAGCCATTAATATGACATATCAAATCTTTAGTAAGCGATTAAGCAGCGTGGAATATTTAATCGGTTATGAAGGAAACGCCTTTGCTTTTACCGGTAACGCTGAAGCTGACTTACTTAGCATCACCTCCGTACATCCAATGAGGGAAGAGGCCGTCATCGCATTCTTGAAAAAGGCTGGTAGAAAATGGGTAGTTATCGACAGGCTAATAAAGGATGGCAGTCTCGTGGAGGTAGAATATCAGGGCAGGAAGTTCTATATGAGGAAATTGCCTCAACGTAGCAGGCGCCCTCTACATGCTACGTAGAGGGTGAAGTAGCACAGACAGGATAAAAGGATGGGAAAGATGGCGGTTCGCAGCAAGGAGAAAGTAAGGGAAATTTACGAAGTCCTGCCCAAGCGGAATTGTGGTTTCTGTGGATTTGGAAGTTGCGGTCAATTTGCCAGGGCAGTGGCTGAGGGAAGAGCCTCGCCTTTCGGCTGCAGGCAGAATCCCTGGACAGGTTACAAAATAAGCGAGATTCTTGGCATGAAGATACCGGTCTCTGGTTACGGATTTCAACCTGCTTTCGTTCTCAGCCCAAGAGTTAGTCCTTCCCCCAAAAACCTGAAGTCATTGAGAGAAGAGGTTAAAGGGTTGTCTCAAAAAGTGGATGGCATTCTGGCTGGGATTGAAGAATTAAGGGGAAAAATGGGTGATGAAGCAGGTAGTGGTTATCCTGGTTAATTACGCCGGCATTGAAGAGAGCTATGGTCTTCTGGGACCCCAGGTGGCAGCTACCATTATCCAGGATAATACCGACTATGAATGTGTGGTGGTTGCGGTTGGTCATGATGCTGATAAGAATACCGTCAAGGAAAATGTAACCCAGTTTGCTGGTAGCAATAGACCGATTGTTGGCTTTTCAAACCTCGGGGGCCGTCCCGATCTGTGGGCGCTGGCTGAGGAACTGAAGGCGGAAGGGGCAATAACCATTCTGGGTGGCCCTCAAGCTGATGTTGATTATTTAGGCGAAGTGGGTTGGGAAAGCCATCATCACCGATTTCCCGGTGTCAGTGACAGTTTTACCTTTGCTCTCCACGGGCCTGCGGAGCAGCTAGTCCCCCTTCTTAACTCTCAAGGGAAGGAAGAGCCTGATGCAATCCCGGGAGCGCTATTTATCAGGAACGGTAAGCGCCGGGCAAATGAACGGAATGATTGGGAGGAGGACTTTCTGACCCGGGTTGACTGGGGAAACCTGTATCGCCCGGGGCCGTCAGGGCTTGAGCCGGTATCCGTGACCAGTGCTCAGGTGGTGCAGCAGATAGGGTGTCCCTATGCTGCCAGGGAAGTGAAGGTCAGCCTTGATTACCCGGCCAACTTGAGGGGCTCACCCTTTCTCCGGAAGGGCAAGATACCCCTTGTCCTCCAGGGCTGTAGTTTCTGTGATGTAGCTCGGGACAAGGGCTTCGGCGGTGCTCTGTCGCTGGAGAGTGTCCTGGCGCAGATAAACAACCTGCCCAAGGATGCCGATGGGAGAAAAATCCCCTTTGAACTGATAAACGAGGCACCTCTGTCTACCCTGCCGGGATTGTTGCTGGCGGTTAGAGAGCAGGGGACCAGGCTCTCTCAACTGAATCTGGTCAGCCGGGCTGATTGGTTGGTAATGGGAGAGGAAAAGCTCAGGGATGCCTTGAAGCTGGCTAAGGTCATGGGGGTGTGCATCCTTCTGTCGGCAGCAGGCTTTGAGTCCTTTTCCGACACCATTTTGGGAAATTTGAACAAGGGTTATCCTTTAAGGACCAACCTCGCTGCTATCAAGCTGATAAGGCAACTGAAAGAGGACTTCCCCGAGAACTGGTCCTACTCCACCGCTGATGGGGCAAGTCATGGCTTCATTCATCCTACCCCATGGGACTCAGCGGAGACCGAGCGGGAAATGAATAGCGTTATATTCGCCTACGGGCTGGGGAGGGATATTCTTCCCCTGAAAAGTGTTCCTCTAATCATTCACCATGCCTGCGGGCTGGGTGACTGGGTAAGGGAGTTGGAAATGAGGGAAGGGATTACGCTGGAGAGGGCGGCATCTATTATTGAGTGGTGGTGAGAATGGTATTATCTGGTGAGCCAGGCAAACAAGATAGTCCCGATAAGCGACAGTCCCGCTCCGAAGTAGAATACCGACCCGAGACCTGAGAAGTCGGCAATGGCTCCAGATGCGATTGGTCCTAGAGCCATGCCTATGCTCATTGCCATATTGAAGATGGCGATAGTCGATGCCATGCCGAATTTCCTGCCCTCGTCTACGGTTAAGGCTGAGGCGGCGGGTAGGGAGATGGCACCGCCAATACCACCTAAAGCACACAGTCCTAATAGCTGCCAGAAGCTATGGGTCAAGGGAACCATGGCTAGATAGGTGATGTTCACAAAGCTGCCTAGAATTACCATGGCTCTCCTGTTGAACCGGTCGGCGATGTTCCCGCTAAATACCTGGAGCAAAGCCATCAGCAGGATATTGGCTGCCAGCAGTACCCCGATAAGAGCCGGCTTCAGGCCGATGTAGATAGCGGCAAAAATGGGTAGAAAAGTGACGAAGGCGCCTCTACCCATTGCAAATGCCAGCCGGTAGCTGACCAGACCTTTGATTACACCGCTGGTTCTCATCCCGGCAAAAGGTGAGCGATGACCGGCTGCCGTTTTCCGCTGTCCGCTTTCATGAAGAAAAAGAGCGGCTATCAGGAAGGCTAGCAGATTAAGGCCGCCCATGGTGGAGAAGGCGGTACTCATCCCAAAGTGTTCTGTTAGCGCTCCGCCCATTAATGGACCGCAGCCGAGACCGGTAAAAAAGGCGGCATTGAAATAACCCATCCACTTCCCTTCCTCACCCTCTGGCGAGAGGTCGCCAATATAGGCCTGGGCAATGGGGACTATCATGCCAGCAGCGGTACCGTGCAGGAGACGGATTAAGGTTAGCTCAAGAATGTTGCCCGCCCATATATAGCCCAGTGAGATGATGGCGTAAAAGAAAAGGCCGCTACAGAGGAATACCTTCCTGCCACTGCGGTCGGAAAGCCAGCCAAAAATGGGCATTGATATTGCGCGGGTAATGGAAAAACTGGCAAAGATTACACCCAGCCAGACCCCGGTAGCCCCCAGGCTGTCAGCATAAAGAGGCAGAAGGGGAGCTATTATGCCAACTCCCAGGATGGAGGAAAAGATGGAAAGGGCAAGGACAGGGAAAATTTTCTTCATCATGCGGGTGTCTCAGGTATTATAACGCCTTGCTCACGTACCTGGCAACGTGGACAGCGGCAGCTCGCCGTAAAGCCAGACTTATCTCTGAGGGGATTTTGACAAATGAGATGTTGACCATGACTATCTGAACTGTTGACTTTAGTGGTAAAATGGTACAGGAGGTAAGTCAAAGGAACTGAGAAATAATCTTGGATATAAGCTGTATTGTTCTGGCTGGCGGCAAGGGCCTGCGGCTGGGGCATGACAAGGCTTTAGAGACTGTTGGCAATAGAAGTTTGCTGGAGCGGGTAGTTTCCCGCCTTTGGCGGTTGAGTAGTACAGTTATCGTAGTTACGGCTCAAGATGGGTCTTTCCCCCAACTTACTGGCTGCCCGGAACTGAGGGTGGTGGTTGATACTTATCATGGGAAGGGCCCGCTGGCTGGAATTTACGCGGGACTGGCCGCATCAGATTCGCTATGTAACCTTGTCGTCGCCTGTGATATGCCCTTTTTGAATCAGACCCTGCTGGACTATATGGTCCGGGTGTCACTTGAGGGTGACGTGACAGTCCCCCGGCTGGGGGATGCGATTGAACCGCTTCATGCTGTCTATTCCAGGAGATGTCTGGGCCCTGTAGAGTATCTGCTCAAGCAGGGCAGGATGCAAGTCCGCGAACTTCTTAAACTGGTCAAGGTAAGGTATGTGGAAGCCGAGGAGATTAACTGGTTTGACCCCGAGCACCTGAGCTTTTTCAACGTTAATACTATGGCTGACCTGAATAGAGCAAGACAAATAGCGGAAGAGGAGAGCAATGATAAGTGTTGACCAGGCTCTGGACAAAGTCCTTGGCAGGGTAGATGTTCTTGATACTGAAGAGAGTCCTATCCTGGGTTGCCTGGGACAGGTCCTGGCGGAGGACGTGTATTCCCCTATTGATATCCCCCCCCTGGACAATTCAGCTATGGATGGCTTCGCTGTCAGGTCGGAAGATACTCGCGGTGCCAGCCTGCAGTCACCCCGGTCTCTGCGAGTTATTGGCACCAGCACTCCCGGTTTTATCTGTAGCCATCAGGTGGGGCCGGGAGCCGCCGTTCGGATTATGACAGGGGCCCCCGTTCCGCAAGGGGCCGATAGCGTAGTCAGGTTTGAGGACACGGATAAGCAGGGGCGGGAAGAGACCTCATCTGAAATAGGCATTTTAACTGAAGTGCAGGTGGGCACCGACATTCGCCGGGCAGGTGAAGATGTTACCCGGGGAACAATAATATTACCCGGAGGAACAGTAGTCAGACCGCCGGTGGTTGGTGTACTGGCTTCACTGGGGCGGGCTACGGTAACGGTTATCCGCCGCCCGGTGGTGACTATTTTAACTACTGGAGACGAGCTGGTGGATGTTGGTCAGCCTCTGCCGTCAGGCAAGATATATAATAGCAATGCTTATAGTATCGCTGCCCTGGTTTTGCGCTGCGGTGGCATCCCCAGGATGTTGGGAGTAGCCCTGGATAGTAAGGAGCTGCTGGCGGGCAGGCTTGGCGGCGGACTGGATGCGGATATACTGATAACCACTGGCGGGGTGTCGCTTGGCGATTATGATGTGGTAAAGGATGTGGTAGCGAGACAGGGTGAAATCGTGTTCTGGAGGGTCCGGCTGAAGCCAGGGAAACCACTGGTTTTTGGTATACTAAGGGCGGGTGAGTCCAGGCACATACCCTATTTTGGTCTGCCGGGCAATCCGGTTAGCTCCATGGTTACCTTTGAGCTCTTTGTCCGCCCAGCGATTCTCAAAATGGCAGGGAGGGAGAATTTAGCCAGACCGGTTATCAGGGCAGTGGTTGGAGAGCCTATTGTGAATGAGGATGGGCGCCGTATCTTTGCCCGGGCGGTGGTTGAGAAACGTGATGGTCAGTATTTTGCCCGGCTTACCGGTCCTCAGGGGTCAGGAATTCTGACTTCCATGGCTTTGGCTAACGGGCTGGTGATTGTTCCTGAGGATAAGGCACGAGTAGAGGCAGGGGAGATGGTTCAGGTGGTGATGATGGATTGGGGAGAGGAAGTGGCAGACCTGATTTCAGGCTGACTTGCAAGAGGAGGAGCGCTTGGTATTTGACGCTTCAGAGTTCGTCTTTGAGGTGCCCCTGGAGATATCCAGGGCACGGCGGGTTTTGATTAAACCCTGTGCTACCTACCCGGTGCCATATCCGGTAACGACCAGCCAGCACATGCTCTCACTAATCGTGGAAAGCATCAGGCAGGTCAGTGACGCTGATATCATCCTGCTTGATGGCACCCCTGATGGAGGGCCGGTCAACTCTGTGTATCAGGCGCTGGGTTATAATTTTCCCCGGGTGCTGACACTGGATGTAAAGGACTGTATCTGGGTGGAGGTAGATAATCCTCTGCCCAAGCCCTTAGCGGTACCAACTTTCTGGGTACCCAATGTTATTTTATCCAGTGATTATCTAATAACAGTGGCGCCAGTGAAGGTTTTTGGCGGACGGGGCAGTCTTAGCCTGATGAACTTGCTGTCGGTGTTGCCCAGCGCCAAGTATGGCAGGGGAGGGCTCAAGGGCTGGCAGGATTTGTATAATCTGGGGATAGACAGAGTGATAGCCGACCTCTATTTTACCTTGCCCTTTGACCTCGGGATTGTAGAAGCGCGCCAGAAGTTTACCACTGGGGAAGACCCTACCCGGGGCGAGGTTGAGGACTGGGGCAAGGTATTTATCGGTGAACCCTATCAGGTTGATTGCGAAGCAGCCGCGGCCCTGGGACTTAAAACTGGATATCTTGACTTAATTGAGGAAGCCAGAGTGGAATTTGATGTCTAACCGACCGCAGCAACGATGGTCTATTGACCTGGATTGGTTTGAGCGAAATAATCGCTCGTTCTCTGCCCTGGCTCAGGGCTGCTTGTGCCCCAGGTGTCAGAAGCGGCTGAGGATAGCTAAAAAGAGGGCTTCAGTAGCTGATATTATGTCTGCAATTGGGGACTGCTGCTCCAAGAAGAAGGACTTTGTTACCCGGGAGTTACCAGTTATGGAGGGCATATTTCGCCTCTTCCTGGCTAACGGTAACCAACCCCTTGATTCGGATGAGCTGGCCACGCAACTGGACCAGTGGCGTGCTGAGGGTACTGGAGGTACCTCGCCTGAGATTTTATCCCGCCTGCTTGAGCGTGAGCACTATTATGGCCTGAAGCAAACCCAGAGCTAATACATTATATTGAAGCCGGGATAACTTCCGGTATATTCTGACCAGTTAGTTTCTACCCTTTCCACTCTGGCTGCTGGCGGCCCGTCCCGAAGGTGGCTGATTAATTCTAAAAGCCTCTCTCTTTCTCCTTCGGCCTGGACTTCTACTGCTTGCTGGTGACGCAGGTTACGTACATAGCCTGTTAGGTTCAGCCTGGTGGCCCACCGGGAAGTGAAGTCACGGAAGAAAACCCCCTGAACGTAGCCGTATACTATTACCCGGACCGCTGCCACGTCAGCCATTACGTGTTACCAACCGCTCTCACCAATCTCACCTGCCAGGGGACCCTGCCTTTTCCCACTGCGGTAAAACCGCTGGTAAGCCAGTATTCCTGCTTACTCTTCTTCCCTTTGCTCTTTCTTTCCCCTCTTAATTGTCTCCACAGTGAGCGGGGTTGGCAAGATACTCGTTATTGAGCTCTTCCCGGGGCTCTTTTTGGCTTTCTTCGGTTCCCTTCGTCTATAATCTCGACGACCCATAATAACACCTCTATCTGTAAAGGCGTTGCTAGTCTAAGTTTAGCAAAGAGGTTTTATACTGTAAAGCGGAGTTTCTCCAGTGCGGAGCGAGCGGCTTCAGTCTCGGCTGACTTCTTATTTTTGCCTGACCCTTTACCCAGCACAACATCGCCCACCTTTACCTCGACGGTAAATCTCCTGTCGTGGTCGGGACCTGCTGCTGCTGTCACCTGGTAGACAGGGGGTGACTGCTGTCTGGCCTGGATAAGCTCCTGGAGCTGTGACTTGCAGTCAGGTTTTACCCCCTGTCTTGCCGCTTTTCTCAGCTCCTTGCGGAAAAGCCTGAGGATGAAGTCCCGGGCCGCAACCGGACCCTGGTCGAGGCAAACAGCGGCTATCACTGCTTCTAAGACCCCCGCCAGATTTACCGGCTTGCTGCGTCCCCCACCTGCCTCTTCGCCTTTTCCTAAGTACAGGTAGTCGCCCAAGCTGATACCCTTTGCCATCTGGGCCAGGGTATCGCGTTGTACCAGGGCTGCCCGGAGTCTGGTCATCTCCCCCTCGGTGGAGTAAGGGGGGCCTTGATACAGTCTTTCGGCGATGACAAATCCCAGGACGGCGTCGCCCAGGAATTCCAGCCGCTCGTTAGAGGCAGGGGCAAGGTTGGGGTTCTCGTTGACATAAGAGGTATGCACCAGCGCCTCCTCCAAGAGAGACAGGTCGTTGAAATGGACTCCCAAACTTTGTTGTAGAGTGCTGAGATTAGCCAACGCTCTAGTTTCCTTTCCCGAATAACCATAAACAGAACAGGCGGCGATGTCAAATTGAGAATAGAAGTACGGCTGATGCTTTTGATGGGCTGCTGCTTGTTGCCATAGGCACAGCCCCATGCTATAATTTCGGTAAGCTGGGGAATAGTCTAGTGGTAGGACAGCGGACTCTGAATCCGCCAGGGTAGGTTCGAATCCTACTTCCCCAGCCAGTTTCTTTTTTGTGTTCCCCCGGGGGCCTGTTGATATCAGGAAAACCTGAGGGTAGCAGTCGAGCAGGAGAGTCATGCTGGCTAAAGTAGTAAGCTGCGCTGTAGTCGGTCTGGAAAGGGCTATTGTGCAGGTTGAAGTGGATATTTCCCCGGGGTTNCCCTCATTTACGATTGTAGGATTACCTGANGTTGCNGTCCAGGAAGCGAGGGAACGAGTCCGCGCTGCCATCAGAAACTCGGGNTGTACCTTCCCGATGAAGCGCATCGTGGTCAATCTTGCCCCCGCCGACCTCAAGAAAGCCGGGCCGGCTTACGACCTGCCCATTGCGGCTGGTATTCTNCTNAGTTCGGAGCAGATATCGGTCGATGTCTCNCGAACTATCTTNCTTGGGGAGCTTTCCCTGGATGGTGGCCTGCGCCATACCAATGGGGTATTGCCTATGGTGGCTCTGGCGCAGCAGGAGGGTTTTTCTACCGTTATTGTTCCTGACGCTGATGCCAGGGAGGCATCCTTGATCCAGGGGACTGAAGTTATTCCTTTCACTTCGTTATCTCAACTTGTTAGCTATCTGCGGGGGGAAATACCGGCTCCTGAGTGTCAGGTTGAGGAGACTGGCGATTACTTACCGCCGACCTCCTCGGCTACTGACCTGGCCGATATTAAAGGTCAGGAACATGTCAAGCGAGCCCTGGAGGTAGCGGCGGCGGCGGGACATAACATAATAATGATGGGGCCCCCGGGAAGTGGTAAAACGCTGCTGGCGCGGGCGTTACCCTCTATCCTGCCGCCGATGACCACCGAGGAAGCCCTGGAGGTTACCAAGATATACAGTGTCAGCGGCTTGCTCTTGTCAGATACCTCATTAATCCGGCAACGCCCCTTTCGCTCTCCTCACTATACCATCTCGAATGCTGGCCTTGTCGGTGGCGGGCACTGGCCGAAACCGGGGGAAGTGAGCCTCAGCCATCGCGGGGTCCTATTCCTTGATGAGCTTCCGGAGTTTGGACATGCTGTGCTCGAGGTACTGCGGCAGCCCCTGGAGGACAGGGTACTCACTATCAGCCGGGCTCAGGGCAGCGTAACCTTTCCGGCGAACTTTATGCTGGTTGGTGCCATGAACCCATGTCCCTGCGGTTATTATGGCGACTCGCACCGGCAATGCACCTGCTCCCCAGGATTGGTCGCTCGATATCAGAGACGTATCAGCGGGCCATTCATCGACCGGGTTGATATATTTGTCGAGGTGCCTCATGTTGATTATGAAAAACTGGTTGATGACCGGCTGGGCGAAAAATCAGAGACGGTGCGGGAGAGAGTTGCGGCCGCNCGTTCCCTNCAACAGAAGCGCTTCGCAGGAACAAGGTTAACCTGNAATGCTGAAATGACACCAGCTGAGGTCAGGAAGTTTTGTGAGGTGGAGAAATCAGCCCAGAGTCTCTTGAAGGCAGCGATGAAGCAATTTCACCTTTCCGCTCGAGCCTTTCACCGCATCCTCAAGCTGGGTCGTACCATCGCTGACCTGGAAAACGCTGATGTAATTAAAGCCTACCACCTGGCCGAAGCCATCCAGTATCGACCACGGCAGATGGTATAAACAGGTATCTACTCAACTTAACTCGTAGCTCAGGATGCTCCCGTCACGGGCATTTAGCTGCATCTTAAGGATATATTCTGCTGCCGGCAGGAATATCCTTGATACCCCACCGTGGACTGGTGTTTTGATGGTCCCTGTCAGATGGTATACCTGAAGCTCCCCTTCAGTAACTAACCTTGGCTCATCGATGGTAACCTGTCCCTGATAAAACTTGGCCCGGATGAACCGTAGGCCAGCTTGCTTTGCCTCATCTAAGGGCAGCAGTAGCGTTTTGTCGGTCATAGAGCCTCAACCCCAGAGCCAGAAGCCGATACCCATGGCAAGGGTAAGTAGCCCGATGGCACTCGCTATCCAGCCTCCTACCCTTGACCCTTCTGGCCCGGGGTTTTCTGGCGAGTGCTCCAGAAATTCCCTTACATCAGGACGAGCGGCAATGGAACTATAATAACCTCTTTCTTCCCTCTTGCCCCATAAGATCAACCCTAGTCCGAGAAGAAAGAACACACCGCCTATGCCCATCAATGTAAAGCAGTCCTGGTAAGGCATGTTTAAGCTTCTCCCCTGGAGAATTTCCTTTAGCAATAACTATATGCTTTTTAAAGGCTGTTTTCAAGGGATAGGGTCACTGAGTAGCTTATTATTTAATCTCAGCGGTAGCTCCAGCTGCCTCCAGTTTCTGTTTTGTAGCTAAAGCTTCCTCTTTAGTTACTCCTTCCTTTACCGCTTTGGGAGCACTTTCCACCAGGTCTTTAGACTCTTTTAACCCCAGAGTAGTCAACTCCCGTACTGCCTTAATCACGTTGATCTTGTTAGCTCCTATGTCCTTGAGAATTACGTTGAACTCGGTCTGCTCTTCAGCTGCCGCAGCCGGTGCGGCCTCAGCCGGCGCTGCCGCAGTGGCTACTGCTACCGGAGCCGCCGCACTAACTCCAAACTCAGTCTCCAGAGCCTTTACCAGCTCTGATAGTTCAAGCACACTCATACCTTTTATGGTAGCCATGATGTTATCGACCGCTGTTTGTTTCCCCAGTTTCTCCGCTTTAGGTGCCGCGGCTTTTTTTACGGCTGGTTTAGATGGTTTTTCCTTAGTAGTGCCTGGCGCTTTTGCTTTTTCTTCTGGCATGTTATCCTTCCTCCATTTGTTGAACTCTGGCTTGCAGGACAGTTAAAATCCCTCTTATAGGGGTGGCAAGGTGGCTGACGAGGGCTGACAGAGGGCTCTGTATTCCTCCCACGACTCTGGCCAGTAATACTTCCCTGGGAGGTAATGTCGCCAGAATCATGACCTCTCCTGAAGTAAGCACTCTGTCGCTCAGGACCCCCCCCTTGATGCTCAAACTTGATTTTGAGGTGTTGATGTAGTCGGCAAGGACTTTGGCCGGCTCGGTTACATCGCCATAGCCAGAGGCGATAGCTACCGGACCCTCAAAGAGGCCGACCAGTTCATTTTTGCCGGCTCTTTCTGCGGCGAACCGGGCCAGGGTGTTCTTTACCACTCTATACTCAATGTTTAGCTCATCCAGTCGACGCCGCAGACTGTTCATTTCGTGGGTTGACAGGCCCCGATAATCGGTTAGAATACTGGTGATGCATGTGGAGAAGACCTGTTGCAACCGGTCAATAAGCTGCGCTTTTTCTTTCTTACGCATTCCCTGTTACCTCCTGACTACCACCGTGGCAGGATATTAAAAAGGAGTCCCTATGCCTGCAGCACAAGGACTCCCTGAAAGTTCAGGTTCTATTCTCCTCGGCAGGCACTTCATATTAAGCCTTAAAAAGGCACCTACTGTCTCAGGAAACTATCAATCTTCTACTCTGGCTTACCCAATATAGCTATTGCGCAATTAAAGAAGCCGCAGATACCGCCGATGTTATGGACCAGGCCCATATCTGCCTTTTTTAGTTGCCTGGGGCCAGCCTTACCCTGTAACTGATGGTAGATTTCATAAATCATCCTCAGTCCACTGGCAGAGAGGGGGTGCCCGAAGCATTTCAGCCCGCCATCGGTATTGACTGGCAGGTCCCCTTCGAGGGTGAAGCTACCCGCTTCGACATCCTCCGGTGCCTTGCCCCGGGGACTGAAGCCTAAATCCTCGTAGGTGATAAGTTCGGTAATGGCAAAGCAATCGTGAACCTCAGCGCAGTCTATCTCCTGGCGGGGATTGGTTATTCCCGCTTCTTTATAGGCTTGCGCCGCCGCCGCTACTGCCTCGGGAAAGTGAATGAAATCATACTCGGGTTGCATCACTGCCTGCCCCCCGCCGTTGGTCAGTGCCAGCGCCTTTACCAGCATATAGTCCTTTTTCAGGCTTCTGGCTATCTCCGGGGTGGTTACAATGGCAGCGGCACTGCCATCGCTGACGCCACAGGCATCGAATAAACCAAGAGGATAGGAAATGATTGGCGCATTTATTGCCTGCTCGATGGTTATCTCCCGGTGGAACTGGGCCTTGGGAGCCATAGTGCCGTTGTGGTGATTCTTAACGTCAATCATGGCAAAGATGCGCTTGAGGTCCTCATATTTCCACCCGTAGTGATACATATACCTGGTAGCTAGCTGGGCAAACTGGTTTACCGGCGGCCCGTCCCACTCTGTCATGCTGCGGTCAAAGGGCTCCAGGATGTCCATGTTGAAGCCGCCAAAGTGGTCTTTGCACTTTTCAGCACCAATGGCCAGGGCGATATCACAGACCCCGGAAGCTACACCATAGCAAGCATTCCTGAAGGTATCGGTACCGCCGGCGCAGAAATTCTCCACCCGGGTAATTGGAATATACTCCAGCTTCAGTGCTGAAGCCAGCTGGGTTCCGGTAAAGCCGCTTTCGCGGCTGCCGTACCATGCCATCTGAATATCCTTGGGCTCGAGCCCGGCGTCCTCAAAGGCTTCGTAAGCAGCATCCACCATCAAGTCACGGTGGTTCTTATCCCACAGCTCCCCAAAGTGGGTGCATCCCATACCGATGACGGCTACTCTATCTTTAATGCCTTCCATAATTAACCCCTCCTGGCATATTTTATCACTTAGGTCCTTATTGGCATAGACTTCCAGAAATAGTTTTGGATTCCGCCCTTCAGCTGCAGTTTTCTGAAAGTCATCTCCACAGGCAAACCACACTCAACCTGTTCGGGGTCACGGTCAGTCAGAAAGCACTGTATCCTGCCCCCACCGTCAAAATCAATGGTGGTGGTAACTATCGGTAACTCCAGAATGGGTGAGGTTATGCGGTCCATGGCAAAGGTGAATACCCTGGCCCTCTTATCCGATAGTCGATACGGCTCGAACTGGTCTTTAGTGTGGCAGTGGGTGCATACCCGCTGCGGTGGGAACTGGACGGTACCACAGGCCTTGCACTTAACCCCGTGCAAGCGGAGGTTAGCGTCACGCTCCCTCCAGATGGCAGGTGCAGACAGAAATGCCACCGTTTCTTTACGTGGTTCTGCGGGCAGGATTCCCCGCCAGGCCAGATAGTCCTTGTAGTCAGTGACTACCTTCTTGGAGGCCAGGTGCTCTTTCATTCCCCGCCGGTCCCTTATCTTTTCTATTTGCTCGGTTACCTGGAGAACAAAGGCGTCGCTGCCATCACCGTAGCTGGCCAGCAGGATACGGTCGCCAGCTTTAGCTTCTTCTAACGCTGCTACCAGCAGCATTAAGGGTGCAGCGGTACCGGTGTTACCCATAACCGCAAAAAGCGGGTCCTGCACCTGGGTCTTGGGATCGAATCCCAGGCTTTTTGCCAGTTCAGTATGCCTTCTGCCATCAGGGGAATAAAGTACGACCTTGCTGAAGTCACCAGGACTATAGCCAAACTTCTTCATCAGTCCCGATACGGCCTCTTTGACCCCCTCCAGGTAGCCGTGTGTCAGGGTGAACCTGTCCTCCCAGGTACGGACAAAGCTGTCAGTCTCGTGCCGCCACACGTCCATAATTTCATTATAGACTGAGTAGCTGGCTTCCACAGTGACGGCGACATCGGTATCGCCAATCAGCAGGGCGCCGGCACCGTCGCCGAAGTTTGGTTCGAAAGCTGAGCGCGGAAATGCCAGACGGCAGTCAGCCGCGGTTACCATCACCTTTTTAGCTGAGCCAGCCTTGACCGCATCAAGGGCTGACTTAAGAGCACTTGTGCCTGCCCTTAACGAGTGGCTGAAGTCAGTCGTAAGGATGTCAGTCTTGAGGTCGGCTGCCATCGCAATAGTGGTTGCCCCCAGTTTTTCCTTATAGGGGTGGGTCGTTGACGCGAAATAAAGACCGTCTACCGTGTCGCGGTCTATTCCGTTCAGGCAGTCTATCGTTGCCGCTGCCGCCATGGTTATGCTGTCTTCATCGAAATTGCAGATAGACTTCTCACCCTTGGCGCCTTTGGCTATTGCCTCACGGCTGAGCCTGAACAGGGGCACATAAGCGCCATAAGCAGTAATACCAACCATATTTCGTCCTCCTTTTTCCCTCATGCGGTGTCGGTTATCTTTATGCCTT
>JGI24025J20009_10001000_pt1 | contig 21782 bp, 21 predicted proteins | sample Cruoilmetagenom3_FD_20009 | JGI IMG/M metagenome (IMG submission 20009) | reverse complement strand
GCCGGGGGTGTCTGGGGGGGTGGTTTCATCGCCTATATGAAACAGGCCGGTCCGTTTGGCATCTTCGACACCAAGAAACTTGTCTGGGCGGCCGAGGTCGGCTCGTCCGAGATGGCCGGGGCGCTTAAAGGTGACTATCCCGAGGGCATGTGGGCCGCAGCCTATGACCTGTGGTACTTTGAAGGCTCGGATGCTCATAAAAAGTTCCAGGCCGATCTGGCGGTGCTCGAAGGCACCAATGAGACCAAAATGTATCCGGTGACCACCTACATCGCGATTCAGTTCATCGCCGAGGCTGTGCGCAAAGCCGGAAGCGCCGATCCGCAGGCAATCGCCAAAGCGCTGGTCGGACTGTCAGTCGAGACTCCGCTTGGGACACGCACAATCGACCCCGACAATCACCGGACCAACACCGGCGAATTCTGGGGACCAATGGTGACGGTAGAAGGTTCCGAGGCCAAACAGATGTCTCCTGCGACGTATCTTGAGTGATCTGCCGATCTGACAAAATGAACAACCCGGGGCCTTCGGGCCCCGGCAAACCGCGCCACAAACCGGCGCATTGAGGGAGGGGAGGCAACATGTTCACAAATCCGACATTCATGTTCATTCAGGTGATGAATTCTTTTGCACTTGGGATGAACCTGTTCATCATCGCCGCCGGGCTGACATTGATCTTTGGCGTGCTGCGCGTGGTGAATTTCGCCCACGGCGCGTTTTACATGGTCGGGGCCTATGTGCTGATGACCGCGACAAACCTTATGGGCGACACCAATACAGGGTTCTTTATTGGTGTGGTGGCCGCGGCGCTGGTGATGGGCGTGATTGCCTTTTTCATCGAACGCTTTCTGCTTAGTCATCTCTATGACAAGGAACATCTGCTGCAATTGCTGTTCACATTCGCGCTGGTGCTGATCTTCAAGGATCTGGTCAAGATGGTCTGGGGGCCGTTGCAACACTCAATCTCGTACCCGCCGGCCTTCAAGGGGGCGGTGAACCTGCGTATTTCCTATTACCCGGCCTATATGTTGTTCCTGTCGGTGGTCGGGCCGGTTCTGGCCATTGGCCTGTGGCTGGCGCTGGAAAAAACCCGGTGGGGGCGGCTGATCCGTGCGGCGCGGCTGGACCGTGAAATGCTCAGCGCGTTGGGCACGGATGTGAAACTGGTGTTTTCGGCGGTATTTGTCTTTGGCTCGATGCTGGCGGCCATGGGCGGCGCATTGGCGGCCCCGCGCATCGCGGTTGATCCGGGGATGGACGGGCTGATCATCATCGACTGCTTCATCATCGTTATCATCGGCGGGCTGGGCAGCCTGTGGGGCAGTTTTGTCGGCGCGCTGATCCTGTCCACGCTGACGGTGTTCGGGACACTGATCTTCCACGAATGGGAGATCGTGCTGGTCTATATCATGATGCTTGTCGTGCTGCTGATCCGACCCTGGGGCCTGTTCGGCCATCCCGACGAGGAGCGCCACTGATGTCAAACCGATTTCAAACCTATGTGCTGATCGTGGCCTTTGTCGGGCTGCTTATCCTGCCCTTTGTCGGGTCGCGTTATAGCGTGGAACTGGCCACGCAAATCCTGATATTCGGCCTGCTGGCCAGCAGCCTGAATATTCTGGTCGGATATCTTGGTGCCGCCTCGTTCGGGCATGCGGCGTTCTTTGCCATCGGCGGCTATGCCTGCGCCTATTTCCTGACCACACTGGCCTTGCCGCTGGTTGTCAGCATGATTGGCGCGATTGTGCTGACCGCGCTGGCCTCGCTGGTGATCGGCTTCTTCTGTGTCCGCCTGAACGAGATCTATTTCTCGATGCTGACCCTGGCCTTTTCCATGCTGATCTGGGCCATTGCCCTGAAATGGAAATCTGTGACTGGCGGCGATGANGGCTTTGTNGGCGTGGCNGTTCCCGAATACCTCAGCAATTATTTCAACTTTTTCCTGTTTACGCTTGGGGTCGTGACGATCTCGGTGATTGTNTTGATGATCATCGGCAATTCGACGATGGGGCGGGTGTTCATTGCCATCCGCGAGAACCAGACCCGTGCCAGTTTTCTGGGCGTGAACGTGCGGCGTATGCAATTGATCGCCTTTGTGATTGCCGGCACGTTTGCCGGGGTCGCCGGGACATTATTGGCGCTCTATGTGCGTGGGATGTACCCTGAAACTGCTTTTTGGTCTCAGTCCGGTCATGTGCTGATCATGGTGCTTCTGGGCGGGATGCACGCCTTTATCGGCCCGTTCCTGGGGGCCTCGGTGCTGACCCTGCTTGAGGTCACGATCGGGCAACATACCGAATACTGGCAGGTAGTCGTGGGCGTCATCCTGGTGATTGTCGTACTGGCCGCCCCCGAAGGTATCTACGGGCTTGTCAGGTCAGCCGCCAAACGATTGAGAGGGCAGCAAGATGACGATGCTTGAAGTTGAAAACGCCACCAAGGTGTTCGGCGGCTTTACGGCCGTCAACAAGGTCAACCTGACAGTGGCCGAGGGCGAAACCCACGCCATCATCGGTCCCAAACGGGGCCGGCAAGACCACCCTGTTCAACGTTGTCAGCGGTCTGATCACACCGGAACAGGGGTCGGTGACGTTTCGCGGCAAAAGGCTGAACAAGATGATGCCGCATGAAATTGTCAATGTCGGCATGGCGCGGTCTTTCCAGCGGGTGAACATCTTTCCGCGCAAGTCCGTGTTCGAAAACGTTCAGGTCGCGTTGCTGGTCCACGCGCAACTGCATTTCAATCCGTTCCGGCAAGCGGCCAAGCTGTTTCGGGACGAAGGGATGGAGCTGCTGGTACTGGTCAACCTTGAGGACGAGGCCGACCGGCGTGCCGGGGATCTGGCCTATGGCCGTCAGAAACAGCTTGAACTGGCGGTTGCACTGGCGGCCAACCCCAAGCTGTTGTTGCTGGACGAACCGACGGCCGGCATGTCGATTTCCGAAACCAAAGCCAGCATCGCGCTGATCAATGAAATTGTCGAAAAGCGTAACCTGACCCTGCTGTTCACTGAACATGACATGAACGTGGTTTTTGAAATCGCCGACCGGATATCGGTTCTTCATCACGGCGAAATCATTGCCACCGGCCTTCCCGGCGAAGTCCGCGACAACGAAGAGGTAAAGCGCATTTACCTGGGAAAGGAATGATCCATGGATCTTCTTGAAGTCAAAGACCTGCACGTATCTTATGGGCTTAGCAAAATTCTGCATGGGGTGTCGTTAAGCGTCAAGCCGGGCGAATTGGTTTCGCTGGTGGGCCGCAACGGTGTCGGAAAATCAACAACCATGCGGGGCATCATGGGGCTGACCACCCCAAAATCGGGTTCGATCAGATGGAAAGGCCAGGAAATTCGCGGACGNGGCCCGCATGTGAATGCCCGGGACGGGATCGGCTTTGTCCCCGAGGACCGGCGGATATTTTCGGGCCTTTCGGTGGCCGAAAACCTGGATGTGGCAAGACTGCCCGCGCATGAGGGACAGCAGGTCTGGGACGAGGATCGGGTGTTCTCGTTCTTTCCCGATCTGAAACAGTTCGAGGACCGCAAAGGCGGGTTGCTGAGTGGTGGGCAGCAGCAAATGCTGACCCTGGGGCGTACCTTGATGGGCAATCCGGAATTGCTGTTGCTGGACGAACCCTCCGAGGGGCTGGCCCCGTTGATCGTCGCCGATATCGCCGAGAAAATTCGCGAACTGAAGGCCGCGGGGCTTTCAATTGTTCTGGCTGAACAGAACCTGGATTTTGTGTTGTCCCTTTCTGACCGGTGCTACGTGCTTGAAAAGGGCTCGGTGGTGTTTTCCGGAACGGCGCAGGAACTGCGCGACAATCACGAAGTTCAGGACAAATACCTGCATATCTAGGGGGACACCGATTTCACTCTGCCGCTTTTGGCGATCTGGCGGACATAGTTTTTTGTATTCGCGCTTTCCGGATCAATGAGTAACGAAAGGCATTTGACGGGCTGTTCTTCCAGAAGGCGGGCAGAGATAATAAGTCGCGCGCCAAGCATCCGGTTTTGAACCGAACGGAACCATTCCAGCCGGATTGCCCACCCGCGTTACCTGCCTCAGCCAGCTGGATAATTTCTGTCACCCCTTGACGAGGACACCTGTGATTTCCGACACTCATCCTATCGACCACAGGCACCGCCCCGTTGGTTACGCCAGGATCGGGTCAAGGTGCGTTGGGCATTGAGGCAGGTCGATGAACTGAACAGGTATCAGCGCAAACGCCCGGCGTTTCGTCTGTTTCCAATCGTGTAGAGACAAGGACACGATGCAAGAAACAGACGAAGGAATATCAACATGCGAGTTTTCTGCGTACTTGGCCCGACCCATTCGGGCAAATCAACCTTGATAGGGGCGCTGGCCAAATTGCCGGGTAATCCGGATGGCCGGGACCGGCGCTTTGACATATCCGGCGTGGTCTCTTTGCACAGCTTTGATTATCTGGGCGAGCCCTGGGCGGCGATCGACGTGGATGGCGGTGGCGATGCACTGGCCTTTGCCGGGCCGGCCCTTGCGGCCAGCGACGCCGTTATTTTGTGCCTGCCACCCGACCCGGATGCGGCGGTGCTGGCGGCCCCGTATCTGCGTCTGGTGGAAGAAGCGGGTATCCCCTGCATCCTTTTCATCAATCGCATGGACAACCCCGGAGCACGGGTGCGCGACATCATTGCTGCGCTACAGACTTATTGCCGGCACGGGATCATTCTGCGTCAGGTTCCGATTCGCGAGGGTGGCGAAGTTGTCGGCGCGGTCGATCTGATCTCGGAACGCGCCTGGCGTTATCGCGAAGGCGAACCGTCAGCGTTGATTGAACTACCCTCCGGAACGGCGGACAGAGAGCAGGAGGCACGGGCCGAACTGCTGGAATCGCTCGCCGATTACGATGATGCCCTGCTGGAACAACTGATCGAGGACAAGTTGCCCGCCAATACCGAGGTGTTCGAACTGGCGGCACAGGTGCTGCGCAGTCACGCGCTGATACCGGCCTTTCTGGGGTCTGCCAGCCATGGCAACGGGTTGACCCGTCTGATGAAGGCGCTGCGCCACGAAGTGCCAGAGATCGAGGTGGACAAAGAAAGGTTGGGGGCCGGAAAAGACGCGCTGGCCGTTGCTGTCTTTGCCGATGTCAAAAAGCATATCGGCAAGCTGGTGGTTTTGCGCGCCATGGGTGCGGGTTTGAAAGCCGGGGACAAGCTGGGAGGTGCGGCACTGGGCAGCCTGACCGAGATCGATGCAAAGACCCAGGTGGCTGCGCCGGAACCGGGGCAGATCGTGCTGGCGATCAAGTCTGATCACCTTGTTCCCGGCCATATCTACAGTGCCGTGCAAAAGACTGCATTGCCAGGCTGGACCAAATGCCGGCAACCCGGTTTCCGTCAGATCGTTACTCCGGCCAATGAGCGGGAGGATGTGCGCCTGTCCACCGCGCTGGCAAGGTTGGCCGAGATTGATCCGGGCGTCACGCTGGGCCAGGATGAACAGTCGGGGCAGGCCGTTTTGGGCGTACAAGGCCCTCTGCATCTGCGCCGTATCACCGAAAAGCTGCAGGCGGACTTCGGGTTGAAGGTCGCGTGCGATCCGGTCAGGGCGGACTATCGTGAAACCATCACCAAAGCGGTTGAACTGCGCCACCGCCACCGAAAGCAATCCGGAGGGGCGGGGCAGTTTGCCGATGTGGTCGTTGCCTTGAAGCCTTTGGCAAGAGGTGCGGGATTTGAATTTGACGATCTGGTAAAGGGGGGGGCCGTGCCCCGCAACTATATCCCGTCCGTCGCGCACGGTGCTGAAGATGCGCTGAAGGAAGGGCCGCAGGGCCACAGGGTGGTCGATGTTCGGGTCACGCTGATGGACGGCAAACATCATTCAGTGGACAGTTCCGATCATGCGTTCCGCGTGGCTGGCAAAACCGCCGTGAGGGATGCGCTGAAAGAGGCCGGTCCGACCTTGTTGCAGCCGATTTCAAAGGTCGAAATGCATCTGCCGTCGGTTTTTGTCGGCGACATTGTGCCGACCATAAGCACGCTGCACGGTCAGGTTCTGGGGTTTCAGGCCAACCCGGATGTGCCGGTTGGGAGGTGTTCAACGCATTGTTGCCTGCCGTGGCGCGCGATGATCTTTACCGGGCTCTGGCCAGCGCGACGCGCGGCACAGGCTGGGCAGAAGTTGCGTTTGATCACTACGAGGAAGTGCGTGGCGGCAATGGGCACTGATTCGGGGGCACTGAATTCCGGCTGAGCGGTTTCTTTCACCTCCCCCGGTTGCAATCGCCGGCAAGAAAAAGAGTGCGCACGACAGGATGCGCACTCTGGGTCTGCTTGGAGTTTACCCGATGGCCGCGGCCTTCACATCTTCATCGATATAGGGGATGTATTGCGAAAAATTGTTCGCAAACATCTGTACCAGCTTGGCGGCCTGCGCATCATAGGCGGCCTGATCTTCCCAGGTGCGGCGCGGGTCCAGCAGGACTTCGGCGACACCGGGTACTGCAACGGGAACGTCAAAGCCAAAGTTCGGATCCTTGCGGAATTCTGCATCGGCCAGTGAGCCGTCCAGCGCTGCCGTCAGCAACGCACGGGTGGCANGGATCGGCATTCGGCTTCCGGTGCCATACGCGCCACCGGTCCAGCCGGTATTGACCAGCCAGCAGGTCGCCCCGTGTTGGGCGATCTTTTCCCGCAACAGGTTGCCATAGGTTTCGGGCCGGCGTGGCATGAAGGGGGCACCGAAGCAGGTGGAAAAGGTCGGTTCTGGTTCTGTCACGCCACGCTCGGTGCCCGCGACCTTGGAGGTAAAGCCAGACAGGAAGTGATACATCGCCTGTGCCGGGGTCAGCCGGGCAATCGGCGGCAGCACGCCGAACGCATCACAGGTCAGCATGATTATGTTCTTGGGATGTCCGCCCATCGCCGTTTCAGACGCGTTGGAAATATACTCCAGCGGATAGGCGCAGCGCATGTTGGCAGTCAGGCTGTCATCCTCGAAATCCAGTTCCCTGGTTTCGGGGTCGAACACCATATTCTCGATCACTGTGGCGAATTTCGAGGTGGTGGCGTAGATTTCCGGCTCGGCCTCGGGGCTGAGAGAGATGGTCTTGGCATAGCACCCGCCCTCAAAGTTGAAGGTGCCACGATCCGACCAGCCATGTTCGTCGTCGCCAATCAGCGTGCGCGTAGGGTCGGCTGACAACGTTGTCTTGCCGGTGCCTGAAAGGCCAAAGAACACAGCCGTATCAACCGGGTTGTCAGTGGCGTGGTTGGCTGAACAATGCATCGGCATGATGCCTTTTTCCGGCAACAGGTAGTTCAGCAGCGTAAACACCGATTTTTTGTTCTCGCCGGCATATTCCGTGCCGCCGATCAGGATGATCCTGCGATCAAAGTTCAGCGCAATGACCGTTTCACTGCGACAGCCATGCCTGGCCGGATCGGCCGTGAAGCCGGGACAGTTGATGATTGTGAAATCGGCGGTGAAATCATTCAGGTCGTCCCGGTCAGGACGGCGCAGCATGTGGCGGATGAACAGCCCGTGCCAGGCCAGTTCAGTGACCATGCGCACGTTGATCGAATGTGCCGGGTCCGCGCCGCCAACCAGATCCTGAACAAAGTATTCTTTGCCCTTCATGTGTTCCAGCATGTCGTCATAAAGCACATCGAACTTGGCCGGCTCCATGGCGGCGTTGTTTTCCCACCAGATGCTGTCGGCCACGCTGTCGGTTTTCACCACATGCTTGTCCTTGGGCGAACGACCGGTGAATTTGCCAGTGCTCACCAGAAAGGCACCCCCATTGCCCAGCGTGCCTTCGTCTCGCTTCAGAGCGGCCTCAACTAGCGCGGGTTCGATGAGATTGTAGTGGACATCGCCCAGACCGTTGATGCCCTGATCCTCAAGTCGAAACTGTGGGTTAACCCGTCCAGATGTCATGCTTGTCTTCTCCTGTGGCAGCGATTGCACTGCTGGTGGTCCGACGCCCTGCGCAGGCGATTGGCCGGTAGGCCGGTCGGTTAGCCGGGTCTTAACATGGCGCTTTGGTGCGTGAACAGGACGCTTTGGCGCAGTTAGCGCAACCAAGGCAATGTTTAGCGCAACCAGCAATAGTGTTCGCGTCAGATGTGCGACAATTCAATCATTCCTAAGGTTTTTTTGTCCAAATCTAAGGGAAAGCAGGGGGTGATTCGCAGTTAAGGATTGATTCGAATTGCCAAAAAAGCGATGAATGGACAAAAAAGCAGGTAAAAAACGAGTAGTAAGGGGCACATTGAGATGTCAAAGATTGCATTGGTAGATGACGACAGGAACATTCTGACGTCCGTTTCCATGACGCTCGAAGCAGAAGGTTTCGAGGTCGAAACATTTAGCGATGGCCAGGCCGCACTGGACGCTTTTAACAAGAAGCTGCCCGATATGGCGGTGCTGGATATCAAGATGCCGCGCATGGACGGGATGGACCTGTTGCAAAGGTTGCGCCAGAAAACCCAGATGCCGGTCATTTTCCTGACCTCCAAGGATGATGAGATCGACGAGGTCCTGGGGCTGCGTATGGGGGCGGACGATTATGTGAAAAAGCCGTTCTCGCAGCGGCTTTTGGTCGAACGTATCCGTGCACTGCTTCGCCGCCAGGACGCAATTTCCGGCGATGCCGCGGGCACCGGCCCCGAGGCCAAGGTGATGGAACGCGGTTTTTTGCGCATGGACCCGCTGCGCCACGCGGTCAGCTGGAAAGACAAGGATGTGTCGCTGACAGTGACCGAGTTTTTGTTGTTGCAAGCGCTGGCACAGCGCCCCGGCTTTGTCAAAAGCCGCGATCAGTTGATGGATGTGGCATATGACGATCAGGTCTATGTAGACGACCGCACCATCGACAGCCACATTAAGCGGCTGCGCAAGAAAATGCGTACTGCAGATGATGATTTTTCGGCGATTGAGACCCTGTACGGCATCGGTTACAGGTATAATGAAGAATAACCCGCTCGGATGAGCTTTGCCGAAAGGATTTTTGTGCGCGATACAGGCTCTTCTCCATCCCCGCAAAGCGGCGATGTGGTGCTGGGTGACGACTGGGTTGCGCCTGCCAGCACCGTTGAAAAGGAACTGGTGGCCAAACGGGCACGGCGCGGGTATTTCTCGCTCAAGGCGTCGCCGATGGCGCGCAAGATCGTCACCTTCAACCTGGTTGCGCTGAATATTTTAGTGGCGGGCATTCTGTATTTGAATGCCTCTCGTGATAGTTTGGCCGTCCAAAATGCCCTCGCTTTGGTGGGTGAATCTGAACTGATCGCCAATGTGTTCGAGGCACAGTTGCCAACTGTCGGACCGGTTGATCTGATTACTGGCGATGGTATTGATGTCGAAGGCACGCTTGCCGGCCTAAGCTTGCGCAATGGCGTGGAAGTGTTTGTATTTGACGGCACGAAAACACTGGCCGGCCAGACCCGAGGCTCTGATCAAAGTGCGGTTCTGACCACGCTGACACCCGACCAACAAGAGCGTACATTGATCAGCGATGGGCTGATGGCAATTTGGAACGCTGCGGCGTCTTTATTCTCGCCAGATCCAATTCAATCCGCCCCCTCTCTTGAGGATCAGCTTCGCGCCCTTGTTCCGGCAACACTGGCAGGCGGAACTCAAGTAAACAATGGTTTGCGCGCGGCAGGCGGAACCGCACTTTCTGCGACAGCGCCGATCCTTCAGGGCGGAAGATCGGTGGGAATTGTCGCTGTTGTCAGCCCCGCCGGAGAGATCGACGCGTTGGTGCGGGCAGAGCGCGAGCGGGTTTTGCAAATGTTCCTGATTGCCACATTGGTGTCCATAGGCCTGAGTCTGGTATTGGCATCGAACATCGCCAACCCGTTGTCCGATTTGGCCGAAGCGGCCGAGATGGGGCGTGATCGGAACTCTCGAAAAAACCACCCTGGCCGCATACGCATACCTGACCTGACCGCACGCCCGGACGAGATTGGCCGCTTGTCACGCGCACTGCGAGGCATGGTGGCGGCATTGTATAACCGGATTGACGGCAATGAACAATTTGCGGCCGACGTAGCGCATGAAATCAAGAATCCACTGGCCAGTCTGCAATCTGCGGTTGGCACGCTGAGGATCATCAAGCGCGAAGATCAGCGCGACAAGTTGTTGGACGTGATCGAACATGACGTGCGCCGGCTGGATCGGTTGGTCAGCGACATTTCCAACGCATCGCGACTGGACGCGGAATTGGTCAAGGAAGACGAAGAGCATTTCGATCTGCTGAAAATGCTGGCGAATCTCAACCAGTTTCTGGGCGAAGATGCACGCGCCAAAGGCATCGACTATATTTGCGATATGCCCGATGGCGAAATCATGATCGACGGGCTTGAGGCGCGGTTGGCGCAGGTCTTTGTCAATCTGATCACCAATGCAATATCGTTCTGTGAAGAAGGTGATGCGATCCGTGTATGGGCGCGTCGGCGCGAGAACCGGGTGCTTGTGGTGGTCGAGGATACAGGGCCGGGTATTCCTGATCAGGCTTTGACCAAAGTGTTCAAGCGGTTTTATTCACAACGCCCCGACGAACATTTCGGCAATAACTCCGGCTTGGGTCTGGCGATCAGCAAACAGATCATCGAGGCGCATAGCGGGGTGATCTGGGCCGAGAATATCCGTCCAACCGATGCAGACATCACATCTGATCCGCTGGGCGCACGGTTTGTCGTGGGTCTGCCAGTCTGACTCTGGTGCAGGGTGAACATGCATCTGAGACCATTCTCCATGCCAGCTGTGTTGCACTCGCCGGGCAGGGCCTGTTGATTCTTGGCGAATCGGGCAGCGGCAAGTCGGGACTGTCTCTGGGGCTGATGGCAATGGGGGCTGATCTGGTGGCCGATGACCGGGTGATATTGTCCAGGACCGAAAAGGCAATTGTCGCCTCGGCCCCTGACACGATTGACGGGTTGATCGAGGCGCGCGGCATTGGTCTGTTGAACGCCAGTTCTTGCGGNCCGGTTCCAGTGGTTTGTGTGGTTGATCTGGACCAAACCGAAACTGCCAGGATGCCGCCACCTCGCCAAACGGTCCTGCTGGGACATTCCGTTACCTTGCTTTTGAAAACCGAAACCCCACATTTCCCAGCAGCACTGATACAATTCCTGAAAGAAGGACGGCAAGCCGAGCGATGACGGATGAAACGGAAAACCGGCAACTGAATACCGCGCGCCTCGTGCTGGTGACGGGACCTGCGGGAGCCGGGCGTTCGACCTCGATCAATGTGCTGGAAGATTTGGGCTACGAGACCATTGACAACATGCCGCTAAGCCTGCTGCCGCGACTGTTGGACGGTCCGGCCCGACCACGCCCGCTGGCGCTGGGTATTGATACAAGAAACCGCGAGTTTTCAACCGAAGGGCTGCTTGAGCTGATCGGAAATTTGGCGGTACGCGCCGATACCGACCTGACCATTCTGTATCTTGATTGTCGGAGCGACGTGTTATTGCGGCGCTTTTCGGAAACCCGGCGGCGCCACCCTATGGCCCCGGCTGAAAGCCCCGCGACCGGAATTCGGCGCGAGCTGGAACTTCTGGCCCCGATCCGCGACCNCGCGGACACGCTGGTCGATACGTCCGATCTGAACGTGCATCAGTTGCGCGACGAGATCGAACGCTGGTTCGCCCCTTCGGCCGGCCGTGATCTGGCCCTGTCGCTGCATTCCTTTTCATACAAACGCGGGCTGCCGCGCAGTATCGATATGGTGTTTGACTGCCGCTTCTTGGCAAACCCGTATTGGGAACCAGCCTTGCGAGCTTTGGATGGGCGCGATGCGGCGGTGGTGGCGCATGTAAAGACTGACCCCAGGTTCGCGCCGTTTTTTGACCGTGTGCTTGATCTTATCCGGTTGTTGTTGCCAGCTTACCAGGACGAAGGGAAATCACACCTGTCAATCGCTTTTGGTTGTACTGGCGGGCGGCACCGATCTGTCACACTGGTCGAAACGCTGGCAAAGACCCTTGCGGAAGACGGGTTGCAGGTGTCTATAAGACACCGCGAGCTGGAAAGCCGCAAAGGGGATGAGGGACTGATTTGATCGGGATTTTGATTGTCGCGCATGGCGGGTTGGCCAAGGAATACTTGGCCGCCATAGAGCATGTTGTGGGCCGTCAACCCGGCATGATGGCCGTGGCCATCGAACCCGAACACGACCGTGATGCCAAACGACAAGAGATTTGCGCTGCTGCCGATGGGGTGGACACCGGCGACGGTGTCGTGGTCGTGACGGACCTTTTTGGCGGTTCTCCATCGAACCTGAGTTTGCTTGCCTGCCAGCCGGATGACCGCCGGATTCTGTATGGTGCCAACCTTCCGATGCTCATAAAATTGGCGAAATGTCGCCAATTGCCGATAGGCGAGGCCGTGCGCAATGCGATGGAAGCGGGCAGAAAATACATAAACACCCAGAACATCAGCCAAAAATGAAGGCCATGTACTCAATATGACCCAACGCTCATTGAAAATTGTGAACGAAAAGGGCCTGCACGCCCGTGCTTCGGCAAAGCTGGTTGAGGTGGTAGAAGGTTTTGACGCGAGCGCAGAGGTGCTGCGGGATGGCTTGTCCGCCTCTGGGGACAGTATTATGGGGCTTTTGATGTTGGCAGCATCCAAGGGAACGACTATTGACGTCCAGACGACCGGACCGGATGCGGATGCGCTGGTGGATGCACTCGAGGCGTTGGTTGCGGACAAGTTTGGCGAGGGCGTCTGAGCGTTTCACAGCCGGAGCTTGATGGACAGGAAAGACAATTTGGCGGATACTGCTCGAAACAGCAATTCTGGCATCAGCCCGAAACAAGGCCATGAGGCCGGCGAGGTCTATGACCGGCGCACGCTGACCTATGCCAATTCTTTTGACGATCCCTGGACGTCGTTCACGATCCGGGCAATCGAATGGTTTACCGGCAAGCTGACGATCCTGCGGATGGTCAAGAAATTCGAGAAGATAAACGCAGTTCATCGTGGTCAGAAGTTCTGGCGCGGCGCATTGAATGTGATGGGGATCGACTTGATGACCCCGTCCGAGCAACTGGCAAATATCCCCAATGACGGTCCTGTGGTGGTAGTGGCCAACCATCCGCACGGCATGGTCGACGGCATGATTTTTGCTGATCTGATCGGTCGGGTCCGGCAGGATTACCGCATCCTCACCCGTTCGGTTCTGACCGGTCTGGACGAGGCAGCGACATCTTTCATGATCCCGGTGCCTTTTCCGCATGACCCGGAAGCGCAGCGCAAGATGGTCGAGATGCGCTCCAAAGCGATGGCGCATCTTGGCGAAGGAGGGGTGGTGGCGTTGTTCCCCTCGGGTGTGGTGATGTCATCCGATAGCTGGTTCGGGTCGCCCGTTGAGCGGGAATGGAGCGTATTTACAGCCAAATTGATCCGAAAATCCGGTGCCCGGGTGGTGCCGATTTTCTATCCCGGCAGAAATTCCCGCGCCTACCAGATCGCGAGCCGGATTTCTCCGATCCTGAGGCAGGGCCTGCTGCTGCACGAGATTGTCCGGTCATGCAACAAACCACAAGCACCGGTTGTGGGTGCGTCGTTGACCGAAGAGCAGATGGCAAAGCTAGCCAGTGATCCGCGCGGCTTCATGGCCTGGCTGCGCGAGCATACCCTGTCTCTGGGTGATTGATTTCAAGAAACGCGAGCATATTGCGCGCCACATGATCTAGCGGGTCGGAACAGGCAGTTCCCCGCGGTAATCGTAAAAACCCCGGTCTGTTTTTCGGCCCAGCCAGCCAGCCTCGACATATTTCGTCAAAAGCGGGCAGGGCCGGTATTTGGTATCCGCCAGCCCCTCATGCAGAACATTCATGATCGCCAGGCAGGTATCCAGACCGATGAAGTCCGCCAATTCCAGCGGGCCCATCGGATGATTGGCACCCAGCTTCATCGACTGGTCGATCGACTGCACATTGCCGACACCTTCGTACAGCGTATAGACCGCTTCGTTGATCATCGGCATCAGGATACGGTTGACGATGAATCCCGGGAAATCCTCGGCGCTGGCCGCGGTTTTGCCCAGCCGGTCCACGACACCATGGCACGCCGCATAAGTCTCTTGATCGGTGGCAATGCCGCGGATCAGTTCAACCAGTTGCATCACCGGCACGGGATTCATGAAATGAAATCCCATAAAGCGTTCAGGACGGTCAGTGCGCGATGCAAGCCGGGTGATCGAGATCGAAGATGTGTTCGAGGTCAGGATCGTGTGCGGCTGCAAGTGTGGTTGCAGATCCTCGAAGATCGCCTGTTTGACGCTTTCACGTTCGGTGGCGGCCTCGATCACCAGATCGGTGCCCCCGAGATCCGGCAGAGCGAGCGTGGTTTCTATCCGCTCCAGTGCCGCCGTCATGTCGGCATCACTTATTTTCCCACGTGAGGCCTGGCGCGACATGTTCCCGGTGATCGACGCAAGCGCCATGTCCAATGCCTGTTGACTGATATCGGTCATCAGAACATTGTATCCGGCCAGTGCCATCACATGAGCAATCCCGTTGCCCATCTGTCCTGCCCCAATCACACTGATAGTTGAAATAGTCATGTCCCACACCTCGCTTTGGGCGGACCATATCCCCGAGCACAGGTGCGCCACAAGGGGGCGCAGTAGCGACAAGTTGAGGCAAATTCACCCGTTAGGCGAATCGTAACGAAAATGGGCAAATGCTAAAGGCGGGTGAAAGGAAATTGGTGGGTGATATGAGTATTGAATTGCCAGGTGCTGGGGCATCTGAAGATCTGTTTTGCCAATACGGGGCATCGAAATTGATGTGCCGGGGGCCAAGCAGGAAACTGGACAAGCCGTATATCGCGTTTCTTGGAGGGAGCGAGACATTTGGCAAATTCGTAGACAAGCCCTTTGTGGCGTTGGTCGAGCAGGCCGTAGATAAGATCTGCGTGAACCTTGGCAGCGCCAATTCCGGGTTGGATGCGTATGTGCATGATCCCGAGATTTTACGTATTGCCGGCGGGGCCGACCTGACGGTGATTCAGGTGATGGGGGCGCAGAACCTGTCCAACCGGTTCTACAGGGTGCACCCACGCCGCAACGACCGTTTCCTCGCGGCTTCGGCTCTGCTTCAGACGATATTTCGGGACGTCGATTTCACAGAGTTTCATTTCAACAAACACATGCTTGGCGCTTTGAAAATGGCCTCGCCGGAACAGTTCTCGATTGTACAGGACGAGTTGCAGCAGGCCTGGCTGGCCCGCATGCGCCTTTTGTTGGGCTATCTGCCGCGAAAACCTTTGTTGTTGTGGTTGCGTTACGGGGCAGAGCCATCGGCACCGTTGGGGGCAGAGCCTGTGTTGGTCAGCCGCGCAACGGTGGATATGCTGCGGCCTGACATCGAAGGCATTATCGAGGTCCCGGTGGCGTGTACCGGAGAAACGGACGAGTTGGGAAAGATGCGATTCGACCCGATGCAGGCACCGGCTGCGTCACATATGATCGGACCGGCCATGCACCGCGCGATTGCGGATCAGGTTTCCGGGGTTGTCCGGGGTATTCTTTAGCCCTGAACAAGCCCGAACAACAAAGGCCCGCCAAAACTGGCGGGCCTTGATGGGTTGTGCAAGGGGTCGCCCCCGCACGTTTACAGTTTGTCGGCCAATTCAGGCACGGCCTGGAACAGGTCCGCCACGAGGCCGAAATCGGCGACCTGAAAGATCGGGGCCTCTTCGTCCTTGTTGATCGCGACGATGATCTTGCTGTCCTTCATGCCGGCCAGGTGCTGGATCGCGCCGGAAATGCCGACGGCAACATACAGGTCAGGGGCGACAACCTTGCCGGTCTGACCAACCTGCCAGTCGTTCGGGGCATATCCGGAATCAACTGCCGCACGCGATGCGCCTACGGCTGCACCCAGTTTGTCGGCCAGTTTCTCGATCAACGCGAAATCTTCTTCCGATCCCACGCCACGACCGCCAGAGACAACCACACCGGCTGACGTCAGCTCGGGTCGGTCCGAGGTGGCAACCTTGTCTTCAATCCACTCCGACAGGCCGGGATTATCAGCCGCCGATACGGTTTCAACCGAGGCCGAGCCACCCTCACCCGCCGCATCAAACGTCGAGGTCCGGAAGGTCACGACCTTTTTGGGGTCAGCAGATTTCACAGTCTGGATTGCGTTGCCGGCATAGATCGGCCGTTCAAACGTTGCGCCATCGACAACGCCGGACACGTCAGAGATCACCATCACGTCCAACAGGGCAGCCACCCGGGGCATGACATTTTTTGCATCCGTGGTGGCCGGGGCGACGATATGTTCATAATCGCCGGCCAGCCCAACGATCANGGCCGCTGTTGCTTCGGCAAGGCGGTGGCCAAGCGAGGCATCTTCGGCAACCAGAACCTTTGCCACACCGTCGATCTTGGCAGCCGCTTCGCCTGCGGCGGCAGCGGATGCACCGCAGCAAAGTGCCGTGACATCACCCAGCGATTTTGCGGCAGTCACAGCCTTGGCGGTGGCATCAAACGCCAGTTCGCCATCGGTCACTTCGGCAAGGAGAAGAACAGCCATTACACAGCCCCCGCTTCTTTAAGTTTCTCGACCAGTTCGTCAACCGAGCCGACGATGATCCCGGCGGCACGTGTTGCCGGCTCAGAGGTCGAAACAATTTCCAGACGCGGTGAAGTGTCGACGCCGTAATCGGCGGCGGTTTTTTCATCCATCGGTTTTTTCTTGGCCTTCATGATGTTGGGAAGCGACGCATAACGCGGTTCGTTCAGGCGTAGGTCAACCGTAATGATGGCCGGCATGGAAACCTTGATGGTCTGCAAGCCGCCGTCAACTTCGCGGGTGACAACCGCCGACTCGCCGTCGATTTCCAGCTCGGATGCGAACGTGCCCTGCGACCAGCCCAGAAGGGCCGACAGCATCTGGCCGGTGGCGTTCATATCGTTGTCGATCGCCTGTTTGCCGCACAAAACGACACCGGGCTGTTCCTCGTCAACGATCGCCTTGAGGATCTTGGCAACGGCCAGAGGCTCGATATCAGTATGCACATCGTCCGCAGCAACCACCAGAATGGCGCGATCAGCCCCCATGGCAAGCGCAGTACGCAGGGTTTCCTGCGCCTGCTTGACACCGATGGACACAACGATGATTTCCTCGGCCTTTCCGGCCTCGCGCAGGCGGATCGCCTCTTCGACGGCAATCTCGTCGAACGGGTTCATCGACATTTTCACATTGGCGAGATCGACACCGCTTCCGTCCGCTTTGACGCGAACCTTTACGTTGTAGTCAATCACGCGCTTGACAGGCACAAGTACCTTCATGGGCGTTACTCTCCTTACCGATTCAGCGGGCCACACAGGCGACTCGCAATGTTTCTTGCGGCGTTGATAGCTATTTGAACCCCGCTACAACAGGGTAAAATCTCCACATATGTGGGCTTCGACGTCGCGTTTTGTCAAATAGGTCAACTTCTTTGCAAGAATATTTCGTCATGGAAATATCCCAAGGGATTTCTCGCGGTTTACCGGTTGGCCCCCGGAACCCAAAGTACGTCATCCTTGCCGCCGTCATTGGCCACACGTGCCGCCACGAAAAACCAGTCGCTTAGCCGGTTGAGGAATTTTACCGCCGCCGGATTTACCGGCTGATCCACGGCCAATTCCACCGCCAGCCGTTCAGCCCGGCGTGCAACCGTACGGCAGACGTGCAGATGTGCCGCCAGAATTGCGCCGCCAGGCAGGATAAAGCTGCGCAAAGGTTGCAGATCGGCGTTCATCGCGTCGATTTCACTTTCAAGCCGGTCAATCTGGGCGGTGATCATGCGCAGGGGCGGGTATTCGGCGTCTGCATCGCTTTCCATATCCGGACGACAAAGGTCTGCGCCGAGGTCAAAAAGATCGTTCTGGATGCGCGCCAGGGCGGCGTCCATGTCCCCGGACGCGGCAAGGCGTGCCACGCCGACAAAGGAATTCAACTCGTCAGACGTGCCATAGGCCATAACCCGCGCGTCATGTTTGGCCACCCGTGTGCCATCCCCCAGCGCCGTATCGCCCTTGTCTCCGGTGCGTGTGTAGATTTTGTTGAGAACCACCATCGCTTATTGACCACTCTGATTTCGCAGAAAGACATATACCAGGATCAACGCGACCGCGATGGCCTGAAACAGGATACGCAGGCGCATCATCCTGTTGCCATATTTCCGGTTGAACTCGCCGCCAGCGACAAAACCGCCCAGACCGATTACCAACACGACGACGACGGCAACAATTGCCAGCACTATAATGGAATACAAATGATCACCCTTCTTGCCCCGTGCAGATAACTTGCGCCGATAACCTGCGCCGAAATCCTGTTCCCGTTGATCTAGCGCGTTCCCCGTCAAATTGCGATGCGCATTTTGTTACAGGCGTGACAGGACCGCATCCGAGGCCCTGGCCGACAGGAAACGGCGCAGAATTCCTGCGACATAGGTGGGGGTGGTGACGTAATAGCGCGGTTTCGGGTGTCGCGCCTCAAGTGCGCGCACCAACTTGGTGGTGACGGCCGAGGCCGGTAGTTCAAACCTGTCCGGGCCGGAATCCTCATAGAGACGCTGAAGAAGGCCGGATTCATAGCGCGCCCGCAGGGCCGAGGACTTCCAGTTTATATGGCGCTCAAAGAACGGGATCGCGTTTTGGCGAAGGCGGCTGGTGACCGGGCCTGGCTCGATCAGGATCACCTTGATGCCAGAGCCCCGCAACTCGAGCCGCAACGTGTCGCTCAGTCCTTCAAGTGCAAATTTCGTGGCCACATAAGCCCCCCGCCAGGGAAACGAGACGAGGCCCAGAACCGATGAATTTTGCACGATCCGCCCGTGTCCCTGTGCGCGCATCACCGGGACCACAATGCGGGTCAACTCGTGCCAGCCAAATAAATTGGTCTCGAATATTTCGCGCAAGGCGGCGGTCGGCAGATCCTCGACCGCACCGGGCAGGCCGTGCGCGCCATTGTTGAACAGTGCATCCAGCGTGCCGCCGGTCGCGGACAGAACCTGTTTCAGCCCCGAAGCGATACTCTCAGCGTCCGAATAGTCAATTTGCGGACTGTCAAAGCCTTCGCTTTGCAGCCGCGCACAATCTTGCGTCTTGCGGCAAGAGGCAAAGACCCGCCATCCACGTGCGCGCAAGCCCTGTGCCGCGTCATAGCCAATGCCCGAGGAGCAACCGGTGATTAGAATCGATTTCTGCATTGTGTCGCGCGCCCATCTGGTCGTTTTGTGACCTAACCTATGCCCGTGGGCGTGGCGCTTGGCCAGTCATTTCGCCGTGCAATCTGTCAGCGATTTGCCTTGCTGACCAGCGACGCGGATATCCAGCCAATCTGACGTTCGGGCATGATGCGCAAACGCAGCCAGCCGGTGCCGGACTCGCCCAAAACTTCGACTTTACGTCCGATTGTCAGGCGCGAAATGACCGGATAGATCGTGCCGGGCCCATCCCGCATGTTGACTCTCGTGCCGGTAATCTCACGAATATCCGCCGGGGGCGGGGCCATTTCGACCACCTCGGGGGTGGTCGCATCGGCGAGGGGCGCTGTGCGTATGCCAGCGGCTCCCTGTTCCAGCGAGGCCAGCATCAACGGCTGCGCGGCAGTGTCCGAATCCGCAAACAGCGACAGCCCCTGGTTAAGGCTGCTACGGATCTGGTCCAGCTTGGCAACGGCTTCGATATCGGCATCGGCGCTTTCAACCCTGTCAACCGGGCCGGGGGCAGGGGCAGGACTGGCTTGTCCAGCCTGGACAGGCGCAATGGCCGGGCTGGCAACCAGTGTCGCAGCTTTCACCGGGCGGGCCTTGGCAGATGGGGTGGCGGCGGCAACACCGGGGTCCGAATCCGGCTGTGCGGGCCCAACGCGCGGCTGGAAATCAGCCCCGCCGCTCAGCTCGTAAAAGGCCAAAGCAAGAAATGCAAAACTCACTAAAATAAAGCGCTTCATAGCGCACCCCCTTGGGCAACTCATACGTGAAATCAAAGCAGCAGAACAATCAGATCGACAAACATTACAGCATCCGGCGATTCGGGACACCGGGGAAGGATGGGTTTTTTCTCCCCTGTGACAACAATTTGGCGAGAACCGGATAAATTTCGTTGTCGATTGCTTTACCCGACCAATGGGGCGGCGTATCACAGCATTTATGAGCGATCAGATCGACAACAACAATATGAGCCCCCCACAAGGCCCCGGCGATGTGTCCGAACCGCTTCGCCGCGCGCTGGGCGAGCGGTATCTGACCTACGCGCTGTCGACCATCATGCACCGCGCGCTGCCGGATGCGCGCGACGGGCTAAAACCGGTGCATCGCCGGATTTTGTTTGCAATGCGTGAATTAAGGCTGGCTTCGGGCGGTGGATTCCGCAAATCGGCCAAGATCAGCGGCGATGTGATGGGCAATTATCACCCGCACGGCGATGCGGCGATTTACGACGCCATGGCGCGGCTGGCCCAGGATTTCAACGTGCGCTATCCGCTGGTCGACGGGCAGGGCAATTTCGGCAATATCGACGGCGATAACCCGGCTGCCGCGCGCTATACCGAAGCGCGCATGACCATCGTCGCCGAGGCCCTGCTTGAGGGGCTGAACGAAGACGCGGTGGATTTTCGCGACAATTACGACGGCACGCTCAGCGAACCGGTGGTGTTGCCCGCACAGTTCCCCAACCTTCTGGCCAACGGCTCGTCCGGTATTGCCGTGGGCATGGCCACCAACATCCCGCCGCATAACATTGCTGAACTGTGCGATGCCTGCCTGCATTTGATCAAAAGCCCTGACGCGCGCGACGACACCTTGTTGAACTATGTGCCCGGCCCCGATTTCCCAACCGGCGGCATCATTGTCGAGCCACCCGAGAATATCGCGCGGGCCTATCGCACCGGGCGCGGGTCGTTTCGTTTGCGCTGTTCGTGGCAGATCGAAAAGCTGGACAGGGGGCAGTGGCAGATCGTCGTTACCGAAATCCCCTATCAGGTCCAGAAATCCCGGCTGATCGAAAAAATTGCCGAACTGATTCAAAGCAAGAAGATTCCCATCCTCGCCGATGTTCGCGACGAGAGCGCGGATGACATCCGTTTGGTGATCGAACCGCGTTCCAAGAATGTCGATCCGGATGTTCTGATGGGGATGCTCTATCGCAATTCCGATCTTGAAGTGCGGTTCTCGATGAACCTGAACGTGCTGATCGACGGGGTGACACCCAAGGTCTGTTCGATGAAAGAGGTGCTGCGCGCCTTTCTGGATCACCGTCAGGAGGTGCTGCAACGCCGCTCGCGCTATCGTATGGGCAAGATTGATCACCGCCTTGAGGTGCTGGAAGGGTTCATCGTTGCCTTTCTGAACCTCGACCGGGTGATTGACATTATTCGCTATGATGACGACCCCAAGGCCGGGCTGAGGCGCGAGGATTGGGGGATACCCCATGTCCGCGCCACGTCCGAGGCGGATTATGTGCCACCCGCGCCGTCGGACGGCGAAACATTGTCCGAGGTGCAGGCCGACGCGATCCTGAACATGCGGTTGCGCAGCTTGCGGCGTCTGGAAGAGCTGGAACTGCTGCGCGAGCAGTCGGCGCTGATGGAAGAACGCGCCACGCTTGAGGATCTGCTGGAGGATGAAAGCCTGCAATGGGCCAGTATTTCAGCCCAGCTGAGAGAGACCCGAAAGACCTTTGGCAAGGATTACGAAGGCGGGGCAAGGCGCACCAGGCTGGAAGAGGCGGGCGAGGTTGAAGAGGTGCCGCTCGAGGCGATGATCGAGCG
>JGI24025J20009_10000999_pt1 | contig 21786 bp, 18 predicted proteins | sample Cruoilmetagenom3_FD_20009 | JGI IMG/M metagenome (IMG submission 20009) | reverse complement strand
GATCTCTCTGGCAAAAGTAAGGAAAAATTAATGGAAGAAAAACTAGTTAAAGCAGTTAAATATAGAAGGTTTTATGATTTTTGTCCTCCCAATGGCGAATCACTGGAAGACGTTAAGAAAAGAGTTTTCCCTTTTTGCAGAGATTTAATTAAAAGAATAAGAAAAACTGGTGAAAACATTGCCATTTCTTGCCATGGCAACTCAATGAAGATGATTAGGTTTTATTTTGAAAGATTGGAACTGGTTGAGGCCATTATTCAGGAAAATCCTCTGGGAAATGATTATGCCGAATATGTAATTACACCCAGGAAAAGAATTGTATAACAGCCTTAAGTATGGTTATCGAAACCGAGGTAATATCTGTCTATCCTGCCAAGCTACCCTATCCAAATCTTGACACGGCATTTGTGCAATTACTAAGACAACACGAAGTTGGGCCTAGTAAAATGGGGGAGCCGGAGTTAAGAAGAGATATGAAAAAACAGGTGGACGCATATACCAGAGCTCTTTTTTCTTTTGCTCCCCTGAGCCCTTTACCAGAAAAAGAAATTATGCTTTTGGATCTACTATTTAGATTAAAAAACAAAAGGAAATCTGATATGTTATTGGAATCCTTTTACAATTATCGTCTCTTTCCAAACGTTGATTCTTTCGCAAGAGGTCTCTTAGACCCTTCAAGGAAAGTAACTTGCAGAGACGGTTCGAGGGGGCTTGAAGAATACTTGCCGGTGGGGGAAACAGTTGAAGAACAACTTGGTCTGCGGAATCCTCCGATAAGGGTGTTGGATATTGGTTCTGGCTCAGCTAAGATGCTTCATGAACTCAAGTTGGAATTTGGAGATTTAGTAGAGACACATGCCCTGTCTCCCAAACCTGAGCCCCATTATCCGGTGAATTATTATCATTGTCTTTGTGGTGAATATATGCCGCTGGAATTCGCCACAAAATTTGACGTAGTTGTTTCTCAAATGGCGATTATGTATGCCTTGTTTCCTGACAGAATATTAAAAAATGCTTTTCTAGCGCTTTCTCCAACAGGGGCGGCCCTCTTAGATGTTCATAGTTATCGGGACCCAGAGATACCTGAAATTGAAAGGCCATTACAGGGAAAAGCCAAAGAGCTTGGAATTTTTTTGGATTGTGAGACACGCAGAAAGCGGTTAGGCAGAGCTTGTAAGCAAATTGGGGGGCAAGGGGGAGATTGCGCAGAAAAAAAAGAGTATCTTTACGAGATCAGAAGAAACTAGGTTAATTGAAGCAGTCGATTATATTTGGCCACTCTTTCTCCCCGGCAGGGAGCGCCAAATTTGACGAAGTCGGCTTTATATTTTAAGGCGAGGTCAACAATCCAATTATCGTTAGTTTCTTCGCCTCGGTGAGAAACGATTGTTTTTATCGCTAGTTTTTGCGCTGTTTTCATTGCCTTGACGGCGGCGCTGATTGTTCCTTGTTGGTTGGGCTTGATAATTACGGCGTTAAATAATTTTCTTTTTGCCCCTTCTTCAATTTTTTGAGCGTCAGTAACGGTTAAATCATCAGCCACGATTAAAATGTCGGGATTAATTTTTACTGCCCCTTTAAAGAATTCTTGCCATTGTTTTAATTTGCCTTCCGGAAAGGGGTCTTCTACGCTGACGATTGGGTAGCGTTGTGTAATGTCAAGAAGGGAATTAACTGATGGAGGATTGACATTGCCAGCGATATCAAGGGCGATTCTTTTTGCCCCCAATTTTTTCAACAAATCTAAAATTTTCTGGTCGGTAAAATTCGCTGGCGAGAATCCCCCTTCACTGCCTACAGTAGTAATAATTTTTTCCCTTCTAAGATGTTGTTCTACTTTCTGATAAAAACTGACTCCGTTCTCTATTTTATTGACGACAACCATAAATTCTTGAATAGTTAAATTGGGATTACCGTGTTTTTCCCCCTCAAAAATAATCATCATTAATTGGGGCATTTCTGCCTTGTCTAAGGTGCTTTCGAAGAGTCCAAGTTTAAAAAATGCGGCAGAAGTAACCAGAGTGGCGTTGCTGCCCCAGTTATTGCTTTGTAGAATCTTATCCAATCCTTCCTGAGTTAAATTTATATTTTGTATTTTTGGTAAAATTTCTTTGTGGATTTGGTGAAGCGCCTGATTAATAGGGCTTAATTTTTTTTCAAATTTCCCGGTTGATATGCCCGCGGGCGCTGAAGCTTTTGTCTGCCTTCCTGTTTCGGCAATCAAATTGCATTCAATTGTCCAATTTCCAGCGGAGTTTAATATTTTTCTTGCTTTTAAGTTTTTAACAATCATATTCTTTTTTCTGCCCAAGCAATAACCTCTCTGGTTCGTTCGATAGCGTCGGGACTGACAGAAATGCTGGTGATCCCCCATTTAACCAGTTTTTCTACTAATTCCGGATATTCGCTTGGCGCTTGGCCGCAAATAGAGCTAGTAATATTATTTTTGTTGCAGGATTTAATCACTTTTTTAATAGCTTTTAAAACTGCCGGGTTGCGTTCATCGAATTCTTGCGCCATTTCGTTGTTATCCCGATCTAAACCGAGAATTAACATTGTTAAATCATTGCTGCCAATAGAAACGCCGTCAATGCCTACCTCAATAAATTTTTCTAAAATTAAGACATTGCTTGGTATTTCAACCATCATTAATAACTTAAAATTGGAGCTGCGAGTTAAACCCTTGCCAGCAATAATTCGCTTTATTTCCAGCAATTCTTTTGGCGTTCTAACAAAGGGAATCATTAACCAAAGATTTTTGAAACCATGCCTGTTGCGGACTTTTTTAATTGCCTCAAGCTCTAATTCAAATACTTGCGGTAAGGCGATATAACGGGCGGCGCCACGGAAGCCAAGCAGGGGATTTGATTCTTTTGGCTCAAAAAGTTCTCCTCCTTGGAGATGGCGATATTCATTACTTTTAAAATCAGTAGCTCGATAAATTACTGGCCTTGGATTAAAAGCTCGACAAAATTTCAGAATTCCCGACGAAAGTTTTTCAATAAAAAACTCTCCTTGTTTTTCTTGAATAAGTTTTTGGGGGTGGACGCCAATTTGGGCGATCATAAATTCGGCGCGTAGTAAGCCGACACCATCAATGTTCCTCTTGGCAATTTCTTTAGCTAAGCTGGGCTCGGCCAGATTAACGTATAATTTCGTCGCCGTTTTTATTTTTTGAGCTTTTTCGGCCAGAGGCCGATGGGCTTTTGGCCGAGAGTTTTTTATTAGTTTCCCCAGCCAGATTTTTCCTTCATTTCCGTCAACCGCAACATGGTCGCCATTTTTTAGGATTTTAGTGGCTGTTTTGGTGCCGACAACGCAAGGGACGCTTAATTCACGGGAAACAATAGCTGCGTGGGAAGTTTGTCCCCCTTTGTCAGTAATAATTGCGGCCGCTTTTTTCATTGCCGGTACAAAATCGGGAGAAGTCATTGTGGTCACTAAAATCATTCCCTTTTTTACCCTTGTAATTTCCTTTGCTTTTTTGATAATAATTACTTTCCCCTGCCCCATTCCCGGGCTGGCCCCGTCCCCTGTTAAAACCAGCTCTCCCTTAACTACTTCTTGATTTTTGGTTTTTGATTTTTGGTTTATTGTTGTTACTGGCCTCGTTTGAACAATGTAAAACTTTCCCTTTTCAAAAGCCCACTCGAAATCTTGTGGAAAAAAGTAGTGCTCCTGAATTTTTTGGCCAATTTTGGCCAGCTCGACTATTTGAGCGCTATTAAGTTTTTGCAATTTTTGTTTGTTTTTAGGTACTAATGTTTTAATTGTTTTGCCTCTGGTTTTTACCAATTGAAATCTTTGCGGAGAGATAGTTATTTTGCTAATGCGATAAATTTTCTTTTCTATTTCGTAGTGATCGGGAATGACCGTTCCTTGAACAATGTATTCCCCTAGCCCCCAAACTGCCTCAATGGTAATTTTGTTTTTTTGGTTCGTAAGCGGGTCAACAGTAAAACCGACTCCGGAAATTTCTGATTGGATCATTTTTTGAACAATGACCGCCAAGCCAACCTTACATTTGCCAAACCCCTTTTCTTGGCGGTAAAAAATGGCCCGGGGGGTGAACAAGGAGGCCCAACAACGGCGGATATAGTTGACTAAATTGGCCTCTCCGCGAATGTTGAGAAATGTTTCCTGTTGGCCAGCGAAAGAGGCGTCGGGTAAATCCTCAGCAGTTGCCGAGGAGCGGACTGCTACTAGGGCTTGTTTTAGACCAAAAAAACTTCCCAATTTAAAGTAGTTTTTAGCAATTTCTTTGCCAATTCCGGGGTTAATTTTGCCGTTAATGATTATTTTTTTGATTTTTTTTGAGGCCGCATCCAGCTCGGTCGGCTGGTGGACATTAGTTATTTCGAGAATTTTTCTAATTTTTTTCTCAAGCTCGTTATAGGTAATAAAATCAAAATACGCTTTTGCAGTGACAACAAAACCATTGGGGACAAGATCTCCCAAAAACTTGCTCATTTCTCCCAAATTGGCTCCTTTGCCGCCGACAATGGGAATATCATCTTTATCTATTTTTTTAAACCAAAAGATATTTTTCTTTTTTTTGTTCATAATTTTTCATTTTTTCTATGGTAATCGTCTTCAAACCGAAAAGTAGTTCCCGTTTCCAACCCGGAAATTTCGAAAATATAAGAATCGCTTATTGCTTCAACGCGATGTTTTTGAAAACGGCTGATAAAATAGCCCTCTTTTTTTTTCATGGCAATTTTGTTGATTTTGCCCTTCTTGTCTTCAAGCCAAATAATTGCTTTGCCGGAAAACAAACAAAGTGTTTCTTCTTTTTGGTCGTGGCATTGAAGAGAGAAGCGGTGTCCGGCTTTAACAAAAAGTATTTTCCCTGTTCTCTTGGCTTTTGGGGGAGTAAAAACTATTTCATACCCCCATGGTTTTTTTACCTTTTTGCCATATGGTTTTATTCCAAATTTTTTTTTATTACTCATTATTCATTACTCATTAACTCTAGCAGCTTATCAACTACTTCTTCCCCTCCGAAAACGCCTCTCTTTTTGGTAATGAAGTCAGCCCCCTTGGTAACGCTTTTGGGGTCGGTAGTAATGCTAACTCTGGCCCATTCAACCATTTCTTTATCATTGGGATCGTTGCCCACCGCCAAAACGTTTTCCATTTTCAAACCCATTTTATCGACCAGGAACCTTAACCCGATTCCTTTATTAAATATTTTTGGCCCAATGTCATAGGCCTCACCGCTCCAAAGGCACTGATATTCCTTTTCGGGGTCGTATTTTTGTACCAAACCAGGAACTGCAGGTTCTTTGTTTTGGCAATGGACAGTAACCAGAAATTGTTTTGGTTCAAAGCCCGAGATGTTAGTGTTTGTTTGAGACAACTGGCGGATGGCCATTTTTATTTTAAAGGATTTTTCCAAGAAATGGCTAGTAAATTTACCTAGCTGAAAAACTTTTCCTTGATAAAGGGTAAATAATCCCCCCTCGGCTTGTAGTGTTACCCTATCCCAAAGAATTTTTTCATACATTCTGGAAACATAAAGTAAACTGCGGCCGCTGGAAAAAACTAAAAAAAATCTCTTTTTTAATCGTTTTAATTTTTCTGCCATTTGTTTAGTTAAGCTGGCAGTTTTGACCACTAATTCCTCGCCTTTTTCTTCAATGTGAGTTCCTTCTTTAACAGTAACCCCATCGCAGTCAAAACAAAGCAATTTTATATTTTTAATATCCTTTTTAGTTAATTGATTTATTAACTTCATAATTTTGCCAAGAAACTGATTAATTCGTTTTCTAAGGAATTGCCCAATTGGCCTGTTTTGTCTTGCCAGTCGATTTTGATTAATTCTAGATAATTTGCCTTAATTTGTGCAAGGCCCAATTTTTGGGCTTGAGATAGTATTCTAGCTTTTTGCCAAGGGGCCAGCTTCAAATTTTCGGGAGCAATTTTGGCCAGTAATAATTCTTTTAACTGTCTCTGCGCCATTGCCAAAATTAACTCGGGTGGGTGAGTCGCCAAGGTTTTTCTATAAAACAAGAGTGATTGTTTTTTATTTACTCCCAGCGAGTCCAATAGTTTAAAAATGTTTGCCGGCAAGCGAAAAAGGAAAATTTTTGAATTTTGTCCCCAAGGAGATATATTTTTGGCGGGGAGCTTTTTTCCCTGCCAAACAAAAACATCGCTTTTTTCGGCAATTTTTTTAATCAGAGGGATAATTTTAGCTAAATTTGCCTGAGGAAGAGAAAACAAATTTTCGAAAGCAAGAATTTGTTTCTGAGATGAAAACAAGCCGGCGCTAAAAGTACGAATTGATTCAGTATTAATTTCTGATGGAGAGAAAAACCGAATCGTTTGGTATTTTTTTAGGCCATCAGAAAACTTTCGCCGACTTTGATAGACATCGTCGCCATGAAATAAGTAGAGCATTTTTCCTAATCGACTTTGTAAACCTCGTCTCCCTTCTTAACTGGCTGGGTGACTTTTAGCCCTATTGCCATTCCCTTTTCGGCGGCGTCAATGGATTTGTGTTCTACTTGCATCGACTCGATTACCTGTTCAAATTCTTCTCCGTGGCCGGTTATTTTGATGGTGTCGCCAACGCTAATTGGTCCCTTCTTAACTTCCAAGACGGCAACGCCAATTTTATCGAAGTAATGAGTTATTTTGCCAACTTTGAGACTGGCCATTTTTCCACCCCCTTCCCTTTTAAGCTTTTCTTTCTAAACTTATTATAATTATAGTATAATCAAGTGGCAAGTGGTAGGTTTAGCCCCTATTGTCTAGCGGTTAGGACGCCACTCTTTCAAGGTGGTAACAGGAGTTCGACTCTCCTTAGGGGCACCACACTGCTTCTACTTGTTTGCTCTTTTGCCCCGCCTTTGGCGGGGGTTCAGGAGCAGTTTTCTTTCTTCATTCTTTGGCAGGGATGGCGTGCAAGCGGCATAATTTTTTTTAAATTTTTTTCATTTCCCATCCACACTTGCCCATAAAATCAAACAACCATAAGTTCTATACGGTCTCCATTTATTAACAATACTTTCAATCTGTTTTCTTGTTGGTTCCTTTTTAAATTTATAAAGTTTCTTTATAGCTTTTCTCAATCCTAAGTCTCCATGGGAAAAAACATCTTTCCTTCCGATGATAAACATGAGAAACATTTCTGAAGTCCATTTTCCTATTCCTTTTACCCTGCACAACTTCTCGGTTATTTCTTCATCACTTAAATTTTTAAAATTATTAAAATTTAATTCTTTGTTAACAATACTCTTGGCTAAATTTTTAACATATTTTGCTTTAGCATTAGAAAGGCCTGCTTTTCTCAATTTAGAATGAGGGATTTTTAAAAGTTTTCTTGGAGTAATCTTTTTACTGGAAAAAAGTTCTTTAAATCGAGAGAATATAACATTACAGATTGTACCAGCAAGTTGTTGGTGAATAATTTCTCTACAGAGTCTTGAAAAATAGTTTTTTTGGCTATCTGGTTTTATTTTTTTAATTGGGCCAACTTTTTTCAATACAGAAAATATAACTTTATCTTTTTTTTCAAAATGGTCAATTATTTTTTTGTTCATTTTAATCCAAGGGATTTTTTCTTTCCGTAAAAAAAACTTTTTAGTTCTAAGTTGTATTTGCAAGTTACATCCTTTTTAGAAAAGTTACCTTCAAAAAGAATCTTGCTGTTCATGGTTTGTAGAACATTTGGTGGCATCGGGTGTCGCCAAAGAGATAGAGTTTAAATTAACCTTTTCTTGCCTTTTTTCGCTGGCCTACGAAGATAGTAAAGTTTGGCGCGGCGAATTTTCCTTCTGGGTTTTCTGACCACTTTTAGGTCGGTAATCCAAGGAGAGTTTAAGGGAAAAATCCTTTCCACGCCGATTTTATCAACAGCGATTTTTCTGACGGCAAAAGTTTTGTTTTCGCCGCTACCGCGAATGCTGATTACTATCCCCTCGAACGGTTGAGTGCGCTCCTTTTTCCCCTTCTCGACAACGCGATAGAGAATTTTAACTGTATCACCAACGTGAAATTCGGTTTTTTCTTGCCAACTTGCTTTAATTGCCATGGCTTTAATTTTAACAGAGAATTTCTTTAATTTCCACCTCTAATTCTGTAGTCCAGTTTACGCCGAAAGGGATTTTAACTTCTTTGCTATTGGGAAAATGGATAATGCCTTGCTTTTCACCGGGGTGACTTTTAAGCAAGCTGTTAAGTTTCACTAATAATTGGCCCGATGTTCTAGCGGGAACTTCAATAACAAAGTCCGTTTTAGTTAGTTGCCTTATGAGCTTTTTTTTGGAAACATCCACGATTTTCTCGACGATCAGGGAAATTTTTTCCTCTCTTTTCTCCACTCTTGCCTCAGTGATGATTATTTTGTCAAGCCGAAGAAACTCCCTTGTCTGAGAAAAAGTATTAGGAAAAACAACTAATTCTGCCTGTCCTGTTTCGTCTTCCAGGGAAACAAAGGCCATTTCTTTGTTACTGTTTCGCGTGGTAATGATTCTCAAGTTAGTAATCATTCCGGCAATTTTAACTTGGCCCCTCTCCAAATCGGCAAGCTGGTAAATTTTATGGCTAACAATTTTATCTAATGTTTGAAGTTTGCGGCGAATGGGATGTTCAGTCAAATAAAGTCCCAACATTTCTTTTTCCAACTTTAGTAACTCGTCCTGGGAAAATTCGTCGATGTTAACCAAGTCGTCTTTTATATTGCTTTCTGCTTTTTTTGCTTGGGAAAAAAGTGTTGTTTGTCCATTGCCTAAATCTTTTTGTTTTTTTTCAGCTTGTTGTCTAATCTTGTCTAGACTAGCCAGCATGGCACTTCGTTTTCCAAAGTGATCCATTGCTCCCGCTTTAATTAAACTTTCTATCACTTTTTTATTGACTTTTTGGGTGTTTGCCCGGAGACAAAAATCGGTTAGTGAGTTAAATGCCCCCCCTTTTTTTCTAATTGAGAGGATTTCCTCAATAGCGGCCTCGCCAACGTTTTTAATAGCCGAGAGCCCAAACTGAATTGCCCGTTTATCAAAAGAATCCTGATTTCTCTCCAAATTGAATCCCCTACTCGAATGGTTGATATCGGGGGGCAAAATAATAATTCCCATCCGGCGGCACTCTTCAATCGCCAAAGATATTTTGTTTTCCTTGCTTTGTGATTTAGCGCCGGCCTCAACAGTCAGTAGGGCGGCCATAAATTCAACGGGGTAATTTGCCTTCATATAAGCGGTTTGGTAAGCAATTGTTGCGTAACAAGCAGAGTGACTTTTATTGAAGCCGTAGGCCCCGAACGGTTCAATTGTTTTAAAAAGCTTTTCTGCTTTTTTTTGCGTCATTCCGTTTTTAACGCAACCCCTGAGAAATTTCTCTTTCAACTTGAGCATTTTTGGGCGGTGTTTTTTTGAACTCATCGCGTGGCGTAGTTTATCCGCTTCGGCCCAGGTATAGCCGGCGAGTTGGATAGCAGTCAAGAGAACATCGTCTTGGTAAGTAATTAAACCGTAGGAGCGTGAAAGAATCTTTTTCAGGCGGGGGTCAAGGTAAGAAATTTTCCCCGGGTTGTTTTTGCGCCGAATAAACTCAGGAATTACCTGGATTGGCCCGGGTCGATAGAGGGCAACCATGGCCATTAAGTCAAAAATGGAGGCGGGCTTTAATTCTTTGATATATTTTTGCATGCCGGTCGTTTCTAGCTGGAAAACGCCAATGGTGGCGCCTTGCGAGAGAAGTTTGAAGGTTTTTTTATCGGTTAGGGGAATTCCTGACAAATCAACCTCTTTTTTTCCGCTCTCTTTAATAATATTTAAGCATTTTTCTAAGATGGAAAGATTTCTTAAGCCCAAGAAATCTATTTTTAGAAGGCCAATGGCTTTTTTATTAGCATCGATGTCTACATCATACATGTCGAATTGGGTTACTCGCCTTTCTTTGGTTTTTGGTTCCAATTGTAAAGGAACATAGTTGGTTAATGGTTTATCCCCGATCACTATTCCAGCAGCATGAATAGAGACATGGCGAGCTACGCCCTCAAGTTTTTGTGCTAAATCCAAGAGTCTTTTGTAAACTGGTTCGCGATAATAATTTTCTAATTCAGGCACTGTTTTTAAGGCCTTGGCAATTGATTTTCCAGCCGGAATTAGCTTGGCGATTTTATCCGGCTCAGAATAGGGCATGCCTAACACTCGGCCAACATCTCTTACTGCTCCCCTTGATTCCATGCGGCCGAAACTGATAATGTGAGCTACCTTGTTCCGACCGTATTTTTTCATCACATAGTTGATTACTTCGCTACGGCGATCATCGGCGAAATCAATGTCAATATCTGGTGTCGAAGGACGGTCGGGGTGCATAAAGCGCTCAAAGGGCAATTGAAAAAATAACGGATCAATGCTGGTAATTCTGAGAGTGTAGGAAATGATTGACCCGGCCACTGAACCTCGACCGGGTCCGACTCGAATTCCTTGTCTTTTGGCCCAATTGACAAAATCCTGAACAATTAAAAAGTAAGTGGCATAGCCCTTGTTGACAATAGTTGAAAGTTCATAATTAGCCCGCTTTTTAATTTCCGGAGTTATTTTTGAATAACGTTTTTCAAGACCTTCGTCAGCTAACTTCTTTAGATAAGTTTCTGGAGTAAAAGATTTGGGAACTTTGAAATTAGGTAGGTGCCATTTACCAATTTCAATTTCTAAATTACATTTTTCGCTGATTTCCAAAGTGTTTTTAATAGCATCGGGGTAATCAGGGAATGCCTCAATCATTTCTTCAGGCGGGCGGATGTAAAAATCGGGCGAATCAAACATTGTTAGCCGGTTTTTGTCAGCCAATTTCTTTTGCATTTGGATGGCTAGAAGAGCGTCTTGCGCCTCGGCGTCTTTAGGATAAATGTAATGGGAATCATTAGTGGCCACCAGAGGAATTCCCAATTCTCTTGAGAGCTTAATAACGCCTTTATTGGCCCTGTCTTGTTGAGGTATTTTAGGGTGGGATTGAATTTCAAGATAAAAATCCTTGCCAAAGATATCTAGGAATTCCTGGGCGCGCTTTTTAGCGGCCTGATAATTATTTTGAAGAATCAGCGAGGGTATTTCCCCCTCTATACAAGCAGTTGAGGCGATTAGGCCTTGGTGATGCTCTTTAAGCAATTTCATATCTGCTCGCGGCTTGTAGTAAAATCCTTCCAAATGGGCCTTAGTAACTATTTTCATTAAATTGCGATAACCTTTTAGATTTTTGGCTAGCAAAACTAAATGGTATTGATCAGCATCAATTTTTGGTTGTTTGTCGAATCGGGAGCGGTGAGCCATATAAATTTCGCAGCCAATGATTGGTTTAATTCCTGCTTCGCGGCAAGCGTTATAAAATTTAATGACGCCATACATTACTCCGTGATCGGTAATGGCCAGTGATTTCATACCCAATTCTTTGGCGCGGGCCACTAGCGGCTTAATTTTAGAAAGCCCATCTAAAAGTGAATATTCTGTGTGAACGTGAAGATGAACGAAATCATTCATAAAATTAACCTAACTTAAAAATTTTAATAATAATTTTCTCGTTATTTCCGGGTCTGCCTTGCCCTTTGTTTTTCTTTGCACTTGCCCAATCATGAAACCAATTGCTTGGATTTTGCCTTTCTTATAGTCCTCTACTGCCTTATGATTTTCCTTGATTACTTTTTGTATTTCTTGAGTAATTTCTTTTTCGGACAAACTAAATTTATTTTTTTCTCGTTTAATAAGCTTTATTAACTCTTTTGCGTTAATATTTTGAGGCAATTTTTTATTCACGAGCCAATTGGCGATTTCTACTTTTTGAGTAAAAATTTTACTCGCTTCAAAAAATAATTTTACTGTACTTTTCTCTTGAGCAATAATCTGAGCCCATTGCCCCCGAATTTTCATATCAATAATTTTCTTTTCCACTGCCCAAGGTAAATCGCCAATTGCTTTTTTGAGGTGACTAACTTCCCGATCGTTGATTTTAAAAGGCGGAATGTCTGGTTCGGGAAAGTAACGATAATCTTTGGCCACTTCTTTGCTTCTTTGGGAATAAGTTACCCCCTTTTTTACATTAAATCCCCGCGTTTCTTGTTTGGGCTGTTTACCTTGCTTTAGGATTTCGATTTGTCGTTTAATCTCGTAATTGATGGCCTTCTCCACAAATCTAAAAGAATTAAGGTTTTTAATCTCTACTTTGTAATCAGGTAATTTCAAACTCGTTAACTCGTTAACTCGTGAACTTGTTAACTGAAGAACAGATATATTTGCTTCCAATCTCATTGAACCTTTTTCCATATCGCAATCGGAAAAACCCAGCCAACGGATTGTTTGTTGAATGCGCTTTAAATACGCTTTGGCTTCTTCAGCAGAATGCATTACTGGCCTGCTGACAATTTCCACCAAGGGAACACCACTGCGATTGAAATCAATTAGAGTTTTATTATTTTTGTGAATTAATTTTCCCGTATCTTCTTCCAAGTGAATGTTGTCTAAAAATATTTTTTTTGTCTGGCCGTTAAATCTGATGGGCACGTTTCCGTTGATGCCGATCGGAGAAAAATTTTGGCTGATTTGGTAGCCCTTGGGTAAATCGGGATAAAAATAATTCTTTCGGTCAAACCAAAAGCTTTTGTTAATCTGGCAGTTGAAGGCCAGGGCAATAATGATCGTTTCCTCTATGGCTTTTTGATTTGGCACTGGTAAGGCGCCGGGTAAACCCAGACAGACAGGGCAAACATGGCTGTTGGGCTTTTCTCCGAAATGTTTATTAAGACAAGAACAGAACATTTTGCTCTTGGTTTTTAATTCGACGTGAACTTCAAGACCGATGGTTGGCTGCCAAGATGACATCATTACCCTTTCTAAGAATAAAAACGCCTAACAGAAAAATTATTAAGCCCGATAAAGTCAAGAGCCAACGGATGCTAATTAATTCTGTGATCATCGCCATTAAAATACTGGGAGGAATGGTGGCGATAGTAACGATAAAACTAAGGGTGCCAAAAACTCTTCCTCTGATTTGCTTTGGGGTTGCTTCTTGCACAAATGTTCGGCAAGGGGCGTAAGTGATCGCCGCCGCCAGTCCGGCAATAAAAGATAAAAAAGGGGCCAATATTTCTTGACCGCCGTTCATTTTGGCAATAATAACGGCGAAAATGATGATAATTATTCCCATTAAAGAAAGCCCGGAGCCGATCCATTCTTTTTTTCTGATTTTATCCTGGTGGTGGGCCAGAATTAAAGTTCCCCCGATTAGGCCGCAGGCAACCGGAAAAGCTACTAGATAACCAGCGTCATAAGCAGTGAGGTGAAGAATTTCGCTGGAGAAAGCAGGCAAAATAAGAGCGCTGACAGCAATAATTATTTGAAAAAAAACAATTAACCCGAAACTATAAAGGATTAGTTTTTCCCGAGCAATGAATTGATACCCTTGCTTAATTTTGAGGAATATTTCCTCCATGGCCAAATTCCAGTTGTTGATTTTAGCAATGGGCCTGTCAAAGGGGAGAAAAGTAGCATTTAACCCGCTCAGTAAAGTTGCGGCAGCAGCAGTAAGGATAACGGCTACTGGGGAGAATAGTTTAACCAAGAGACCGCTGAGCGCGGCCCCCAAGGTAAACGATGCCTGGTTGGTAAAAAGGAGGATGTTGTTGGCCATTGATAAATTCTTTTTTTTGACCAAATTGGGAATGGCTGCTAGTTCGGCCGGGTTGTTGAATTGATTAATTAAGGAATAGATAAAAAGAAGTGAATAAACCAGATAATTTTTTTGCCAAAAAAAAGTTAAACTGTAACTTGCGATTATTAGGGCCTGGAGCAGGTTGGTGGTGATTAAAACCCTCTTTTTGCTAAGACAGTCAATTAGCGATCCAGAAAAGGGTCCCAATAAGATAAGGGGAATGGCATAAACGATCCAGAGCATGCTGATGGCAACGGTCGAGCTAGTGATTTCGAAAAGTCGGCCCAAAAGCACAAACAAGAGCAAATAATTAGAAATTTGGGAAAGTGCATGCGAAATCCACAACCGCCAGAATTTTTTATTTTTAAAATTAACTTTTTTCATATTGGTGAGCAATTTTTAAAATTAGTTCTTCTTTAAATTGGGGAGCAAAAATTTGCATTCCTACCGGTAAATTATTGACAAAACCGCAATTGATGCTTATTCCTGGTAGTCCGGCCAAACTGCCAGCTTCTACTAAAACATCTTGCATTTCGCCAAACATTGGGTCTTTGGCGCTTTCTCCAATTTTTAAAGCGGTTGTGGGCGAAGTTGGGGCAACGATGGCGTCCACTTCTTGAAATACTTTTTCGAAGTTTTGGCAGATTAATGAACGCACTTTTTGGGCCTTAAGATAATATTGGTCGTAATATCCGGCGGAAAGGACGTGAGTTCCTAACATAATTCTTCGTTTTGCTTCCTGCCCGAAATATTTTCTTTTCCGACCGTAGCGAATACCATCATATCGGGCTAAATTTGAGGAAACCTCGGCCCTTTGTAAAATAGTGTAAGCAGCAATTGAATATTTAGGATCGACCAAGGAAACCTTTTTTATCTTAGATCCTAATCTTCGCAGTTTTCTAATCGCTACTTCAATTTTTTCTCTCACCTTTTTATCCATTTTGGCCAAGAAATACTCTTTTGGCACTCCCAAGACAATTTCTTTTGTTTTTTTATTTAATTCTGCAGCGTAATTTTTTACCGGTTTATCTAAAGTGGTAGCGTCTTTTTCATCTTTCCCCGCTAATACGGAAAGAATAATGGCGGCGTCCTCAACTGTTTTAGTAATGGGGCCTGGGGAATCTAGCGAGGATGCCATAGCTATTAAACCGTAGCGGCTGACCCGGCCATAGGTTGGTTTAAGACCGACTACGCCGCACCAAGCAGCCGGCTGTCGAATAGACCCTGCTGTTTCCGAGCCGATGGCGGCAACTACTTGATTGTTTGCTACAGCTGCCGCGCTTCCTCCTGAAGAACCGCCGGGAACCCTGGTTAAATCATACGGGTTTCTAGTGGTGAAAAAGTCCGAAGTTTCAGTCGAAGATCCATGGGCCCAAGCATCCATATTGGTCTTGCCAATAATGATTGCCCCCGCGTTTTTAAGCCTTTTCACCACTGTGGCGTTGTAAGGGGGAACAAAATTTCCCAAAACCCTGGATGAAGCAGTAGTTTTAATTCCTTTCGTGCAAAAATTGTCTTTAACGGCAATAGGAATACCAAACAATGGTTGATGATTGTTGTTTGGTGATTGTTGCTTGGTGATTTTGTCATATTCTTGGGCTGTTTTTAACGCCTCTTTTTCACAAACAGTAATGAAGGCTTTAATTTTGTGATCGGTCTTCTTAATTTGATTCAGGCAGGCCTTTGTTAATTCAAAAATGCTGATTTTTTTGTTTTTTAGTCCTCTTCTCGCCTCGACAATGGTTAGTTCATTTAAATTTTTCACCCCCATTTTACTTTTTCTGTGGCAAAATATCCGTTAGCTGTTGCCGAGGCATTTTTAAGAGCGTTTTTTTGCTGTAGACCTTTTTCGATTTTATCGGCGCGACTGGTGTTTTTTAAACCGGTCACTTGGCTGGTTGGGGAAATATTTGCTGTTGGTAATTTATTAAGAATAGCCACATAATTAACTGTTTTCTCCAATTGCTGAGTAAGGTTTTTCTTTTCCTTAGGAGAAATTTTAAGATTAGCTAATTTGGCCAAGTGATCGATGTCAATTTTTTTGCTTCGTTTATTTTTTCTCATCGCTTTTTATTATAATACACTTTGAGCGGAAGATTTTGATTAAAGGGCAAGGGCTAGTTTCTTATTTTCAACGTGAATTTTGATTTTGTCTCTCTCTTTTACTTTTCCTTCAACGATCAGCATTGACAATGGATCTAAAATTTCACTTTGAATTAGACGTTTCAGAGGGCGGGCGCCGAAAGTGGGGTTATATCCCCTTTCAGCTAGCCACTTTTTTGCCTCTTGACCAATTTCGATTTTAATTTTTTGGCTGGCCAAACGTTTTTCCACTTGTTTGATTTGTAAATCAGCAATTTGTTTAATATGTTCCCGACTTAGCGTTTCAAAAAAGATAATTTGGTCTAACCGGTTAATGAATTCCGGCCTAAAAGAGTGGTTAATGATTTCCCTGACCTTTTTTTCTAATTCTTTTTTGCCTTTTTTCTGTTCAGCAAATTGGCGAATAACTTCACTGCCTAGATTCGAGGTCATAATGATGATTGTGTTTTTAAAATCAACAGTTCTTCCTTTGCCGTCAGTTAATCGGCCGTCATCAAGAACTTGTAACAAAATGTTGAACACTCTTGGGTGCGCTTTTTCAATTTCATCCAATAAAATAACAGTGTATGGTCGGCGGCGAACGGCCTCAGTTAGTTGCCCGCCTTCTTCGTAGCCGACATACCCTGGTGGGGAACCGATGAGCCGGGCAATCGAATGTTGCTCCATATATTCGCTCATATCGATTCTAATCATAGCTTTTTCATTACTGAAAAGAACTTCGGCCAGCGCTTTAGCCAGCTCTGTTTTGCCAACGCCGGTGGGGCCAACAAAAAGAAATGAACCAATGGGCTTGTTTTCATCTTTTATACCAGCCCTGGCTCGGCGGATAGCGTTAGCTACCTCCCTGACAGCGTTTTCTTGGTTGACTACTCTTTGGTGGATTTCGTTTTCTAAATGAGCTAATTTTTCTGATTCTGCTGTTACTAATCTGGAAACTGGGATACCGGTCCAATGAGAAACAACCTGAGCAATATCCTCTTCGTCTACTTTTTCTTTAATTAGGCGTTTTTCCTTGGGTACTTTTTTCCATAGCTTTTCTAATTTTTCCAGCTCTTTTTTTGTTTGGGGTATTTGTCCGTATTTGATTTCAGCGGCTTGGTCAAGGTCTAAATTACGCTCTGCGGCCTTAAGTTTTTCTTGTAGTTGATTAATTTTTGCCCTAAATTCTCTAATTTTGGCCACTGTTTGTTTTTGGCTTTCCCAATGGGATTTTAAATCGTGGAGTTTTTCTTTTTTATTAGCTAATTCTTGCTCCAGTATTCTAGTTTTTTCTTGGGCGCTTTTATTTTTTTCTTTTTTTAGGGCGTGAAGTTCAATTTCAATCTGAGTAATTTTTCTTTGCAGTTCGTCAAGATTAACCGGCATTGATTCTATTTCGATTTTTAAAGCGGAGGCAGCTTCGTCAACCAAATCAATGGCTTTGTCGGGCAAAAATCTATCTCGGATATATTTGTTTGAGAGAACGGCCGCGGCAACGAGAGCGTCGTCTTGAATTCGAATTCCATGATGAATTTCATATTTTTCCTTTAACCCTCGAAGAATGGCGATAGTGTCTTCAATTGACGGTTCATTGATATATACTGGCTGGAAACGACGTTCTAGGGCAGCGTCTTTTTCAATATGTTTTCGATATTCGACTATTGTTGTTGCTCCAATGGCGTGAAGGGCGCCTCGCGCCAAGGCCGGCTTGAGAATATTAGCGGCGTCGACTGCTCCTTCAGCCGCGCCAGCGCCGACTAGAGTGTGCAGCTCGTCCATAAAGAGAATGTATTTCCCTACTCCTTTTTCAATTATTTTCAGGACTGTTTTCAAGCGTTCTTCAAATTCGCCTCGAAACTTGCTTCCGGCTAGTATGGCTGCTAGATCAAGCGCCAAGACTTGTTTGTTTTTTAAACTTTCTGGAACATCGCCAGCAACAATTCTTCGAGCCAAACCTTCAACAATCGCTGTTTTGCCTACTCCCGGATCACCCACCAAAACCGGATTATTTTTGGTTCTTCGGGATAAAATTTGCATTACTCGCCTGATTTCTTTGTCTCGGCCAATAACCGGATCTAATTTCCCTGCTTTTGCTTGATTGGTTAAATTAAGCGTGTATTTTTCTAAGACATTGTATTTGTCCTCTGGATTTTGGTCAGTGACTTTTTGGTTTCCTCTTAGTTTTGTTAGGATTTTTTTTATTTTTTCTTTATTAATGCCTAATTTTTTGGCAATTTCTTTGCTGTTGGAATTGGTTTCTAGTAGTGCTAAAAACAAGTGTTCGCGAGAAATATATTTATCACTCAAGGAACCACTTTCTTTTTTCGCCTGTTCAAGTACCCGGTTTAATTCCTGGGAAATATATATTTCTCCCAACTCACCGCCAACTTTAGGCAGAGAGTTTAATTTGGTCTCAATTTCTTGTACTACGCTTTCAATGCTAATTTCTAATTTTTTTAAACTTTCTACTACTACGCCTTCTAGATTAATAATCAAAGCCAGAAAAAGATGCAATGGCAACACTTGAGGGTGGCGATACTTTTGGGCTAGCTCTTGGGCCTTAACCAACGCCTGCTGTGAATTGTAAGTTAATTTATTGGGGTTAATCATATTAATTTAATAATAATCACCCCTCCCCTTTTTTGCAACAGTAGAGACGCAATATTTTGCGTCTCTATAAAAACAATTTCTTAATTTCCAATTTCAGCGAAGCGAATTTCTTATTTAAAGCTCTACTTTTGGCGCTTTTGTTTCTTCCTTTGAGACCCTGAGGTGTTCTCCTTCCGCCGGCATTTGTAGTCCTTTTTCCGGTTTGATACTAAAGACCTTGCCCACAAAACTGCTGGGAACAGTGATTAGTATTCTGTTGAAATCAGCGGTTAGATCAATTAGGGTTCTGCGGGCGTACATTACTTTATTCGCGGTGTCTCCCAATTCGTCCATTAATTTTGTTACTACACCCGAGGCCTGAATTTGGGGATTGCTTTCGACAATTACCCGCAAACCACTTAGGCCTTTTTGCACCAGTTCTTGGGCCTCCACCATTTTTTGGGCGCTGTTTGATTTTACGGCTGTTTCTATTGCTTTGCGGGCCTCGCTAAGTTTGTCAAAAATGCCCTTTTCGTGTTCAAGATACCCCTTAGCCGAGTTGACCAGATTAGGGATTAACTGTGCTTGTCTTTTGAGTTGGTTGCCAATTTCTTGAATGGAAGCAGCAATTCGCGTTTTAAGAGTCTGCAATTTGTTATAAGTGGCAATAACATAACCCGTAATGATTATTAACAAAACAACAATTATCATTATCATTTTTTTCCTCCCTTAATTATTAACTGCTTTTATTTTATCTGTTAAATTTTCAATAGTCAACTTCTAGTTGAAATTGCTATAATGAATTTTAGTAAGTTTCAAAATAACTTAAAACTATTGTTGGCGAGCCAATGACCAATTATCTATTATTTATGGAAAATTAACTAGTCACTCTATATGAATAACACTGAATACGACAAGGCCTATTTTCTTGGAAAGAGCGAGAGGAGGGGAAGGTTTAGCCTGGTTAAACTTTCCCCTAAATACCTCTCAAGGTGGCAGTATTGTATGAGATACGTTACCAGAATACTTTCACCGAAGAGTTTGCGCGAGAAAAACGAACACGGATGGCTCATAGCAGATGTTGGCGCAGGCGCGGCAAATTTAGCAAGATTGGTAAAGCTCCGGGAGCCCCCTGAAATTAAAGTGAAAAAAGTAGTCTCCGTAGACTTAAGTGTGGCAGGATACCAACTTGCTTCTTTCGAAGAAATTAGGCCCAAAAGAGCCCCGTTTGTTCAATCCAATGTGGCCAGGTTGCCCCTTCGGAGTGGATCAGTCCACATGTTGTTGGCTGGGATTTATTTGAACATCTTAGGGACCCCGAGCGAGGACTTAAGGAGTGTACACGAATTTTGAAACCGGGCGGCATTCTTCATCTTATTACACCAAACCCAGATTCATATAGAGCTGGGACAGAGGAGGATACATACTACAGAGACAAAACTCATATTAAGCCAGCTATCATTAGTATAGGTTTCTTCAGAGGCCTGCTGAAGAAATTAGGATATACAAATGTTGAAGTTGTGACACGTGGTTTTCCTGAAACGAGAAAATACGCGCAAGAACATAAAGGAGAAGATTTATTTAAACCAGAAGGCGGTACGCATATAGCCGTATATGCACAAAAAGAGTAGTTTTCGTAAACCTTCGGGAGAAATTAAGTCATTTTGGATTTGTTTAATAGCCCTAATTTATTTTTTGGGTCTGAGTGTTATCGGGGTGATGCCCATTAATCGGCAAAGATTTTTCAGCGGCAGAGTGTTGACGATGTTTTTTGCTTCCGCCCATCCCCTTCGGGCAACATAGACCCCATATTTCATAAAAAATAACTGCTCTTTAGCGTGAGAATCAGTGTTGATTGCCAGTTTCGCACCATTTTTTACTGCCTCTCTGACTAAAATGTCGGGAAGGTCTAGTCTGTTTGGGTTGGCATTAATTTCCAGAATTTTGTCGTTTTTTAAGCAAAAAGCGAAGATTTTATCCCAATCCAACTCATACCCTTCTCGTCGTTCCAAAAGCCGCCCGGTTGGGTGGGCAAGGATTTTAACTTTTGGATGGCTTAGCGCGGTAAGAATTCTTTTAGTCATTTTTCTTCGACTCATGTCAAAGCGGCTGTGAACGGCAGCGATGGCAAAATCGAGGTACTCAAAAGCCCGATCAGGGATGGCCAATTCGCCATTTGGTCGAATGTCTATTTCTAAACCGTTTAGAACACGAATGTTCAACTTTTTTACCCAAGAGGACTTTCTTTGTTCGATATAGTTTTTTTTACGCTTAAGAATGGCAATTATGTCTTTATCTGTATGATGACTTTTGCTTGGGTTATGCTCGGTAAAAGCAAGGTATTGATATTCCATTTTCACGGCAGTTTTCACAAGGTTGTCTATTGAATCGGCCCCATAGTCGTGACTGGTTTCCACGGGAAAATCGGAGTGAATATGCAAATCGCCTTTGACATTTTGCAATTTAACTAATTGGGGGAGATTATGGCTTTGGGCGGCTTCAATTTCATTTTTATCTTCCCGTAGTTCCGGCGGTATCCAATCTATGCCTAGGTAATTATAGAACTTTTGCTCTGTTCTAAACCTAAGGCGGGTTTCGTTTTTAGCTTTTAGTTTTTTAATTCCGTATTCCGATAAACTTAAGCTCTTTTTAATGGCTAATTCTCGTAGGTGAATATTATGAAGCTTTGAACCAGTGAAATGCTGGAGGAGAGAGCCATAAATGTGAGGATGGTGTAGTCTAAAATCTATTTGATAACCGGAGTTGAGAACGACTGATATTAGCTTTTTGCCGGACTCTAAAACGCGTTTGATTTTGGGGAATTGGGTTAACCATTGGGCCACTTTTTTGGGTTTTTTGGTAGCAATGGCAATGTCGATATCTCCCACCGTAGCGCAATGACGGCGTAAGCTTCCCAGGGGATCGCTTCTAATTACAGCAGGGTTTTTGTCAATATATTGGATTATTTCCTCCGCTAAGGCAATTGCCTTGAAAAGGAGCATCCTTTTCTTTTTTTTGCCGACCCTTTGAAATTCTTTGACCGCCGTTAATATTTTTTTTTCTATTTCATCCCTAAACCCTGGGATATTTCTTATTTCCCCGTCTTGGGCGGCTTTTTTCAATCTTTGAACAGCATTTTTTCTTTTTCTAATTCCTAAATGCTGGCAAAGCTTAAAGGCGGTTTTGGCCCCAATTCCCTTGATGTTTAGAAGTTTAAACATGGCTTTTGGTAATCCTTTCATGACTTTCTCAAAGTGTTTAACTCGTCCGGTCCGGAAGAGTTCATCCAAGTGTTGAGCAATACTGGCGCCTACCCCTGGAATAGAATTTAACTTGTTGTCATCCCATAAATCTTTAATTTCAGAGGTTGAATGCTCGACTGATGCTGCCGCTCGTTTATAAGCAGTGATTTTAAACCTATTGGCTTTTTCGTTTCTAATTTGGTAGGCAGCGGCTATTGCTTGT
>JGI24025J20009_10000998_pt1 | contig 21792 bp, 21 predicted proteins | sample Cruoilmetagenom3_FD_20009 | JGI IMG/M metagenome (IMG submission 20009) | reverse complement strand
CTACCTTGATTTCTCCTCTTGGGCGAGACATGTGATCAACCAAGAGGAAATAGCTTTAGGGTTTAATAAACTATCGTATATTAGGACATTACCTAATTTTATACTCTTAAGCCGCCACACCCAACCTGGTACCGCATCCAAACCGTTAGATGGAATCTCCATAAGAAAAAACCTCTATGGTTTTAGACATACACATATACCCATCTGCAACATAGATACTAAGGTAGACACGACTTTGCAAACTCGTTACCGTACAGTCAAAAGCTTTTTAACTTTTTGTTAAAAATTTTTAAATAGTGTTCTGTACAACTACTTCTATATGTTGGATAAGTTATTCAAACCAAAATCGATCGCCGTGATAGGGGCATCTAATAAGCCATATAAGATCGGAAAAACCGTAGTGGATAATCTAACTATTTCATACCACGGGAAGATATATCCTATAAACTTGAACGAGAAGGAGATCAACGGACTTAAATGTTATAAAAGTATCCTTAGCGTTCCGGGTAAGGTAGATATAGTAGTAATTGTGGTTCCCAGTAAAAACGTCCCTCGTGCAGTTGAAGAATGCGGGAATAAGGGAGTCAAATACTGTATCGTGATAACGGGTGGTTTTAAGGAGGTTGGTGTCGAAGGGGCAAAGTTGGAGAGAAAAATTTTTGAAACGTCCAAAAGATATGGTATGCAATTATTGGGCCCCAACTGCTTTGGGCTGATGAACACGAGTATTGGTCTAAACACTACATTCTCTCCCATAATGCCAAAAGAGGGAAACATAGCGGTCTTCTCACAATCCGGTGCATTATGTGCAACTCTTTTAGACTGGGCATACCGTGAAGGTGTAGGTTTTTCAAAGTTTATTAGCCTTGGAAATAAGGCAGATTTGAACGAGAACGATTTTTTGGAAACTTTAGAAGAGGACGACGAGACTTGCGTAATCTTGGGGTATTTGGAGGGAGTAGTGGATGGAGAAAAGTTTATAGAGATTACCAAGAGGGTGACAAAGAAGAAACCTTTGGTTCTCATCAAGGCAGGAAAGTCAAGTTCTGGTGCGAGAGCGGTTTCTTCGCACACTGGAACACTTGCCGGGACAGAAAAAGCATACAAAGCGGCATTTATTAAAAACGGTGCCATAAGAGCAGAATCTATGGAAGAGTGGCTAGACGCTGCCAGGGTGTTCTCCACCCAACCCTTACCTAATGGGGATAAGGTTGCTATCATAACAAACGCCGGCGGGCCGGGGGTAATTGCTGCAGATGCATGCGACACATATGGAGTTTCTTTGGCTAATTTTTCACATGAGACAATAAAAAAGCTCAGAGATAACCTACCAGATACCGCAAGCATATACAACCCCGTCGACGTTCTTGGAGATGCCGACCCGGGCAGATATGGCATCGCCCTAGAAACCGTCTTGAAAGACGAGAACGTGGATGGTAGCATCGTTATTTTAACTCCTGTGGCAACGACGCGACCGTTCGAGATGGCTAGGGAGATAGCTAGAGTTGCAGAAAAAATCAAAAAGCCTATATTAGCCAGTTTTATGGGCGGGACACTCACGGACGCAGGCATCAAATATCTTGAGGAGCACGGAATTCCAAATTATTGCGATCCGGGACGGGCGGTCGCTTGCATGAAGAACTTGATAAAGCAACACCAGAATACAGAAAGGGTGGAAGAAAAGCCGACCATTTTTGGCGATGTTGACAGGAAAAAGGTGGAAGAAATCTTGTACCAAGCGGATAAGCCAAATGTAGGTTTCATGGACTGTATAAAGATATTGGAGGCATATAAAATTCCAGTGGTTGGGTATGGCTTCGCCAAAACGGCGGAAGAATGTGTAAAAGTGGCAGATAAGATCGGATATCCAGTGGCTTTAAAGATCGTTTCCCCCGACATCTTGCATAAGACTGATGTGGGAGGTATAAAACTTAACATAGAAGGCGATGAAAGCATAATCAAGGCTTATGATGAGATGATGGTTGATATAAACAAGCGGGAACCTGATGCGAGGATACTTGGAGTGAATATACAGGAGATGGTTCGAGAAGAGAATAAAGAAATGATAATAGGCGTCAATAAAGACCCCCAGTTCGGACATCTGATCATGTTTGGGATTGGTGGTATATACGTAGAGATACTGAATGATGTCTCCTTCCGGATCGCTCCGATGAGCAAAAAGGATGCATACGGTATGATAAGGGAGATAAAAACGTACCAATTATTGACGGGTGTGCGCGGTGAGAGACCGGTGGATACAGATTGCATTGCAGAGGTCTTGATGAGAATATCACAGCTCGTTACGGATTTTAAAGAGATCGTTGAGTTGGATATAAACCCCCTCGCCGGATTCGAAAAGGGGTGTAAGGTGATAGATATAAGAATGACGAGGGGGAATTAGAATTAGTTTAATATACGATAAGAATAAATGGCGGATACGAGGTGGATTTGATGTATAATATTTATGTTGCGTCGCTCGATAGTCACGGTGAAAAGACTTCTATATGCGTCGGATTAGGGCGACTGTTGGAGGAGAAGGGATACAATATAGGATATATGAAACCTATTGGAGGACATCTCGTAAATACTGATGGGACGTTTGTGGATGTGGACACAAAGGACGCCAAAGAGGTTTTTGGTTTACCCAATGGGTACGACGACATAACCCCTATCCTGCTGACTGAAAGGGTTCTTGCCGATATATTGAAAGGAAAGAAAGAGGATTATGGAGAAAAAATTAAAAAATCGTTCGAAAAAATTAAAGAGGGAAAGGATATACTGCTCATAGAGGGTTTTGAAGATATATGGACAGGCCTTACCATCGGTCTATCCTCTTCGACGCTGGCCGAACTGACAAAATCCAAGATACTCATAAGCGTTAGCTATTCTACGTTTGTTATAGGCCGAATTCTGGAGTATAACACGGTGATAGAACAAGAAAAATTGATCGGAGTGGTAATAAGCGGTGTACCCCAGGGGAAGGTGGACTCGGTCAGGGATCTCGAAATTCCATACCTTGAGAGTAAAGGCGTTAAAATGCTCGGGTTTTTACCAAAGAGCGAGTTTTTAAAGGCCACCACTTCCATAGAACTAGCTCAAGAATTAGGAGGAGCAATAATATGTGGAAAAGAATATTCTAACGAGCCTATTCATAACTTTATAGTTGGAGCTATGTCGTATGAAAATGCCCTTAAATATTTTAGAAGAATAGGAGATAAGGCGGTTATAACAGGTGGGGATAGAGCGGAGATACAATTGGCCGCGTTAGAAACACCCACAAAAGCATTGGTGCTCACCGGAAATTTATATCCCGGCCCAGCCATCATGGCAAAGGCAGAAGAGCGGGGAATCCCTATCATAGTAGTCCCAGATGACACCCTCACGGTCGTGGAGAAGGTTGAAAATTTAATGGACACAGTTAGACTAAAAGACGAGAGAAAGATAGAGGAGATTAAGCAACTGATAACAGATAATATAGATCTGGATAAATTATACGGTGAGGCCGACATCAAGTAGTTTATGACCCTTAAATCGTCCTTTCGGTGGGATTATCGTTATCGGGATGGTTATGTTCAGGCTTGATTACGTCCTTCGAGGCACAAAGTTCATTCGTTAATTAGATGCTAAAGAACATGTCAAACCAAAAAAAATAGAAAAGGGGGCTTAGACGGAATAACAAGGGGATGGGATGCCGCCTATTTTACCCCATGTTGTTTACTTATTTATCTTATATATACTTTTCGAAAGGAGATTTAATTTTTTACACAGCACATAAAAAATCCCTCCGGTGACTTTCGCCAATCGCTCTTTATCTTTTATCCTTGCCAGAGTTAACAGGGATACTTATTTATTCGAAGGGATTGAAAGCGAGGAGGTGAAAAATCTTAGGAGTTTCAATGGCGGTAAAGCTCTCTAAAAGGGTTAATTGTGTTGGAGATTCTGCAACAATCAGGTTGAATGATGTAGCCAACCGTTTGAGGCTGGACGGAAAGGATGTGATCAACCTTGGAGTGGGGGAACCGGATTTTGATACCCCTCTATTCATTCGAGAGGCGGCCAAAAGAGCTATTGGCGATGGAGATACACATTATGCCCCCAGTCTTGGGAAGCAACGATTAAGAGAGGATATCGCAGATAAATTGAGAGAAGATAACAGGATAGATGCCTCCCCTAAAAATATTATCGTCTCTGCTGGCGCCAAGCACATAATATTTATGGCGATAAATGCGCTTCTGGATGGGGAAGAAGAGGCGATGCTCTTTTGCCCGGCGTGGGTCAGCTATGAAGCATGTATAAAATTGGCAGGTGGAAGAGTAAATTGGGTAAAGACCAAAGAAGAAGACGCATTTCAACCGAGCGACCTCCAAGATAAAATAAATAAAAAAACAAAGCTTTTGGTTGTTAATAGCCCCAATAATCCAACTGGATCCGTCTATAAAAAAGATACACTTAAGATGATTAGGGATTTGGCGATAGACCGCGATCTTTATGTCATTTCTGACGAGATTTATGAGAAGATAATATATGAGGCAGATCACATCAGTCTTGCATCTTTTGATGGAATGGCGGAGAGAACCATTACGGTAAATGGCTTCTCAAAATCCTACGCGATGACCGGATGGAGACTCGGCTATGCTTGTGCGCCGAAGGAGATAATTGGTGGGATGTTAAAAATACAACAGCATTCGGTGACTTGTGCGGCTTCTTTCTCGCAGGAAGCGGCTATAAAAGCGATGGAAGGCCCGCAAGATAATCTAAAAAGGATGGTCGAGGAATTTAAAAGAAGGAGAGATATTCTCATTGAAGGGTTGAATTCCATTGGAATACGCTGTGTAAGGCCTGCGGGGGCGTTCTACACATTCGTGGATGTATCAAAATTTGGGGGCGATTCAAACGCGTTCTGTGAGAAGATGCTTCGAGAGGGATACGTGGTGATGATACCTGGATACGCCTTCGGCCCGGGCTGGGAGAAATACGTAAGAATATCTTACGCTGCCCCTTTGGAAAAGATCGAAGAGGCGCTTTTGAGAATGGAGAAGATTTTTGCCTTGGGCAAACAAAAGTAATATATTCTACTATTAAGTAAAGATGAGGAAGGGCACTTCTAATGTTTACCGTCTTGACAGGAGCTCAATTTGGGGATGAGGGTAAGGGAAAGATCGTTGATTTTCTCTCTAAGGATGCAGATATAATTGTGAGATTTCAGGGTGGGGATAACGCCGGGCACACGGTGGCGGTCGACGATGATGTTTTTAAGCTCCACCTGATACCTTCTGGCGTTATCTATGGAAAGAGGCTTTTGATTGGTCCTGGGGTCGTTATGAACCCGATCTTCCTTAAAGCTGAGATAGAAGGCTTGAAAGAAGAGGGGATAGATGTTGGTCCAAAGATGCTTGGGATCGATGCTAAAACGAGCATAATAATGCCGTACCACATCGAGATGGACAGGTTAACCGAAGAGAGAAATAAAGATAAGATAGGAACCACAAAGAGAGGAATAGGCTTCGCTTATGCCGATAAAATATCGAGAGACGAGGTTAGACTTATAGATATCATCGCTGAGGAGAGATTTTTTAAGATTTACGAGGATATAGCCCCTTTGAAGGAGGGGGTCATTGAATTATTGAGGGGAGACCCTGCTATCGTTAGGGACCGGAAGAAGATAGCGGCATACATAGAGGTTGGAAAATTTTTGAAGGAATTTATCGTGGACGTCTCTTATGAGGTGAACAACGCGCTAAATAAGGGAAAAAATGTTTTGGCCGAAGGTGCCCAGGGTACATTTTTGGATGTGATACACGGTACTCAACGGTGGGTAACATCCTCTAACACGATAGCCGGTGCTGCCTCTTCTTACCTCGGCGTGGGGCCAAAGAGGATAGATGAGGTGTACGGCATCACAAAGGCATATATCACGCGGGTTGGTGAGGGACCCCTTCCCACAGAGATAAATGGAAGATTGGGTGATGAGCTTAGGGAGAGGGGAAACGAATATGGAACGACCACGAAGAGACCGAGGCGATGTGGGTGGTTCGACGGTGTCTTATTCAGAAAGGCATTGAATCTGAATGGGTACACTAAGATAGCGTTGACCAAACTCGATTCTTTAGCTGGTATGGGCCCACTAAAGATATGCACGTCTTATAAACTGGGTGGTAAGATCTTGGAATATCCACCCGACGACACCTACGATCTTATAAGATGTAAACCGATATATGAGAAGTTGGACGGATGGGACGAGGATTTGGATGGATATTCCACTTTCGATGACTTTCCAAAAGTCGTTAGAGATTATGTAAGGAGAATAGAGGAGATAGGTAAAACTAAAATTAATTTAATCTCTGTTGGAAAGAAGAGAGACCAGCTAGTCATAAAGAGTGGTTAAAAGGGTCTATGGAAGAAGATATCTTCAAGTTCGGACTTTCGGCAGATGAATAAGAATACAAATAAAAAAAAAGAAAAACGTTTAAAAACTCACTCTGCGCTTTTAGCAAACTTAAGAGGTACTTTTATGTCTCCTGTGGGGGTATGCAAATACGTTGTTCCCTTTACCTCCCAACCCATGGTTCCCTCTCTGATAGCAGTCTGTATAGCCTCTCCAACATCAGCATATTTAAAAGTGAATGACGTATCCACCGTCTTTACGCCAGAAGGCGGAATCTCTATCTTCCTGAGCACTTCCCCGCTGCCCAAAAGCTTGTTGTTACCATAGACCTTGTAATCTATCTTATCCATCGTCGCCGTTGTGTCGCCTAAATTGCGCATCTCAAAGACGACCTTCACGTCCGCGCTATTCAGTCCAATATTGCCGAGTCTAATATCTGTGACGCTCGCCTCGCATTCTTGCAGGGCTTTCTCTTTGGCAGCATAGAATGCTATACCAGCAACGATGAGGATCACAATTATTCCTAAGGCGATCCATGTTCCTTTTGCCATTTTTTTCGCCTCCTTTTTATTTTATACAAATTTAATTTCACCAATATAATTATTTTAATGCCTAATAAAACCTTCCCTTACCGCGCCTCTAACAAAATTTTATCTGTATCCAATAAGACGTAATGTGCATCAGGAAGTCTTTGGGAGTCATATCCATGAAGAGAAGGATAGAAGATATCAATGAAAAGATCAAAAAAGGAGAAGCCGTTGTGATCAGCGCCGATAATCTCTCAGATATGGTGAGAGACGGCGAGGATGTAAAGGTAAAAGATGTTGATGTCGTAACCACCGCGACGAGAGGCTGTATGTCCGGAACCGCCGCCGTCTTAAGCTTCCACTTCTCAGAGCCGGGGATATTTGAGAGGGGGAAGATGCTCAGATTGAATGGGATACCTGCGATTCCCGGACCTGCACCGAACGAACGTGCGGGATATATAGATACGATCGTTTATGGTACCCAAGAGAGCTTGCACAACTCAAGATATGGTGGAGGACACCTCTTTAAAGATTTAGTGAAGGGAAAGGAGATCGAGGTAGAGGTGGATACAACGGACGGCCGTACATTGGAAGAGACGATAACGATCGAAGATACGAATACAGCAAGGATCATAGGATCTAGGAATTGCTGTAAAAATTATCAAGCGTTTGCAAATTCAAAAGAAGGTTCTGTTAAGACCATATTCCATCCAAAATGTCTGGAGGGGGCATATAAAGAATGCTCATTCGCCGGTTGTGGCGAGTTGAATCCGATACAGAACGATCCAGATCTTGAGGTGATCGGAATAGGATCTAAGATATTGATGAATGGGGCAGAAGGAATAATACTGGGGCATGGAACGAAGTCCAGCCCAGAACATCCATTCCTGATGACCACGGCAGAGATGTATGATATGGAACCTGAGTATATGGGCGGGACGGTCACTTCCGCCGGCGTAGAGGTCTTGAATACGATCGCGATACCGATCCCTATCTTGAATGAGAAGACACTTAAGAACGCGAAGGTTTTGGATGAGACAATAGAGCTTCCGTTGATGGACATTCACGATAGAAGGGAGATGGGCATATCTACGTATGGAATGGTATGGAAAAACAATTTAAAAGTCAGTTATGATCCGGGTGCCTGTAAAAGATGTGAAGAGTGTCTGGTTGAAGAATACTGCCCAGAAGGATGTTTTAAAGATTATACCTTCGAAGAGGAAAGATGCAGGAATTGTGGTTTCTGTACGACGGTCTGTGATGCGTTCAAGTGTGATATGGGAGACCTGCATGTAATCTGTGAGGACAAGGATATGAGAATTCCCGTCTCATACAGGACGTCAGATAGGTTGGGGGCAAGAAAAGCGTCTTTAGAACTAAAAGATCGAATAGAAAGCGGAGATTTTTTATTGGCCCCTTTTGAAAGACTGGAATTTAAGAGGAGATGGTGGGAACAATCTTAATATGTGGTCGCTTACCGGTGAAAAGGTGATAAAATGTCGAACATAGTATCTGAGCTTGATCATCTCTTTTATCCAAAAAACGTGGCCATATTCGGCGCTTCAAATAAGATCAAAATAGGGACGATGGGCATATTAACGTTGATCGCCGGCGGTTTTAAAGGTGAGATATACCCTATACATCCCAGAGAAGATAATATAATGGGTTTAACTGCATACCAGAAATTGAGAGAGGCACCGAAAGGGGTTGATCTCGCGATAATATCCGTACCGGCAAAAAATGTTCCAGAGGTCATAGAAGAATGCGTAGATGCAGGAGTCGGGGCATGTGTAATCTTCTCTTCTAATTTTTCAGAGGTGGGGGAAGAGGGTAAAAGGTTGGAGGAAGAGGTTTTAAGAATAGCCAGAAGAGGAAAAATCAGATTTGTCGGGCCAAACTGCATGGGCATAACAAATATGGATGCAAATCTGTGCGGTTTGATGAATTTTTCAATTCCTAAGAGTGGAAACGTCTCTGTGGTTTCTCAGAGTGGGACACTGGGCACGATAAGCATGCTGAATGCTTCTGCCAAAGGCGTTGGATTCAACAAATTCGTCAGCAGCGGAAACGAGGCGGATCTGCGCATGGAAGATTTCATAGAGTATTTTCTCAAGATGAGGGAACAGATGTCATATTTGCATTCATCGAAGGGGTTAGAGGGGGAAGAAGATTTTTAGACGTTTCAAAAGAAGCTACAAGGAAGAAGCCGTTCATCGTATTAAAAGGCGGCGTCACAAGCTCGGGGAGCAGGGCTGCACGCTCTCATACGGGCAGCATGGTAGGTTCAGATGAGATATATGATGCGATCTTTAGACAGAGTGGGATAGCTAGGGCATCGGACGAATCAGACATGATAGACCTGATAAAAGGGTTCTCCAAATCCCCCCTTCCAAAAGGCAGAAGAGTCGCCATATACACCGTTGGAGGTGGATTTGGGATTTTGGCGGCGGATGAATGTGAAAAAAATGGTTTAGACGTTATAAAACTGCCCGAAGATATCATAGAAGAGCTAAATCACTTTCTGCCGCCCTTCTGGAGTCACGGAAATCCGATAGATGTTACCGCTTCTGGCGCGGCAGCCCTCGGTGGGGATGGAAGTATAGATGAAAGATCTCTCAAAATTTTACTGGAATCTCCGGCAATAGACGGTATAATATTCATGGCTCCAACCAATATCACTTCCAGGATAAATAGAGTAATGCCCAGAATTTCGGTTGGCGATATAAAAGAGATGCTTTCCACAATCATAGAGACGGGAATGCTCGGTGGTGCGTCAAAAGACCAAGCGGAGAAGATCATAGAACTGAAAGAGAGATACGACAAACCGATGGTGGGAGTGAACCCATGGGGTGAATCCGAGATTGAGGAGTATAGAATATTGGAAGAAGGGGGAATTCCGTTGTATAGAAGTACCACCCAGGCAGCCCGCGTTTTATCCAAACTCATCGAATATAAGGAGTACTTGGATAAACAAAAATTTTTATCAGATACAAAAGTGTAAACTTAAGTGCGGCCGATGATGAGTGATGGGCAGACTGATTGGATGATGATGGCGTTGGAACTGAGGCCGTTAAAGAACTTTCGTGATCTCAAGCGAGAAATCTATTCCCCTAACGCTGTGGGTCAAAAAACCGAGTGAAATCACGTCCACACCTGATCTTGCATAGTCCAACAAATTTTGTGGCGTTATATTTCCGGAAGCCTCTAATATTATCTCTTTCCTTATTTTATTCTTCGTCAGCAGTTCTTCGGCTTTTTTTATCCTATCAGGTTGAAAATTATCGAGCATTACTATATCCGCTCCAAGAGTGGCCGCTTTTAACGCTTCTTCTGGGGTTTTAACCTCTACCTCTATCTTTTTAGTAAAATATTTCTTTTTAGCAGATGCTATTGCCCTTTCAAGTTCCACAACAGCGATATGATTGTCCTTTATCAATATCGCATCACTAAGCCCCATCCGGTGTGCGTATCCACCACCGATCTCCACAGATCTCTTGTCAAAGTATCTTAAGCCCGGGCATGTCTTTCTCGTTGCAGCTATCTTCACACCCAAACCATCCTCATCGATGATCTTTTTAAGCCTTCTCGTTAGTGTTGCTATCCCACTCATTCTCGAAAGAAGATTCAAGACGGTTCTCTCAATGAGTAATATTCCCCTTGCGTCTCCTTTTAAGATACATATATCGCTCTCACCATCGATTTCTTCCCCATCACCCACCAAAACTTTAACGTCTATTTTATAATATCTCATCAATTCGACGGTCTCTTCGATGCCCGCCAAGACGCATGCCTCTTTTGAATAGATCTTTGCGGCAACAAGAGTATCGGGCTCGATGATCGAGGAGGTTATATCCCCATAAGGTGCATCCTCTTCTATGAATTCAAGGAGTTTCTTTAATATTGGCATTTCATCCTATCTTTATCTGGTCATTCCTCGTCTTTAGAAGTGAGAGAATAGATAGCGCGGCCAAATAACTGGTTTTAGGATTTTTTGGAAATTTAGAGTTCTCTATATCAATCGTTATCTTTCCAAACTCTCCTTTCGCTCTAATTTGATGTATGTTATCTCTCACATCGCTATCTGCAACTATCTCGACGTCTATGTCTCTTCCGGTAGCGAGGGAGAGGGACGCCGCAACATTTATGTTAAACGGAAATTTCTTCACCGCTTCACTCGCCTTTCCCTTAAATACAACCATATTACCCGTTAAATCTTCTATTCCCAAGCTCTTTGGATTTTTTATCGTTCTGAGTGATATATCTCCGTTCATGAATCTCAGGATCTTCAAGTTGTCCAACCCCAGTATTGCGCCAGAAGGTATGGATATATTTGAGTTATGCCCTTTTGCAGCATCTATCATCTCTTCTCTCAATTGGCGATCAAGCAACGCTCCCGAACTCATGACAATGAGATCCTTTCCACTTTTCAGTACTGCCCTACCGTATTTCCGAACCGCCTCTTGAGATGCCGCCTCCACCACCAGATCCATATCTTCTCTTAAAAATTCTTCGAAGTTTTTAGCCACTTTGCATTCGTTCGGTGATATATCTTTGGCTCTCGAAAGGATATCGTCGTAAAGGGCTACGACCTTCACATCTACGTATCCAGCGTTTTCTACGATCATTCTGCCGATACTTCCACATCCAATTATCCCTATCTTGTACATCATTCCTCATCTAAATATTTCTAAATACGTGTCATCGGACTTATTTAAATATCTATGGAAAAAATCTATTAAGATGGCATTTAAGGTGCAAAAATTTATAAATACGCGGAAGTAAGGGCTTTTATGGAAGTAGAAATAAAAATAAAGCTCAAAGAGGGTATATCAGACCCGGAGGGGAAAAACACAAAGAAAGCACTGAGGCTTCTTGGGTTTGAAGATGTTTTGGACGTTCACACGCTAAAGACGTTCAGGATAAAATTGGACGATTCGGATGAGGGGGATTCAGTTGAAGAGGCTAAGGAGATGTGTAAAAAACTCCTTGCAAATCCAGTTATTCATGATTATGAGATAAAAGTGAAAAAATGAACACCCTACATTTGGTCAGTGAAGTCGATCTCATCGGCTCAGATGACGATTATTTGAGGAGGATCAGTGAAGATATGGGTCTTGGGCTAAGCGTGGGCGAGTTAAAGATCATAGAAGATTATTTTAAAAAGAGGGGAAGGAATCCAACCGATATAGAGCTTCAATCTCTCGCTCAGGCGTGGTCGGAACACTGCTGTTATAAGAGTTCTAAAACACTTCTCAAAAGATATATCCTGATAGATGTACCGCAGAACATTCTCATGGGAGAAGACGCGGGGATATTGGAATTTAACGATGAATATGCCTATGCGGTGGCATTTGAGAGCCACAATCACCCATCCAACATAGAACCCTATGGTGGAGCCGCAACAGGGATTGGTGGTATAGTAAGGGACGTCGTCTGTATGGGTGCCACGCCCGTGGCTTTGATCGACCCGCTCTTCTTTGACCCACTGAAGGGGATAAAATCAAAATTTTTATTGAACGGCGTCGTATCTGGAATAAGTGACTACGGAAACAGGATTGGAGTTCCGACCATCTCAGGAATGGTATATTTTGACGAGGATTATGTTAGCAATTGCCTCGTGAATGTTGGATGCGTTGGAATTGTCAAAAAAAGCGAGATCATAAGGAGCAGGGCAAAGGAAGGCGATCTTTTCATTCTGGTGGGTGGTAGAACGGGGAGGGACGGCATACACGGCGTCACCTTTGCATCCGCAGAACTATCAGAGAAGTCCGAAGAGGATCGAGGGGCAGTTCAGCTCGGTGATCCAATAACCAAAGAGCCGCTCATTCATGCCTGTCTGGAGGCAAATGAAAGGGGATTGTTAGACGGGATGAAAGATCTGGGTGGCGGAGGATTGTCCTGCGTGATCGGCGAGATGGCTCTCGCAGGAGGTTGTGGGGCAGAGATTGAATTGGAGAATGTCCCACTCAAGGAAGAAGGGTTGAAACCCTGGGAGATACTTGTATCTGAATCTCAGGAGAGGATGATGCTCTCCGTCGATCCGAAGAACCTAAAAGAGGTCTTAGGTATATTTGAAGGCTGGGATCTTCTCGCAACCGTCATTGGAAAAGCAACGAAAGGACGATCACTCAATATCAGGTATGGTAAGGAGAAGATCTATGAGATCGATCTGAATTTCTTGGTGGACGGTGTCAGATATAATAGAATATATGAGATAAAGAATAAAGAGGAGAAAATAGAACGTTTCAACGAGCCTCGCAATTACGAAGAGATATTCTCATCGATACTCTCGAGTCCAAACATCGCGAGTAAGGAATCAATAATCCGGAGATACGACCATGAGGTCGGAGGGCGCACCGTTTTAAAGCCACTTCAAGGAGAGATAGGATTCTCTTCCCATGGAGACGCATCGGTCATAAAACCGCTCGAAGATTCTTATAAAGGGTTAGCGATAACCTCAGATATAAATCCGTCTTTCATGAAGATAAATCCATATAAAGGATCTCTCTCGGCGGTAGATGAAGTTTGCAGGAATCTGGTCTCCGTTGGATCGCTTCCCCATTCTCTCGCGGATTGTCTGAACTTTGGAAATCCGGAGAAGCCTTTGGTGATGGGGTATTTTCATGAGTCCGTCAGGGCACTCGGCGAGATTGCACGGGAACTTGGGTTACCCTACTCTTCGGGAAACGTCAGTTTTTACAATGAGACACCAGAAGGAAGCATCCCGCCAACGCCGGTAATTCTTGGTGTGGGGATCATTGAGGATATAAGAAGATCTATTACTTCTGATATCAAGGGAAGAAATCCAATCTATTTGATTGGAGAGACGCGTGAGGAGTTAGGAGGATCGGAATATTTAAAGATCATAGGTGTGAGTGGAGTAGTTCCGGATGTCAATATCAAAGTACTAAAGCGATCCATCGAAGCGATCCTAAAAGAGATGGCAAGAGGGAATATAGCCTCATGCCACGATATTTCAGAGGGTGGTATTGCAGTCTGTCTTGCAGAGATGTGCATGGGAGGGAATATAGGTGCCAATATTGATCTATCTCTGATGGGAGAGATGATTGCAAACCGAAGGTTTGCAAACTTGAAAATCTCCGATTTTCAAATGAGGAGCGACATAAAATTGTTCTCAGAATCAAATACGAGATGGATCGTTGAAGTGAATAAAAAGAGAGAGGAAGAATTTGTTGAAGATTTGAAAGATCAGGGGTTGGGATGCACGTATCTCGGGAAAGCTGGAGGTGATGGGATACGAATAAGCGACAAGAAGAAAGGTCTTATAAATATCCCACTGGATAAGATAAGAGATATCTGGGGTAAAGGGCTCGAAAAATTTCTGAGATGAACTGATTCAACTCCTTTTGGGGCATTCTTTCTCCTGAAAGACAAAAACATTGGTTTTTAAAATGCGCCCAAAATATTCATGTCATAGTTCATACAAAATTCGGAATAGTGGTATGAATGCACATCGTGACCAAATCAAAGATCGGTTCAAGGGGTCAAATTGTAATTTCAAAGGTGGCGAGGGATATTCTCGGACTTTTAGAGGGATCGGATGTGATAATTGAGATGAGAGAGGGCGAAATAGGTATCATGCCGACAAAGAAAGATATATTAGATGGATATTAGATGGATGGCGTGAAGTTATAACCAAAAGGATTTTGAAAAGGTAAAGGGGATCAGGCGTTTCGATTTTAAGAGTTTTATTCGCCAGAATAAATCCCCTACGTGAAAAACCAGGGGTTTTCCATGGCAAAGATATGCGTACTCAGGATGGAAGGGACAAATTGCGAATGGGAGACGTTTTTGGCGTTTAAAAGGCTTAAAGGAGACGCCGAGTTCGTTCATATAAAGCAGATCTTGAAAGAGAGCGAAGAAGAGCGATTCTTAGAAGATTACGCGTGTGTTATAATACCTGGCGGCTTCTCTTCTGGGGATTACGTACGTGCGGGGGCGATATTCGCTTCGAGGTTAAGTAAATTAAAGAAGGAGATAATCGAATTCATCGAAGAGGATAAACTGTTGGGAGGAATATGCAACGGATTTCAGGTATTGGTCGAGCTCGGCGTTTTACCTGGGATTGGAGAGGCATTATCTGAGGAAAAAAAGGCGGTGCTGACCGTAAATGATTCAAACCTATTTGAATGCAGGCCCACGTTATTGAGGCATGTGAATGGTGGAAAGTGTATATTCACGAGGAGATATACGAAGGATAAGATAGTGATCTTCCCGAGTGCACACGCAGAGGGAAAGCTCGTCTTCGGGGGTGAGGATACCCTAGAGAAGATGATCGAGAACGATCAGATCGTCTTTAGATATACAGACAGTAAAGGAGATTATGCAGGATACCCATGGAACCCGAACGGTTCCACATACAACATAGCAGGAATATGTAACGAACGAGGGAACGTCTTTGGGCTCATGCCACACCCGGAGAGGGTCTTCTACTCCTACACACATCCGGATTGGACAAGAAATTCTATGGGTGTCTATGGGGATGGAATGCCACTTTTTAAATCTATTTTGGATTATATAGATGGATAAAGGTGATAAGTAGATAAAGATGAGATGGGAAGAGAAGAAGGGCAAGATCCTAAAAAGATTGAACGAGAGGATAAGGGAAGGTCTGGTGGATGAGAGAATCATCCCAACACTTGATAGCATCAATAAATTTTCTTATCTTTACACTGTTTCGAGTTGTTCTGGCAGAGTGATTGTCATAGATCTTCTAAAGATCGGTGATAAGAGAAACGCCATATTTACTGGAAGATGGCATAGAAGAGTTGAGAAAAAAGAGGTATTAAATGCGATCGAGAGATGCGAGAGAGACGGGTGGTTCATCCTAAATCCCCCGATCCTTCACGTCGTCTCCAAAGATATTGGGCACGCCAAAGAACTTTTGAAGATCGCGATCGAATGTGGCTTTAAGAGATCCGGGATAAAATCGATTGGAAAAGATAAGATAACCGTGGAGATGAACAGCACCGAAGTCATCGAGACGATCGTCGCCAAGAATGGCATAAATATCATAGGCGAGGATTATTTAGAGGTCTTAATAGAATGTGCAAACCTCAAGTTTGAGAGATCTCAAAGAAAGATTGAAAGGTTGAACGAGAGGTTAGATGAACCCCTCGTTGACGAGAAGTTCGCCGTTTAGGATCGCAGCTCCCGCCGCTCCTCTTACCGTGTTATGACCAAGAGTTATGTACTTTATTCCGTCGAAGTCTTCCCTTACCCTACCAACGGATATCGTCATCCCTCTGCCCATATTTCTATCCAACCTGGTCTGTGGCCTATCCTCATCATCATGAAGATATATCACCTTCTCCGGTTCAGAGGGCAGGTCTTTCAATCCGGGATCGAAACTCAAAAACTCCCTCTTCACGTCTTCTGCTGATATCTTCTCCTTAGTCCTTATCCAGATCGCCTCCAGATGACCGTCTATCACCGGAACCCTGTGGCAACTCGCGCTGATCTTTATCTTTGCGTTCTTTATCTTCTCTCCATCGAACTCACCAAGCATCTTCAGCGGTTCTGTCTCCATCTTCTCCTCTTCTCCTCCTATATATGGAACCACGTTATCCAAGATACTCATTGATGAAATACCCTCATATCCTGCTCCAGATACCGCCTGCATCGTGGAAACCCGTATCTCTTCGATATCAAATTTCATCAGTGGTTTAAACGTCGGCACCATCGCGATCGTCGAACAATTTGGATTAGTTATTATAAAGCCAGTCCATCCCCTCTTCTTCCTTTGAACATCTATAAGACCCAGGTGCTCTTTGTTCACCTCTGGAATGATGAGCGGGACATCTTCTTTCATTCTGTTGGCGCTCGCGTTGCTCGAAAGGGCGAACCCACCTTTTGCAAAATCAGATTCTATCTTCCCTGCCAGATCTGCCGGAAGTGCCGAAAACACCAGATCTGCCTCAATCCTCCTCGGATCCATCGGAAGAACTTCTTTCTCTGCAAGGTCCTTCGGTATCTCCGTATCGAGTCTCCAGGGTCTCGCGTCTTTATATTTCTTTCCTACGCTCCGTTTGGATGCGGCCAGACACTCGATCTCAAACCATGGGTGATTCTCCAAAAGTTGGACGAATCGCTGTCCGACCGCACCTGTTGCACCGAGGATTGCGACTTTCTTCTTCACTTATTCATCCCCCGTCTTTTATCTAAACCCTACGATGCCTTCGGAGGCACTTAAAGTCTGGATAGTAAGGCGGATGCCTTTGCTGCCGCGGCAGAACCCTGAGAGACACTCAAAGATATATCCTTTAATCCCTGTGCACACCCACATATCAGTATACCCTCTCTTTTAGTTTCGATGGGGGCCAATCTCGAATTCTTCTCGGTAAAGAAACCGTAATCATCCGTATCAATCCCAAATAATTTTGCAAGCTCTTTTGAGTCTTTGGACGGCAATGACGCCTCAGCCAGGACGAGAAGATCCAAATTAAGCTCCAACTCTTTATCTATAAAGTTCTCGAAGAAACTAACCAATAGCTTCCCATCCTCCTCTTTTACAGTTGCCGGCCTTCCCCTGAGGAACTTCACGCCACTCTCTCTCGCCTTTCTGTAAAGCTCCTCGGCGCCTTTGAACGGGGTCCTTATGTCTATATAGATGACGTACACGTTTCTCGTTGGATCTGCCTCCTTGAGCTCGAGAGCATTCTTTATCGTAAACGTACAGCAATAATTACTGCAGTATGGGTTGTAATTGACATCCCTGCTGCCGGCGCAGAGTATAAATCCCNCATCCTTCGCTTCTTTTCCGTCGGACGGTCTGAGTATCTTTCCTCCAGTGGGGCCATCTGTATCTGACATTCTCACCAGCTGCATGGATGTGATAACATCTTCATAATCCCCATACCCATAGAGCCCCCTTGGTTCAAATAGATCGTAACCTGTTGCCAGAATAACGGTCTTTGCCCCGATCTCTTCTTCTGTACCTTTCATATTTAGATCGATGGCATCCTTCGGACAGACCTTCACACATTCTTCACACTTCGTACAACCCCCCTCGTCTATCGCATATATCTTTGGAACTGCCTGCAAAAAAGGGATATAAATCGCCTTTCTCGTGTCCAAATTTCCGTTGAACGCGTTTGGAATCTCCTCTGGGCATACTTCCATACACTTCCCACAGGCGTCACAGCTCTCATTTACGAACCTCGCCTTACGGAGAACTTTGGTCGAAAAATTATTCAACGACCCGTCACATCCCAACATCTGTGTATTCGTCATTAATTCTATATTCGGATCGCTCTCCAGCTTTTCCATATCGTTTACAAGATCCTCTCTCGGATTCTCCAAATTTGGAAACGTCTTCGTAATCTTTGCTACCTTACCACCGATAAAAGGCTCTTTCTCCACAAGACAAACGTTATAGTTCATCCCGGCGAGATCTAGTGCAGCTCTTATTCCAGAGACGCCACCACCAACGACCAGCGCATCGAACGATCTCAAATCAGATTCCTCCTTCTACCTTTGATTCCGTATCTTCCCTCTTTGATTCTACACCTTCTATCTTTGATCCTGCTTCTATCTGTGACTTTATAGATTCTATCATCCTGTTCATGCCCCTTGAATAGAATTCCTTCGCATAAGCTATCTCATTCGTCAAATTTCCCATTGCTCTGAACCAGGTACCAGCATGGGCATGACTGTAAATAATCTTCTCCCTCCTAATCTCGATCACCTTTTCCGGGCATGCCTCCACACACGCCCCGCATAACATACAGTAAGCAGAATTAACCTCCACGGGACTTCCATAGATCGCCTTGCATGGGCAGACATCTACGCAAACCCTACAGTCCTCCGGGCATTTTTCCGTCTTGATGATTATCCTGCCTTCATACATCCCCTCCTGGACTATCGCTCCGTTTGGACAGACTCCCTGGCACCAACCGCACGCGATGCACTTCCCNTCATCAAAATTGAAAGATCTGTGGTATTTTTCTGCTTTTTTTATCTTTATNCTCTTCTCTGGATATATCTCAACGAGTTTCATNAATTCGTCGTACCCTTTCCCCGCATCGANCAACTCATTGCATTTTTCGCGTAAATCGTATGCGTCTTCNGGTATTTCAACTGTTATCGCCTCATACGGCCTCTCTTTATCCTCTCCTATCTCTATTGCGCCTGTGGGACAGGACATCTCACAGAGGTTGCAGGTGGGATCACATAAGGCTTCGTCCCAGATGACCTTCTTAACCAATTTTGGAAAATCTTCTTCCAATACGCTTCCTTTCTCTTCTCCATCTATCTTGAACGTTATCGCATTGAAATAACAGATGTCAGAGCATACGCCGCAAAAGGCGCACTTCTTCTCATCTATATCAACGACTGCCCGCTTTTTAAGCCTTCCATCCTCCACAATCGGCGGTTTTAACGTCATCGCCTCTTCTGGGCAGACAGCAACACAGGTTCCGCACCCAACGCACTTCTCTGCGTCCCTTATAAGCTCGTGTTCACGAAAATACATCTTCCTCGCCACGACGGCTCTTTTACCCTGAGTAACTTTGACTGGTTCGCCTCTCATCTACGAGACCTCTCTTTTATCTAATGTCATCAGATTCACATATTCTCTTATATAAACTGTATCATAAATCTTCGGTTGGTGTGCGAAACAAATTTATTATACGAGATCATGAACCTATCCAAATATTCAATAAGGGGTACTATTATGAGAGATGGCATGACGTTGGTGGTCGATTTAAGATCGGGAAGCATTCATACCAAGAAGGATGAAGGGGAGAGAGAGTATATCGGCGGAGGTCTCGGGGCATACATGCTCAACAAACGTATAAAGGGTGATGTGGACGCGATGGGGCCTGAGAATGTTTTGGTAATAACGAGCGGTCCGTTCGCTGGCATGCCCATACCAGCCGCGAGCGGCATCGGAATATTCTCGAAATCCCCTTTAACGGGCTATTTTGGGGAGGATTATCTATTTGGGGCATTTGGAAATCAGATGAGTCGGGCCGGATACGCTTCTATTATAATCAAAGGCGTTTCGGAGAGGCCGGTTTACCTATATATAGATGATGGGGTCTGCACCATAAAAAGAGCAGATGAACTGCTGGGATTAAGCCCGTGGAAAACCGAGGAGAAGATCAGAGAGGCGATGAACGATCGATCTTTGGGCGTGATCTCTATCGGACAAGCAGGAGAGAATAAGGTGAGATATGCTACAATATACGGCGATTTCCAGTATTCTGGATGTGGGCTCGGGGCAGTGATGGGATCGAAGAGATTAAAAGCGATAGCGATAAAGGGGTCTAATGATCTAAGACCCAAAGATCCCACCACGATTTTGGAGATGTATAAGATGCTCTCTAAAAAGATGGAAGAATCCTTTGTGGATGATCTGGATTGGGCTTACGATGCGAGGGATAAACTTCCGGCGAATAATTTTAAGGGAGTTTCTTCTGATTCTGATGTGAAAAAGCTAATAGGCGGTTTAAAGGAGCGCGAACTCAAGAAAGTATCATTTCAGCATTGTCCGGTGGCATGTAAGACGCTATGCCAATCTGATGGTATAATATCGCCAATTACGATCGGTGGGATTTCAATAGGACTCTTAAATGGCATATACGACCCTGATACGGTCATAAAAGCAGAACATCTCTGCTACACATTAGGTCTGGATCCTCGTTCGGTGGCCGTGGTCGCAGCATTTGCCAACGAACTGAAGGAAAGAGAAGATGATATAGGGTTTGATATGGGGTTTGGGAAGAAAGAAGAGCTCCTAAAATTCATAGAGGTGATTTCCAAGGGCAAAAGCATATTTTCCGAAGGCATAAAAGCTGCGGCAAAGAAATTTGGTGCGGAGGATAGTGCCATGCACTCAAAAGGGGCAGAATTAAGCATAGATACGTTCACAGACGAGAATATTGCCTTTGGAACGGCGATCTCTCATAGTGGATCATACCAAGGAGGGGAAGATTATGACACATCTAATCTCCTAAAGATGATGATGGTATATCCGAAGGCATACGAAGCATATTCTAAGGAGGATCTCTATCGGCTGTACGCGGCTGTTGGTGGAGAAACGGATAGAGAGAGACTTGGCGAGATGAAAGATAAAATAAATGACATCAAGCGAGAGTTCAATATAAGGCAGGGCTGGAAGATGGATGATGACACCCTCCCGCAGAGGATCATGAAAAATTTTTCCGGAGAAGAAGCGTTTTTACAGAAGAGATTGGATTATTATCGTTCTATGGGATGGGATGAAGAAGGTTCCAAAGGCGAGAGGGAGTGATGTAAATTGGTCAAATTTATATTTTCAGATACGGATAGATGTACCGGGTGCGGGCTATGTGAGATTATATGTTCTTGGCATAAAGAAGGCGTCTTTAACCCGCTCAAATCGAGGATAAGAACGGTTCGTCTGGGGTTTGCAGATATCGCCGCGGCGTGCAGGATGTGTGAAAACCCTCCCTGCGTACCACAGTGTCCGAGTAGGGCTCTAACCCAGCGAGAGGATGGAGTCATCGAGGTAGATGAAGAGAGATGTGATGGGTGTGGCTGGTGTGCAGAGGTTTGCCCTTATGGTGCCATAAATATTCACCCCAAAAAGACGGCACTGATATGCGATATGTGCGGTGGTGACCCGGAATGTGTGAAGGCGTGTCCAACGGACGCACTAATCCTGGTGAATCAGGAGGAGATACCAAAATATCTTAGAAAAGACCTTATGGAGATAAAATTGGGAGATATTTAAATGTCTGACCTATTGTTATCGTTGCCCAAAGAGAAATTGATGAACGAGACGTTAAACTTCTGCTATAAGTGTGGAGAATGCACGAGTATATGCCCCGTATCGGATAGTGGATTTAAGCCACACGACTTCATCGCAAAACTATC
>JGI24025J20009_10000996_pt1 | contig 21811 bp, 18 predicted proteins | sample Cruoilmetagenom3_FD_20009 | JGI IMG/M metagenome (IMG submission 20009) | reverse complement strand
TTTCCAGATCGGCATGATACCGGTCGGTTAAAACCTGTGCATCACTGCCACTGAATGCCGCATATCCGCGCGGCGCGCGATCTTCGGCATGGTCGGCTATCACCTGCCGCCATTCCTTTTCCTTCAGCGTCTCACCTGCATGATAGCGCATCTGCAAAGCAGCCAGGCCCGCGTCTGTGGCGCTTAGGTTCATGGTTTTGTCCGGCTCGACCAGGGCGGCACCTTCCAGCCCAGGCACCAATAGCGACAACAAATCCCGGCTGGCCCCGCGGCGCTCATAAGGCAGGATCGTCAGGCAGGCCGGTTTCATCAGATCGCGCATCTGCGCCACCAGGTCCGGCCAGCCACGATCCATCGCCAAAAACCGGGGCACCACCTCGGCAAAGGGGGGCATCTTGTTATCTTCTGATCGCTTACGGAATGCCGACGCAAACAGCTCTGGATAAGAGCGCAACACATAAATCACATGCAACGGCGGCCCATCCAGCGCTGCGGCAACGGTCATCAGCCGCTTGGCCGAGGCCGGGAAAAACCGGCCCACATAAAAATGACGCATCGGGCCGGGAATGTTTTCCTCGGACAGGATCAGCGGTCGGGCGGAATCCGGGCTGAGTTTGGCCAGACGGTCGCGCAGCTGGCGCGCGAATTGCGGCACCCGCTTTTCCCCGTGCGGCATACGTGGCAGCGGCATCCGCAATTTGCCGCCCCGCACCCCGTCGCGCGACGGATACGCCAGGTCAAACCCCTTATCGGCCAACAATTTACGGTTCTGATACAGGCACAGCTGAAACGAACTGGTGCCCGTGCGATGCGCGCCCGCGTGGATATAAACAGGTTTGGTCATGACCCGCAGATTGAGCGATTGCGCGCGCGCTTGCAATCGGCTTCTGGACATAGATAGTGCAGTTTGTCAGTGTCACCGCCTGACCCCTACGGAGACGGACATGAGCGCGCGCAAAATCATCATCGACACAGACCCCGGACAGGACGACGCGGTTGCCATTCTGCTGGCGCTGGCAAGCCCCGAAGACATTGAAGTTCTGGGAATCACGGCAGTGGCGGGTAACGTGCCGCTTTCCCTGACGGAAAAGAACGCGCGCATCGTCTGCGAGTTGGCGGGGCGTCCCGATATGCCGGTCTATGCAGGGTGCGACGCGCCGCTGAAACACACGTTGGTAACGGCAGAGCATGTGCATGGCAAAACCGGGCTGGATGGCCCCAATCTGCCCGATCCGGTGATGCCACTGGCCAAAGGGCATGGCGTCGATTTCATCATCGACACGCTGCGCGCCAATGATTCCGGCACAGTTACCCTGTGCCCGCTCGGGCCGCTGACCAACATCGCCATGGCCTTTGAAAAAGCCCCCGATATCGCCGCGCGCGTACAGCAGATTGTGTTGATGGGCGGTGCATATTTTGAGGTGGGCAACATCACGCCCACGGCAGAATTCAACATTTACGTCGACCCGGAAGCCGCTGAAGTTGTGTTTAAATCCGGCGTGGATATCGTTGTTGTGCCGCTGGATGTGACGCATCGCGCGCTGGTGACAAAACCGCGCAACGACGCCTTTCGCACCCTTGGCACGCCGGTCGGTATTGCCGTGGCGCAGATGACGGATTTCTTTGAACGGTTCGACCGCGAAAAATACGGCAGTCCCGGCGCGCCGCTGCATGACCCCTGCGTGACAGCCTATCTGATCCGGCCTGATCTGTTTGCGGGGCGGCATATTAACGTCGAAATCGAAACCGCATCAGACCTGACACGCGGCATGACCGTGGCCGATTGGTGGGGCGTCACCGACCGCGCGCCCAACGCCACCTTTCTGGGCAGTATCGACGCCGATGGGTTTTTCGCCCTGCTGACCGACCGTTTGGCCCGGTTATGAGTGCCGCGCTGCATCTGGCAAAACCGGATGATCTTGATCGGCTGCTGGCGCTGGTCGCCGCCTTTCACACCGAACAAGGCCTGCAAACAACGGACGAGGCCCGCCGCGCCGGGATTGCGCCCCTGCTGGATGGTATCCCACATGGCGCCGCCTATCTGGTTGGTCCGGCACGTTCGCCAATTGGCTATGTGATTGTCACCTTTGGCTGGTCGGTGGAATTTGGCGGCATGGATGCCTTTGTCGACGAGATTTACGTGCGCCGTGCCGTGCGGGGCCGTGGCATCGCGTCCGAGGTTCTGGTGACCCTGCCGCAAGCGCTGGCGCAGGGTGGGGTCAGGGCGATGCATCTGGAAGTGGATCGTGACAACACGGTTGCGCAGCGGCTTTACGCCCGCGCCGGGTTCAAACCGCGCGAGAGGTATTTTCTGATGAGCAAATACCTGTAACCGACGCCGATTGCTGCAATCAGGCCGAAGTCTAGACTGATCTTATTCTGGCCAAAGGGCTGTAACCGGGTCCGGTCGCAGTGGCCGGACCCGTGAAACAGGATTGATCCGGGTTACTTCAGGATCGAGCGACCGGCATATTCAGCCACTTCACCCAACACCTCTTCGATGCGGATCAACTGGTTGTATTTCGCCAGCCGGTCGGACCGCGCAAGTGAGCCGGTTTTGATCTGACCGCAATTGGTGGCCACGGCCAGATCGGCGATGGTGGCATCCTCGGTTTCGCCCGAGCGATGGCTCATCACATTGGTGAACCCGGCGCGATGGGCCATATCGACAGCCTTAAGAGTTTCCGTCAAACTGCCGATCTGATTGACTTTTACCAGCATAGAGTTGGCGCACCCCCGGTCAATCCCTTCGGCCAGCCGCACCGGGTTGGTGACAAACAGATCGTCGCCCACCAGTTGCACTTTGTCGCCCAATGCCTCGGTCAGGGCCTGCCAGCCATCCCAGTCATCTTCGGACATGCCGTCTTCGATCGAGATGATCGGATAGTCGGCGGCCAATGCGGCCAGATAAGCGACGTTTTCATCGGAACTTAGGGTTTTGCCTTCGCCGGACAGCACGTATTTGCCATCGCGGTAATATTCCGTGGCCGCGCAGTCCAGCGCCAGATAGATTTCCTCGCCCGGTTTGTACCCGACTTTTTCGATGGATTTCAGAACGAAATCAAGCGCCTCNCGGGTGGAGGCGATNTTGGGNGCAAAGCCGCCTTCGTCGCCGATACCGGTGGANAGGCCCGCAGCGGAAAGTTCGCCCTTGAGGGTGTGAAACACCTCGGCCCCCATGCGCACCGCGTCGCGGATATTGCCCGCGCTGACCGGCATGATCATGAATTCCTGAATATCAATCGGGTTGTCGGCATGTTCGCCGCCATTGATGATGTTCATCATCGGCACCGGCAGAACCCGCGCCGACGTTCCGCCCACATAGCGAAACAGCGGCTGCGCAGTGAAATCCGCCGCCGCCTTGGCCACGGCCAGCGATACGCCCAGAATGGCGTTGGCCCCCAGACGGCCTTTGTTATCGGTGCCGTCCAGTTCGATCATCGCGCCGTCAATGGCCACCTGTTCGGTGGCATCAAAGCCAACCAGCTCTTCGGCAATCTCGCCGTTTACGGCCGCGACAGCCTCTAGCACACCCTTGCCCAGATAGCGGGACTTGTCACCGTCGCGCTTTTCCACCGCCTCGTAGGCGCCGGTCGAGGCGCCCGATGGCACAGCGGCGCGCCCCATGGTGCCGTCTTCCAGGATCACATCCACTTCGACCGTGGGATTTCCCCGGCTGTCCAGGATTTCGCGGGCGTGAATATCTATAATCGTGCTCATGAAAGCGGTCCTTGATCGTTGAGAAATTGTTCGCGGCAGCTATATCAGGGTCACCCGGAAAGACAATTGCGGTATGGTGATCATTCTGCGTGGTTTCTCGCCAGATGGGATGAAATTCCGACCACCAGCGCAAAATTATCCCGTTATAATGGAACGGCGTGACGTAAGGCATCTCGCCGACCAGCATCCATAACCCCGCCGTTCCAGGGACTTTGGTAAAACAGCTGATCCAATTGCACGCTTCTTCATTGGGTGCTACGCGGGGTGATGCCCCACCACACCACCCTGTCAGAGCTTTCGATTTCCGCGCGCACTGTTGCCATCGGCCTGTGCGGCGCGGCTATTGGCTGGGCCTTGTCGTTTCCGGCGGCAGTGGTGATAGGACCGGCCCTTGCGGTGACCATAGCCAGCCTTTTGGGGCTGAAAACCGGCATTGCGGACTGGTTGCGAAACACGTGCATGGTGGCGCTTGGTCTGGGGGTCGGGGCCGGGTTCTCGACACAGGCTGGCGACGCAATTTTGCGCTGGCCGGTGGCCTTTGTGGTTTTGGCCGGAATGCTGGTTGCCACGATTTTCCTGTGTAGCCAGGTGCTGCGGCGCGGTTTTGGCTTTGACCAACGCAGCGCGCTGCTGGCAGCGGTTCCCGGGCATCTTAGTCTGGTTCTGGGGCTGGCGGCGGAATCGGGCGTGGATGCGGGGCGCATTGCGCTGGTTCAGACCATCCGTCTGCTGGCGCTGTCGGTTGTGGTGCCCTTTGCCGCTCTGGTGATGGGGTATGAATTGCAGGCAGGCTTGCTGCCTTCGGACGCGCCAATGGGCGGCGTGCATCTGGTGCTGCTGGCGCTGGTTGGGGTGGGCTGCGGGCTGGTGATGCAACGGGTCGGCCTGCCCGCACCGATGCTGCTGGGCCCGCTGTTGGTTTCGGCCCTTGGGCATATGTCGGGCCTGACGCCGGGCACAGCGCCCAGTTGGATGATGCTTGCGGGGTTTCTGGTGTTGGGGTCGCTGATCGGCAGCCGGTTTTCCGGCATGCCGATGGCCCGGTTTCAGGCGGCCCTGATGGCCGGGCTGGTGTCAACGGTTGTTGCCATGGGGGTGGCCGCGATGGCCGCCGTGCCGGTGGCGGCGGCGCTGGATATGCCGGTGGTGCATGTGTTGATTGCCTTTGCCCCGGGCGGGTTAGAGACCATGGTGGCCCTGGGCGCGGCCATGGGTGCCAGCCCCGGGTTTGTCGCCGCCTGTCACATCATGCGCTTGCTGATCCTTAGCCTGCTGATCGCCCTTTCGATGCGCCGCAGCCGGGTCTAGGCGGGTTCAACCGCTCTTCAAGCCCTTGCGGGCTTTCCTCGCATGGGTTGGTTGTAAGCGGGCCTGCGGCCCTATCCCTTGCGCACCGGCACGCCGTACAGTTCCAGCCGGTGGCCGCGCAGCTCATAGCCCAGTTTGGCGGCGATCTTTTCCTGCAACGCCTCGATATCCGGGTCGACAAATTCAATCACTTCGCCGGAATGCATGTCAATCAGGTGGTCGTGATGGTCGCGTTCGGCGTCCTCGTACCGGGCGCGCCCATCGCCAAATTCCAACCGTTCCAGAATGCCGGCCTCTTCGAACAGCTTGACTGTGCGATACACTGTGGCAATCGAAATCCCTGCATCCAACGCACTGGCGCGGGCATAAAGTTCTTCGACATCCGGGTGATCATCGCTGTCCTGCAACACCTGTCCAATCGTCCGGCGCGGGCCGGTCATGCGCAGGCCCTTGGCCTCGCAACGCGCAATGATAGTATCTGGCATGGCTGTCCCCGTCACCGTCTGAGCACCCTTTTTAGCCTGCCTTGCCGCCCACGGCTACCGGGATTGTTTCCGGCTTGCGGGTTGACTTTACGACCGGTCGGGTCCATCTGCCGTGACAGGTACCGTCTTCTGCCGCGTGAGCAGAGCAAAAAGAGCGGGGCAAACGCCCGCCCGGCCAGCAGGCCAGACAAGTAAGACGATGCCACCTGTTCCCAAGATCACGCGTGGGGCCACAGCGCCGGACCGGCCCGAAGGCAACCGCCACCGGGTCCGAGGATTCGCGCGCCCCCAATCGCCGCGACATGCGGCAGAAGACGTCCCTGCATTTTGTGGGGCGAAAGGATATGAGTTGAACGAATTTGAAATGATGGGTCTGCCCGCCACGTTGGTGAAACGCCTGACCGCGATGGGCTTTACCAACCCGACCCCGATCCAAAGCCACGCCATCCCGCATGCGCTGAACGGGCGCGACGTAATGGGGCTGGCGCAGACCGGCACCGGCAAAACGGCGGCCTTTGGTCTGCCGTTGGTCACCCAGATGCTGCAATATGGCACCAAGCCCGAGCGGCATTCTGTGCGCGGCCTGGTTCTGGCCCCAACGCGAGAACTGGCCAACCAGATCTCTGAAACCCTGCGCGAGCTGGTTCAGGGCACGCATCTGAAGGTGGGGTTTGTGGTTGGCGGTCAGTCGATCAATGCCCAGATGAAGCGACTGGAGCGCGGCACCGACCTGTTGGTTGCCACCCCGGGCCGTCTGATCGACCTGATGGATCGGCGCGCGCTAACGCTGGATGATTGCGCCTTTCTGGTGCTGGACGAGGCCGACCAGATGCTGGACCTTGGATTCATCCACGCGCTGCGCAAGATTTCCGCCATGTTGCCGGATGAACGCCAGACGATGCTGTTTTCCGCGACCATGCCCAAGCAGATGAACGAGATTGCCAACAGCTATCTCAAGAACCCGATGCGGGTCGAAGTGTCGCCGCCGGGCAAGGTGGCCGACAAGGTCACGCAAGAGGTCCACTTTATCGCCAAGGCGGAAAAAACCTCGCTGCTAAAGGAATTGCTGGATGCCCACCGCGACGAACGCGCGCTGGTGTTCGGGCGCACCAAGCATGGTTGTGAAAAGCTGATGAAGGTGCTGGAAAAGGCCGGGTTTGCCGCCGGGTCTATCCATGGCAACAAAAGCCAGGGTCAGCGGGATCGCGCCATTGCCGCGTTCAAGGCCGGCACCATCAAGGTTCTGGTGGCGACCGATGTGGCGGCGCGCGGTCTGGATATTCCGGACGTCAAACACGTCTATAACTATGAACTGCCCAACGTACCTGACAGCTATGTGCACCGCATTGGCCGCACCGCGCGGGCTGGCAAGGATGGCAAGGCCGTGGCCTTTTGCGCGCCCGAAGAGATGGGTGAGTTGAAAGCAATCTATAAGGTGATGGGCACGACGATCCCGGTGGCCTCGGGCCGTCCATGGGAAGCGGTTGATGAACCGTCCAAGCCTAAGGGCCGCAGCGGTGGTGGCCGCCGGGGTGGTCCGGGGCGTGGCGGACCGGGCCGTGGCGGATCGGGTGGCAAACCCGAAGGTGGCAAGCCAGCAGGCGGGCCGCGTCGTCGCCGCAGCGGACCTTCGCGCGGCAAAGGAGGCGGCAGCCGCTCAGCCGCCTGAGGTTGGCCGGAAAAAACGGAAACCAAACCAGTTAAAACGGATCACTGCGGCGCGCGAGCCATCCTTTCGCGCCGCAGTGCAAGACGCCTGTACCCCTGCCCTAACACCCTGCAGAACGTCAGAGATAATCCGCCAGGCACACGCGCCCAAGATCCGCGTGTCGGGCTGCCCAACCCTGCCCCACGGACAGATACAGGTCCCGATACCAATTGATCCGCCCGACCGGCAGAACACAGGCCTCTTTCAGCGATTAATTTGACGGCGAATTCAGTTGCGGTTTCACAGCCGGGTTTTGCGCGAAAACCGGTGATAAATCGGCAGCGTTCGTGCAGCGGTAAATCTGTATACATATGTATACAGACTTTCACCCCAAGCTGTTATACGCTAGACTGCGCACAACCAGGACATACAATAACAAAAAGGGACCGCGCCCATGACCAAGATCAAGGTAGACAACCCCGTCGTCGAACTTGACGGCGATGAAATGACCCGGATCATCTGGGATTTTATCAAGAAAAAGCTGATCCTGCCCTATCTGGACATTGATCTGAAATATTACGATCTGGGCATTCAGGCGCGGGACGATACCGACGACCAGATCACCATCGATTCCGCCCATGCGATCCAGAAATACGGCGTGGGCGTCAAATGCGCGACCATCACCCCGGACGAGGCACGGGTCGAAGAATTTGGCCTGAAACAGATGTGGCGCAGCCCCAACGGCACCATCCGCAACATTCTGGGCGGTGTGATTTTTCGCCAACCGATCATCTGCCGGAACGTGCCACGCCTTGTGCCCGGCTGGACCAAGCCGATTGTCATTGGCCGTCACGCCTTTGGCGACCAGTACCGCGCCACCGATTTCAAGTTTCCCGGGGCTGGCAAGCTGACCATCAAATTTGTCGGCGAAGACGGCGAAGTGATCGAGCGCGAAGTATTCGACGCACCGGATTCCGGCGTTGTCATGGCGATGTACAACCTGGACAAATCCATCATCGACTTTGCCCGCGCATCAATGAACTATGGCCTGAACATGGGTTGGCCGGTGTATCTGTCCACCAAAAACACCATTCTCAAGCAATATGATGGCCGTTTTCTTGAACTGTTCCAGGAAATCTATGAAACTGAGTTTGCGGACAAGTTCAAAGCCGTCGGCATCACCTATGAGCATCGCCTGATCGACGACATGGTTGCCTGTGCGATGAAATGGAATGGCGGTTATGTCTGGGCCTGCAAAAACTATGATGGCGACGTGCAGTCCGACACCGTGGCGCAGGGCTTTGGCAGCCTTGGCCTGATGACATCTGTGCTCATGACCCCGGATGGCGGCATTGTCGAGGCCGAGGCGGCACATGGCACCGTGACCCGGCATTATCGTCAGCACCAGGAGGGCAAGGAAACCTCGACCAACTCAATCGCGTCGATCTATGCCTGGACTGGCGGGTTGAAGCACCGCGCCAAGCTGGATGACAATGCGCCGCTGCTGAACTTTGCCACGACGCTGGAAAAGGTGGTTGTCGACACGGTGGAAGCTGGTGACATGACCAAGGATCTGGCGCTGCTGGTTGGGCCGGACCAGAAATGGCTGACGACGATGGGCTTCCTTGAAAAGGTCGACCAAAATCTAAACAAGGCGCTGGCTGGATAGCATATCGGCCGCAAAAACGAGAAAAAAACCGCGCAATGTCAGCCTATTGCGCGGTTTTGTTTATCTGGATTTTCTGGTGGTCGATTCAGATAAAGTCAAACGTGATGTCGGATTCGATCAACTTGACATCATCCAGCGTAATCAGGTTTGACCCGAACTCAATCTCGGTATTTCCACCACTGTTTGACACGGTGACCGCCGATTTATTCAGCCCGTCAAGGTGAATGGCGATAACATCCTCGGTGCTGTTGAAATCTGTGATGGTATCACTGCCTGTCTGCCCATTGGTGAACACAAACACGTCGCTGCCAGCACCACCGGTCAACTGGTCGCTTCCGTCATGGCCGCGCAGAACATCGTTGCCGGCATCACCAAACAGCCGGTCATTGTCTGCGCCTCCTTTCAGGATATCATCGCCCGCGCCACCACGCAGCACATCCTTGCCCTGGCCACCGCCCAAGATGTCCCGGCCTTCGTTACCGAACAGGGTGTCACTGCCACCGCCGCCACCGATCCCGTCATTGCCTTTATTGCCTCTCAAAGTGTCATTTCCCAGATTGCCACGCAGCGAATCCTTGCCATCGCCTCCTTCCAGCGTGTCATTCCCGTCACCGCCCACCAGCCTGTCATTGCCGCCGCGCCCCTGGATGGTATCATCGCCACCGAGGCCAAATATCTGGTCATTACCGGCAACGCCGCCCAGAAAGTCATTACCCCCTGAGCCATTGAACTTGCCGGAAGCGCCATCAACATCAAAAAATGCCAGACGCATGCCGTTAGTTTCGCCNGCAGTGACGAGATCGGACGTATCAGTATAGGCCAACACAACGGTGCCGTCCGACTGTTGCGTCAGGCTGGGATTCGNCTGATCGCCGACATCCGTCCCGGTGGCCTGTATTCGCGTCGAAAGCGTGCCGTCAGCATCATAAAGCAGGATATCGATACCTTTGCCGGTGCCGTTGGTATCCGTGGTGACCAATGCCAGGGCAAGGCCGCCATTGGATAGCGAAATCATGTCAAACTCGGCCACCGGACTGTCAAACGCAAAGGTACGCTCCAGCGGTTGGCCAGTAAACTCTTTCAGGGCTTCGTCAGTAATGATGTTAAGACGAATCATCGACGTGGCGTTGCCGGATTTCTCGGCATAGGCCACCGCAAAGCCACCGCCTTTCAGGGCTGCCAGTTCCACCTCGCCAATGGCGTGGCTCAGGCTTGAGCTGCCTTGAAGATAAAATTCCAACGGTCCGTAAATGCCTGAAATCCCGGTCGGAGTCTGAAAATCATTGTCAGACAAAACCAGCCGGACCACCCAGTGATCCGTTGCCGGAGACGTAAGAGAGATAGGACTGACATCGTGATAGGCCCCAGCACGCACGATGTTGCCATTGTCAAGCACCGCAATATCAGAAGCACCGTCATCCCCCAGTTCAGTGGGATCGACCGCCTCAAGCAAGGCCACAGTTTTGGAACCGGCACTGTAGATATAGATTTCGCCATTCTCCAACACCATCGCGATACGATCATCGTCCAGCGCGACCATCTCGTGCAGTTTCTGGTCATCAAAGTTATCTGCCAAAACGCCCGGCGCCGGATTGTCCGGAACAATGTCAAACGCCTCACTGCTCGTCAGGGTAGCGCCTAAATTGTTATAGATCTTCAGGAAAGTATCCGATTCAACCGGTATATCCCCGTAAGTTGCGGTTGTCGTCCAGCCAATCGCAAATCCGCCAGCGTCAAAGGCTACCACATGCGGACGGTCCTGGACGAAAGTTTGCGCATCATTCACCTGAAACACTTCGCCCGCAGGCGTGCCATCGGCATTCAGGAGGCGCGCGAAGATGCCGCCATCGGTATCGTCAAACTCATCCGTCGGCGACGGTAACGTCTCGGTCCAGACGACCAACAACTGACCATTTGCCAGAACGACAACATCAGGATCAGTCGCCAAAGAGGCGGATCCGGCGGATTCGACAAGGATTTCTTTCCCAGAAGATTGTAATTTCATTGCTCTTTGCCCGTTCATTATTATTGTATTTATGTCCATGCTAGCATGGACATTCCCCCATTCAAGCGACACGGCAAGTACGATGATTCGCCCGCCCGGAACGAGACACAAAGGACACAGATTGATTACTGCATTGTATCTGATAGCGGCAATTTTTGCTGAAACGGTTGGGACAACCGCCCTTCAGGCCAGTCAGCAATTCACCCGGCTGTGGCCTTCGGTGCTGGCTGTGGTGGCCTATGCGCTGTCATTTTACCTGTTGGCATTGACGCTGCGGGTGATGCCGGTGGGAATCGTCTATGCGATCTGGTCTGGTCTGGGGATCGTTCTGATCGCGGCCATCGGTTATGTGATCTTTGGTCAAAAACTGGACCTGCCGGCACTGGTGGGCATGGCAATGATTGTGGGGGGAATAGTGGTGATTAACCTCTATTCCAACACCACCACCCACTAGAGCGTGTCGCGCCCAAAGGCAGGCCTTAGCCGATCATCCGGTCGGCGCCGGATCTGGATTCGTAATGCTGACGCAACCGTTGCAACGCGATACGCAGCACGATTTTACCGGACCTTGCCGACCATCCCATACGTTTTTCCGCCGCTTCCAGCCCTTCCAGATAACAACAGCACCGCAGCGCCACGTCGCTTAACCCCGGCCCCAGATCAACCAGGGCGCGCGCCACCCGCTCGCGCGCGCCAGAGGCGCCATTGCCAACCCCGCTGTCGGGCGCAAACCCGCCGCGTCCGCCCTGGGTCATGAAGTGATCCCAGTTCTGGGTCACTTTCGGCCCCATCTGTGCCAGCTCAAAATCTTCACGCAACCGCTCGCCCGCATGCACCAATGCGTCGCCCAGAAACGGCTGGCCATCCCGGTCTTTGCGCCGCGCCAAAGCCGTTAGCGGGCTTTCGGCCATGTTATACCGCATCCGGCGTGATTGACCGGTATCTGTATCNGTTACGGTCTTTTCACCCCAGTCCCGATGTTGATCGCCAAAGGGTGNCTGCGCCTCGGCAAAGCCGTGTTCTTTTGCGGCCCGGGCCTGGTTTTCTTCGGNTGCCAGCATCCGNCTTAGGGCGCTACGCCCGGCAGCCGTGATGCGATAGCGGCTGATCCGCCCCGGTGCGGTGCAGGCAATCCAGTCTTTCAATGCCATTGCCTGCGCGATGGAACAATCAACCACGGCAGTGCGCGCGCTGGCCCCACCGTTGCCGCCATCGCGCACCACAACAGCCTTTTCCATATTGTCCGCGACCGCCAGAACGGCCCCGCTTTCACACAAGCGACGCAAAACGCGACAGGCTTCGCGCTCCAATGTTGCACCGTCAGGAGATTTGTCAGCACCAGATTTGAAGGAGGTCATTGCGATGGTATCCTCTTGTCGGTTGCCCACCTGACCGGCCGACGCGATGCGCCTGACGGTGGGCAGAAAATGGGCAGAGGCCAACACCGTCAACGCCGCATCAACCAATGGATCATCCCGCCGCGATTCCAGCCGCCGCACCTGACGCAATACCGTCGAGGCATGAACCCCCGCCGCACGCGCCAGATCACGGATCGGCCGCCCGGCCTCGATATGTTCCAAATAGCGTTGCGCATGGTCCGGAACCCATCCGGGCAAGGGAAAAGCGACCTGATCATCCATCGTCTTGCATCCATTGTGGCATAGGGCCTGCCCTAATTATCCAGCATTTATCCCAAAAGTTAACCACAACCTAAGGCTGAATTGGTTACGCGTTCGTTAAAATCCGCCGGTTTAGGCAGTATTGTTTCCAAAAGATAAACAGTAATGAAATCAGCGCGCGCATGGTATTGGGTGCAGGCAACACCCGTTTAGGTTGTGCAATACAAGGTCTGTAACGATCCAGAAATACAAAGGACACGTCATGCAAGACCTGATGAGTATGCTGAACACTTTGCACCGCCCCCGCCTGTTGGTCCGGGCTGCCCGGTTGGGCGCACAGGACTATCGGCGCGACCGTCACCTGCAACGGATTCTGGGATACGGTGCCCTGCCCCGGACCGCCCCCGCCCTGATACGGTTGATCGAACTGGAACGGGGCCTGAATGAACAACGGCTGGAAGATGACGCGGGCTATTCCCTGCCGCGCCATGTGGACGTGCTGATTGCCATGATGGGCGAGGCGCATTTGCTACGCGCCATCCAGCCCAAAGCCGTTAGCTGACGAACTGGTTCGCGGGTGAACTGGCGCGTTACATAAACGCGTCGGGCATCGAGGCCTTCTTTTCGGCCACATAGGCCGTCAGGGCCCGCTNGATCTCGGGGTCCAGNGCGGGNGNTTGGTAGGCGCTTAGCAAATGGGCAACGCGCAGTGATGCCAGCGCNTGGGTGTCGCGCGCGCCTTCTTCATCCCAGGTCTCAAACGGTTTNTAGTCAAACAGGTCGGACCGCCAGAAGGCCTCTTTGTAGTTGTCCTGCGTATGCGCACAGCCCAGNTAATGCCCCCCCGGCCCGACCTCGGCAATGGCCCCCATCGCCTGAGCGTTTTCATCAGCCGACACGCCCGCTGCCAGCTTGTGCAAAGCCCCCAGCTGATCGGCATCCATCACGAATTTCTCAAAGCTTGACACCAGGCCGCCTTCCAGCCAACCGCAGGCATGCAGCATAAAGTTCACCCCCCCTAACAGGGCCGCATTCAGGGTGTTCGCGGTTTCATAGGCCGCTTGCGCATCCGGCAGTTTCGAGGCGCACAAGCCCCCCCCCGACCGGAATGGCAGCCCCAGCCGCCGGGCCAACTGCCCCGCGCCGCTAAGGATTTGCGTGGCTTCGGGCGTGCCAAAGGTTGGCGCGCCGCTGTTCATGTCGATCGAGCTGACAAACGCCCCAAAAATCACCGGTGCCCCGGGGCGCACCAGTTGCGAATAGGCGATTCCCGCCAGAACTTCGGCCAGAACCTGCGTCAGCGTACCCGCCACCGAAACCGGCGCCATCGCCCCGCCCACAATAAACGGCGACACGATACAGGCCTGGTTGTTCTTTGCGTAAACCTCTAGCGCGCCCATCATCACATCATCAAACGTCAGCGGCGAGTTGATGTTGATCAGCGAAGTCATCACCGTGTTGTTCTGCACGAATTCCTTGCCAAACAGGATTTCGCACATATCAACTGAATCCTGCGCCCGGCTGGGTTCGGTGACCGCCCCCATGAATGGCTTGTCCGACAGGGTCATATGCGCCAGCAGCATATCCAAATGCCGCTTGTTCACCGGCACATCCGTGGGCTCGCACACCGTGCCGCCCGAATGGTGCAACCATTTGGACATATAGCCAAGCTTCACGAATTTCTGGAAATCATCCATCGTGGCATAGCGCCGCCCACCTTCGGCGTCGCGTACGAAAGGCGGGCCGTAAACCGGCGCACAGACCAACGTCTTGCCGCCGATCTCGACATTCTTTTCCGGGTTGCGCGCATGTTGCACAAAGCTGGACGGCGCGGTTTCGCACAGTTTGCGCGCCAATCCGCGCGGGATACGGACGCGCTCGCCACTAATTTCGGCCCCTGCGGCGCGCCACCGGTCAAGCGCGCCGGGATTGTTGACAAAATTCACCCCGATTTCAGCCAGCACTGTTTCGGCATTGGTCTCAATAATCTCTAGCGCTTCGGGCGTCAGAATCTCGAAATTCGGAATGTTACGCTCGATATATTTCGCGGTTTCAATCCGAAAGGTTGTGCGTTCGGCACGTCTGGCAGCACCGCCGCCACTGCGAACTCTGCGCTGTGTTTGTGTGTCTGACATGGAAAGTGCCCCCGCTGTGGCGTGTTGTACGTTGGCCTCTTGTTAGCGCAGGCTGAACCCCGTCCCGGTCTGGATAACGGCGGATGAGGGGAAAAAGCGACATAAGTACAGGTCATTTTTGAAACATGGATTTTATACACNTGTTTAATATAGACAAAACCTTGCACCTCCCCCCCCTTGCCCTNCGNAAAAAAACACGCGGGATTGCAACCATTTGGGTAACAANCCGGCCCCAATACATTCGAGCGGCGAAATATCATAATGACAGAATGTGTATGCCCCTTTATAGATATTTCATGGGGAGGAGAGGTTTGCGCAACAATTGCAAACGCCCCGCAAAATGCTGACCTGGGAGAGATGCATGAAAACCAAATACGCAAACAACCGCCTGACGGCCTGCGCCTTGGGGTCAACATTGGCGCTGTCCCTGCTGGGCAGTCCGGCGATGGCCACCAACGGCTATTTCACCAATGGCTACGGCCCCGAAGCAAAAGCCCTGGCCGGGGCTGGCGTTGCCGTAGACACCGGCATTATGGGTCTGGCGCAAAACCCCGCGATGGGGACGCGGGTGGGACGCGGTGCCGCTGGCTGTCTGTCGCTGTTTTCGCCCAGCCGGGGATTCACGGTTGGGGGTGCGGGCCCTTTGATACCCGGCACCTATGAAAGCGAAAACGAAATCTTCTATGTTCCCTGCGGCGGTGCGAACTTTCGACTGAATGACCGCTCGACGCTTGGGTTTACCATCTATGGCAATGGCGGGATGAACACAGAATATGTGGGCAACACTTTTGCCGGTCTTGGCGCGGGCACATCGCCTTTGGGTGTAAACCTGGAACAATTGTTTATCTCGGCAAACTATTCTTTTGACGTCAATGACAGCCTGAGCTTCGGTATCTCGCCGATCTTTGCCTATCAGCGGTTCGAGGCAACCGGGCTGCAGGCATTTGGCCCCTTATCCACCAATCCCGGCGCGCTAACCAATAATGGCAATGACAGCTCTACAGGATTCGGCATCAATCTGGGTCTGGTCTGGGAACCAAGCGATGAATGGACGATTGGTGCGGCCTATCGCTCTAAAATGAATATGGATAAATTCGACAGCTACGCCGGCCTGTATGCCGAGCAGGGTGATTTCGACATTCCCGCAACCGCCACCCTTGGGGCGGCCTATACCCCAGCGACCAATCAGGCTTTGACCCTGACGGCGGAATATCAGCGAATCTTTTACGGCGATGTTGCTGCGATCGCAAACAGTGGGGCAGTCTTGGCGACACCTTTGGGTGCCGATAACGGACCCGGCTTTGGCTGGAAAGACATGAATGTCTTGCGCATCGGCGCCATCTACCAGATGGATTCCAAACTGACGTTGCGGGCTGGCATCAGCTATGCCTCTGATTTCATTGACGACAATGAGGTTTTGCTGAACACCTTGGCCCCAGCCACGATCAAATGGCACGGCTCGGTTGGTGCGACATACGCGTTGAATGACCGCTGGAGCCTTTCCGGCGCCTATACTCATGCGTTCAAGGAACATAAATCCGGTGCAAACCAAACCGCCGGGTTCGGCCAGCCGGTTGACCTGTTTATGAGCCAGAATGAACTGACAGTTGGTCTGAACTATACCTGGTAATTCCAGCCGCGCCTGCCCCGTAACCGGGGCGGGCGCCACTTGCGTAAGCCAATGACCGGCGCTATCAGCCTGTCCATGAACAACCCTGCAACATCCTCCGCCCATGACCGCCTGCTGATCATAGATTTTGGCAGCCAGGTAACGCAATTGATCGCCCGCCGCCTGCGCGAGCTGAATGTTTATTGCGAAATCCACCCCTATCAGAATGTTGACGAAGCGTTCCTGCGCCAGATGGCACCACGCGCGGTGATCCTATCAGGCGGGCCTGATTCCGTCACCCGCGATGGCAGCCCGCGCGCGCCACAGGCGCTGTTTGATCTGGGCCTGCCGATTTTGGGCATCTGCTATGGCCAGCAACTGATGATGACCCAATTGGGCGGCACGGTCGAATCCGGCCATGGCACCGCCGAATTTGGCCGCGCCTATGTCACGCCTGCGGGGCAGGAACTGGACCTTCTAGATGGCTGGTTTGCCGAAGGTGATGAACAAGTCTGGATGAGCCATGGCGATCACGTCAGCGCCATCGCTCCGGGGTTTGAGGTATACGGCACCTCGCCCAACGCGCCGTTTGCCATCACCGCCGATGCCAGCCGCCATTTCTATGCGGTGCAGTTCCACCCCGAAGTGCACCACACCCCGAATGGCGCGAAACTGTACGAAAACTTTGTGCGTCTGGCCGGATTCACCGGCGACTGGACGATGGGCGCTTACCGCGCAGAGGCAATCCGGACGATCCGCGATCAGGTGGGTGACAAACAGGTGATTTGCGGGCTGTCCGGCGGGGTCGATTCGTCGGTTGCGGCGGTGCTGATCCACGAAGCGATTGGCGATCAGCTAACCTGTGTGTTTGTCGATCACGGGTTGTTGCGTCAGGGCGAAGGCGAAGACGTGGTCACCATGTTCCGCGACCATTACAACATGGCGCTGATCCATGCCGAGGAACAAGAGCTGTTTCTGGGCGCGCTGGATGGGCAAAGTGATCCGGAAACCAAGCGCAAGATCATCGGCAAGCTGTTTATCGACGTGTTCCAGAAACACGCCGATGCCATTGAGGGCGCTGAATTTCTGGCCCAGGGCACGCTATATCCGGATGTGATCGAGTCTGTCTCGTTCAGCGGCGGACCGTCGGTCACCATCAAGTCGCACCACAATGTTGGCGGCCTGCCCGAGAAGATGGGGCTAAAGCTGGTGGAACCGCTGCGCGAGCTGTTCAAGGACGAGGTGCGCGCACTGGGGCGCGAATTGGGATTGCCCGCGTCGTTCATCGGCCGCCACCCCTTTCCCGGCCCCGGTCTGGCCATTCGCTGCCCCGGCGAGATCACCCGTGAAAAACTGGAGATTTTGCGCAAGGCGGACGCGGTCTATATCGACCAGATCCGCAAACATGGGCTGTATGATGATATCTGGCAGGCCTTTGTCGCTATTTTACCGGTGCGCACGGTGGGTGTGATGGGCGATGGGCGCACCTATGATTTTGCCTGTGCTTTACGGGCGGTCACGTCTGTGGACGGGATGACGGCGGATTATTATCCGTTCAGCCATGATTTTCTGGGCGAGACTGCAACGCGGATTATCAACGAGGTGAAGGGCATCAACCGGGTGACCTATGACATTACGTCCAAGCCTCCGGGCACGATTGAATGGGAATGAGTCCACAAAAGGCTGATGTGGCGCAAAGGGATTTCAGGCCTCCGGCGGGGATATTTTTAGCCAGAAAAAGACACGCGTGATGAGCGCGACCCTGAAGGCGGCGCTTTGGATGACCGGGGCGATTGTGTCGTTTTCGTCGATGGCGGTGGCAGGGCGCGAATTGGGCGGGTCGTTTGATACGTTTGAGATCATGATGTACCGCAGTTTTGTCGGCTTGTGCATTGTCAGTGTGGTTCTCAGCGTGACCGGATCCTGGGGCCAGGTGACGCGGCGGTCAATGGGCACGCAGCTGGTGCGGAATGTGGCGCATTTTACCGGCCAGAACCTGTGGTTTTTTGCGGTGACAGCGATTCCTCTGGCGCAGGTGTTTGCGCTGGAATTTACCTCGCCGCTTTGGGTGATTGTGCTGGCACCATTTGTTCTGGGCGAGCGCCTGACGCCGGTGCGGGCGGCGGCGGCGGGATTGGGTTTTATCGGTATTCTGATTGTGGCGCGGCCCAGTCCCGATACGATCAATGCCGGGATCATGGCGGCCGCCGGGGCGGCGGTATTTTTTGCCGTCACCTTGATGCTGACCAAACGCCTGACCCGCAGTGAAAGCATCGGGTGCATTCTGTTCTGGCTGACCTTAATTCAGTTGGTTCTGGGGCTGTTGGCGGCGGGCTATGACGGCCAGATCGCCCTGCCTGATGCGCAGTTTTTGCCCTGGCTGGTGTTGGTGGGGTTGGCGGGTTTGCTGGCGCATTTCTGCATTACCAACGCCCTGGCCATTGCCCCGGCCACGGTGGTTGTGCCATTTGATTTTGTTCGCCTGCCCGCCATCGCGGTGATTGGCATGCTGCTGTATAACGAGCCGCTGGATAAATGGGTGCTGATTGGGGCGATGGTGATCTTTTTTGGTATTTACCTGAATATTCTGGCCGAAACCCGCAAGAACCGGGTCGCCTGATCGGCCGTTCGCAGGCATATCGGCCGGTATGAGCAATCAAAAAACCATATCCACCCGCGCCTGGGGTGAAATGCTGTTGTTGGGGCTTTTGTGGGGTGCGTCTTTCCTGTCGATCCGCGTCGCACTGGACGAGGTGCCAGTGGTGACGGCAGTGTTGCACCGCACCGGCTGGGCCGCGCTGGTGTTGTGGGGTGTCGTTGCGTTGATGCGCCTGCCGGTGCCACGGGATCCGCGGGTTTGGGGGGCATTTGCGGTTATGGGGCTGCTGAATAACGTGATCCCCTTTGGCCTGATGACCTGGGGACAATTATATATCGAAACCGGGCTGACCTCGATCCTGAACGCCGCCACGGCGATATTTGGTGTGAATTGTCGCGGCATTGGTGTTTGCCGATGAAAGACTGACCATCCGAAAGGTCGTTGGCGTCACGTTGGGGTTTGCCGGGGTGGCAACGGCGATTGGGCTGGACAGTTTTGCCAGCTTTGATCTGCGCAGTTCGGCGCAATTGGCGGTGCTGGCGGGGACACTCAGCTATGCTTTTGCCAGCGCCTGGGCGCGGGCGCGGCTGGGCCATCTGTCGCCACAGGTCGCCGCTGCGGGGATGCTGACGGGATCGACGCTGATGCTGTTGCCCGCTGCGCTGATCATTGACGGGCCCATCCGGTTTGACCTGCAACCGGTGACCTGGACGGCCATTGCCTATTATGCGCTGTTTGCCACGGCGGGGGCGTATCTGCTGTATTACCGCATCCTTGCGATGGCGGGCAGCGGCAATCTGATGCTGGTGACGCTGCTGATACCACCGGTTGCCATCGTACTGGGGGTCGCCATTCTGGGCGAAGATCTGCGCCCCCAGGCCTACGGTGGATTTGCCCTGTTGGCCGTGGGGTTGTTAGTATTGAACGGCACCCTGTTCAAGCGCCGCAACAGCCCCTAAAAAGGGCAAAAAGGGATTGCGGGACATGCTTTATACCTCGGGCGACGATTGGCGCGCGGCACCGCGTAAGCGGGTGTTGTTTTTTGGCATGTCGGGGCTTGGCAAAACCCATGTGTCCAACATGCTGCGCGCGGCGGGCGACTGGTTTCACTATTCCATCGATTACCGCATCGGCACGCGGTATATGGGCGAATACATCGCCGATAATGCCAAGGCCGAGGCGATGAAAGTGCCCTTCTTACGCGACTTGTTACTGTCGGATTCGATATATATCGGATCGAACCTGACCTTTGACAATCTGGCCCCGGTCGCTGCTTATCTGGGCAAGCCCGGGGATCCGACCAAAGGCGGCTTGCAGATTGACGAATATCGCCGTCGACAGGAACAGTTTCGCATGGCCGAAATCCATGCTCTGCTGGATACTGAATACTTTATCGACCGCGCACAGCGCCTGTATGAATACCCGCATTTCATTTGTGATACCGGCGGGTCGATCTGTGAATGGGTTGATGCCGACAACCCCGATGATCCGGTGCTAAATGAGCTGGCCAAACACACGCTGATGATCTGGATCCAAGGTGATGACGCCCATACCGCCGAACTGGTCCGCCGGTTCGACAAAGCGCCCAAGCCGATGTCGTATCAGGCCGAATTCCTGACCCATGCCTGGGACACTTACCTATGCGAAAACAACTACCTGCCAGAGGATGTTGACCCAGATACCTTTATCCGATGGACCTATGCCCAGGCACTGGCGCATCGTCAGCCACGCTATCAAGCGATGGCCAAATGGGGGATCACCGTGACCGCCGGGCAAATCGCGGACCTATCCAATGCCGCCGCTTTTGATGACCTGATCGCCGACACCCTTGAGATGCAGCGCTAAACCCCTTATCTCAGCACACTCAATCCCCCGTTTTTCCAATGGAAAATCCCTGACATGCCTATTCGAATCCCAACCGACCTGCCCGCCTATGACGTTCTGTCACGCGAAGGCGTTATGGTCATGCCCGAGGATCAGGCCGACCGTCAGGATATCCGCCCGCAGCGCATCGCGTTGTTGAACCTGATGCCCAAGAAGATCCAGACAGAGAACCAGTTTGCCCGGCTGATCGGCGCCACGCCGCTGCAAATCGAGCTGACGCTGATCCGCATGTCCGATCACCAGCCGCGCAATGCCCCGGCGGATCACATGACCAGCTTTTACCGACCATTTCAGGATGTCCGGGACGAAAAATTCGACGGGCTGATCATCACCGGCGCGCCAATCGAACATCTTGATTTTCGGGACGTGACCTATTGGGACGAACTGCGACAGGTGTTTGACTGGACCCAGACCAATGTGCATTCCACCTTTGGCGTCTGCTGGGGCGGCATGGCGATGATCAATCATTTCCACGGGGTGAAAAAACATATGCTGGATGCCAAGGCGTTTGGTTGCTTCCGGCATCAGAACCTGGCCCCTGCCTCGCATTATTTACGGGGTTTTTCGGATGATTGCGTGATCCCTGTCAGCCGCTGGACCGAAATGCGCCAGCCCGAGATTGACGGTATTTCCGGCCTGACCACCCTGTTGGGCAGCGATCAGGTTGGCCCCTGTCTGGTACAGGACAACAATCACCGGGCACTCTATATATTTAACCACTTTGAATATGACAGCGACTCGTTGAAACAGGAATATGACCGCGATGTCGCGGCGGGGACGCCGATCAATGTGCCGGCGAATTATTACCCGGATGACGATCCGTCCCGTCCGCCACAGAACCGCTGGCGATCACACGCGCATCTGCTTTATGGCAACTGGATCAGTGAGGTTTACGAAACCACCCCCTATGACATCGACAAAATCGGCCAGGAAAGCACCGATCTGCGGGCCTGATCCACCTCCCCCTGAAACGAGCGGAGCATTGCGCCCGCCCGCATACCTGCCCATATTGCAGGCAAACTCCAAGGAGAGACGTCATGGAACTGCCCTTTGATGGCGCGATCAGCAGCTATTTCAATGACCAAGCCCCTGATGACATTCGCAACGCCATCCGGCGCGCCGAAAAGGGT